>Ga0181520_10001007_pt1 | contig 59608 bp, 46 predicted proteins | sample PEATcosm2014_Bin_29_FD_132451 | JGI IMG/M metagenome (GOLD analysis project Ga0181520, IMG submission 132451) | Peatland microbial communities from MTU Mesocosm Facility, Houghton, MI, USA - PEATcosm2014_Bin02_30_metaG | ecosystem: Environmental > Terrestrial > Soil > Wetlands > Peat | place... | reverse complement strand
TTTATGCCGGAGTGAGAAAAATATTTTTACCAGCTGGGGCAGGTGATTAATAAAGAGCAACGTTTAAAAAAAACTTTTTGTTGCCGGGGGGGGGGGGGGGGTGATTCAACATGGCAGAGAAAGTGGCTAAGGCTGGTGTTAAACGGCAGGATGGGTATCTCTATTTCATCGATAAACAGGGAGATGTCTCTCGCGCCAAAATGGCACGCGGCGGAAAGAAGGGCGGCAAGCCTGAAAAAGTCGCAAAGGTTGGAGTCAAGAAGCAGGCGGGCTACCTGTATTTCCTCGACAAAGGTGGCGATGTATCCCGCGCCAAGATGAAACGCCGTTAGTCCCTCGGCTGCGCTCGGGAGACTGAGCAACGTCGAAGGAAATGGTCGTACTTTTTCAACAGAACCCCTTTCCCCAGGCTAGTCCTGAGGAAAGGGGTTTCTGCTTGTGGATCCAGCCCGCCTCAGGGTCGCTCATCATAAGTCAAATCCATTTTGATGGAGCGCAGCGGATCGAACCATGTGCTAAAATTCAATCCAATATGGAAACTTTTGCGAAGGAAACAGACGGTTTTTTCGCCCGCCATTTCGACCGGAAAATTTCCGGCGCAATCAGCCGCAGGTTGATCCAGACCCCCGTCACCCCCAACCAGATAACCGTTGGCGTCACCCTCATCGGCATTTTCAGCGGCGTGCTTATGGCTCAGAAAGGAGCGACCTGCAAAATCGCCGGGGCGCTTGTTTTTCTGCTGACCTCAATACTCGACGGGTGCGACGGCGAAGTGGCCCGCGCAAAAAAAATGACCTCCCGGCTGGGAGGATGGCTCGATCTCTGGGGTGACAATGTTATCCATATCGCCGTTTTCTATGGCCTGGGCTTGGGGCTTGCCAAAGATCTGGGAAACCCCGTCTACGTCGCATTGGGACAGATTGCCGCAGTCGGGACTTTGATCGCGGCTTCTCTTGCCAGTTACCAGACTTACATGGCCGGTCGGAGTTCGTTCACTTCGGTATCCGGAGATGCGAGCCGGTTCTCTCAAAATAAGTGGACTGGAAAGCTTACCCGATTGAGCGACGTCCTGGCCCGGCGCGATTTCATCTATGGCGTTGTGGTTCTTGCCTTAGTTAACCGGCTGCAATGGTTCCTGTGGGCCTGCAGCATTGGAGTGGTGATGTATGCCTTTGTGCTATTGGTTTTATTCTTTCTTACATTGCCCGCAAAAAGGAGAGCGGAGTGAAAATCTTCCGAATCATTGCGCTTTTGATCGGCCTCTCCGCAGTCGGATTCTTTGTTCATCAGGTGGGCGTATCGCAGGTGGCTTCGACTTTAGGGCTTCTGCGCTGGAGTTATTTCATTGTACTGGCATACCCGCTTGTCTGGATGCTGTTGAATACCATGGGCTGGCAGGTGACGTGTCCCAGCGGGGTTTCTTTTCTGCGGCTGGTTCAAATCCGTATGGCGGGGGAATGCTTTAACTCGCTGCTTCCCTCCGGTTATGTCGGCGGCGAGCCGTTGAAAGTTAAACTGCTGGCGGAAAAAACCGGGCTCAGAGAAGCGACGGCTTCGGCTCTTGTGGCAAAATCCGCTCAGAGCATCGGTATGGTGCTGTATCTGGGTTTAGGATTGACCTATGCCCGGCCGGAAGGCAGCACCCGAGACTGGGCGTCGCTGACTGCGCTTACAGCGCTGGGTCTGGGCATTGGTATCTTTACATGGCTCCTGGCTAACCGTTCTTTCAGCCGCCTGGGACGTGTGCTGCATCGCCTTACCGGGCATCCCTGGCTCCATAAGCAGGAGGGGCGTCTTTTGATGCTGGATGAGTCTCTGGGACATTTTTTCCGTCATGATACAGGCAGGTTTTTCGAAAGCGTTGTTTTTCATACCGGAGGCTGGCTGGCAGGAGCCCTGGAGTTATGGATAATCTTCCATTTGCTCGGTCACCCCTTCGGCTGGAAGGACGCCTGGTTTATGGGCGCCATGGCGCAGCTGGGAGCTACGGTGGGATTCGTTGCTCCTGCCGGGGTCGGTTTTTTCGAAGGGGGGCATTACCTCGCAGCTATAGCTTTAGGCCTGCCGCCGTCTCTGGGAGTCAGCGTCAGCCTTATCCGCCGGGTGCGCGAAATTTTCTGGGATATCGTCGGCGTAAGTCTCTTCTGGAAATTAACCCGCCGTCAGCAGTAAACCTTTCCTTGAAATTCTATTCCGAAAAGGCTTCGCTGCGGAAAACCCGCAGTTCTACGGAAGGATCTTTCCAGCAGCCGGGAGGCAGTCCGGCCTTTTGCGAGCAAAGCGTATCCAAAAAAGATGTTTTATCCGGCAGACTTTCCCACACCTCAGGCAGGAAAAGTCCGGAATGGCGTCCATTACGCACGATCACGCCGTCGCGTCCCGGCACGATCTCTCCGGCATCTTTTATGCGCTGAGGCGGCGAAAGTATGGATATTTCGACGCGTATATCCTTAAGTTCGGCCTGTTCCAGCGGCTGGAAACGCGTGTCCTCAAAAGCGGCCGACCTAGCGAAATGACGGACCGCTTCCCAGAGACTGAACTGCGGTTCTACAGTCCCCACACAGCCGCGCAATTCGCCGTGCCTGCGCAGCGTAACAAAGACCGCGGCGGGAAGGTTAAGGTCATAGTTTTTGTTCAGCGGCTCAAAGGAAAAACGTTTTTGCGCGAGTCCGTCGGCTATTGAAGTGCGCGCCGCATCAAGAAGCCGCTGCTGCGCCTTCTTATCCAGAAGGTCCGGGTTTTTGGGACGGCCTGCATGAACGAAAGCGACGGCAGCATAGCCTACGGAACGATCCGCCGTATCGGGAACCAGCTCCCCCGAATTGGCATAACGCAGGATCTGCGCCTGATTTGCGCCAAGGGCTTTAGCGGCGTAAAGACCCGTCCATATGGCGGTTTCACCGCAGGCGACCGTGAACAGTTCCGGTTCCCCCCGGCTCATCAGTGTTTGCCCTGTCAGCTTCAGATATTCGGGATCAAGGCGCTCGAGCGCTTTGAGAAAAGTCTGGTCCACCGGCCTGGCTACATTGCTGCGCGGGTAATGCGAGAGGTCGGAGGAAATGACCAGGAGAGTTTTTCTTCCCCGCACGGCTTCCGCAATTGCAAGGCCCGCTTTGCGGGCAATCTCCAGATCTTCGGTGTTCATAACAACAGGCAGAATGCGGAATCTTTTAAGCCGCCGCTGCAGGAAAGGGAGCTGAACTTCAAGGGAATGTTCCGCGGCATGGGGTGCGGCTTCTTCCGCGAACACCGGAGAAGCAGCGAGCAGTTTCCCGGCAAGCTCTTCATCAACCGGCACGGAACCAAGCGGCGTCCGGAAAGATCCGCGCGCGACCAGGGCTGCGCCCTTGACCGCGACATGATGCGAGGGCCCGATCAGTATGACGGAAGGCCATTCGTCTTTCAGCGTCTTAAAGGCTTCCGCCGCTATTGGTCCGGAGTATTGATAGCCGGCATGCGGTACAAGGATTGCTGAAAGTTCCCCGTCAAGGCCATGCCTGCCGGCGCCGGCAAGAAGATGGTCCACCATATTCCTTAGCTCTCCCGGATTAGCGGGATAAAACTGCCCCGCTGCAGCCGGGGGTCTTTCATTTTCCGGTTGTGCGGCTGCAGGACGGCAAAACAGGGAACAGCCAAAAAAAAGCGAGCCAAATGCGGCCTTTTTATCCGGTACAAGGAGAATTTTCGGCATGCCGGACAAGTTTAGCTCGCAAAGAGTTCTAATGCAACGGTGCGGTGGTCAGCGGGGGAGGGCGGGTTTTAATTCAGGGGGAGCAACAGGTACAGTCTTGCCGTTTAATGCGGCGGAAGCATAAGAAGCCTGCATCAGCGCCGCGCACCAGCCCGCTTCCCTAAAGTTTTTCCCGGTGGGATGGTCCAGTTCTTCGCGAAAGGCAGGCAGGAGAGCCTCGAACCAGTCAGCATGATGGGAACCGGCGGAAAGCGCGGCATCAAAATGGAATTCCTCGGTCATTCCGCCCGCCGCCAGGATAATCCGTACATCATCAATGATAAGCACGCCTTTTTCACCATGAATGATTGCGGCATTGCGCCGGTTCGGCGCGCGCCAGGTGAGTTTTAGAAAAGCTTCGGCATCCCCGAATGAAATAACGCCTCGGGCAGCTTCTTCCAGATCGCCCGCGCCTGTCTGCATGCTCATGGATACGGCAGAAGGCTCCACGCCCATGAGGTTAAAAAGAAGGTAAAAAGCGTGCCAGCCATGATCAACAAGGATTCCTCCGCCGGCTACCGCTTTGTTCGTGCGCCAGTCTTCAGCCGGCTGCCTTCCGTTTGAGGAACCTTCCGAAGCGCCTTTGCAGTGGGAATTCCTCAGGACGTAGAGTTCCGTATGCCAGATCCGGCCCAGGCGTCCTTTGCGGATGAGTTCAAACGCTTTCTGAAAGATCTGCGCGTGTTTCCAGTTGTGGACCGTGAAGAGCGTTTTCGCATGCCGGGAAACCAGGCTGGAAAGGATTTCGTAATCGGCGGCACTCAAAGTAAGAGGTTTTTCGCAGAGGACATCCCAGCCGTTTGCCAGCGCCGTACCTGCGAATTCTACATGCGACGCGGGCGGCGTACAGATATCAACGAAATCCAGCCGTTCTCCGGCCAGGGCCTCGATAGAGGGAAAAACTTTCAGGTCCTTCTTAAAGGCCAGTGCGGCTTTGCGGCGGGCTTCGGCGGGATCGACGACGGCGACAATTTCAAAATCCGCAGATTTCGCGTAACCCGGCCAATGGCCGTTGGCCGCCACATTGCCGAATCCTATAATGGCTCCGCGTCTAGGCATGAATTTCGCCGGCGACGGCGCCGAGCGCTTCGTCGATGATTGCCGCGCCTTCGAGCGCTTCCGCTTCGGAAAGCGTGAGCGGAGGATGGATGCGGACGCGTGGAGCATATCCCATCATGATCAGCCCGCGCTTCAGGCACTCGGCAAAGAAGCGCTCGCAGAGCGGCTTGCCGAGGGACTCTTTTGTCGCCTGGTTTTTTACAAGTTCAAAACCGATCAGAAGTCCCCGGCCGCGCACTTCTCCGACAAACGGGTATTTGCTCAGGCGGCGCGCCAGTTCATTACGCAGGACAGCGCCCACCTTCGCGCTGTTTTCCACAAGATTGTCTTCCTTGATCGTCTGGAGGGTGACCATCGCAGCGGCGCTGGCAAAAGGGTTGCCGCCATAGCTGGAAGAAGAAGCGCTGGGCAGGGACCATGGTTTCGCCGAAACGATTTCGTCCGTGGAAACCACCCCGCTGACGGGAAATCCCGAACCCATGCCTTTGCCGATGGTCATAATATCGGGTTCGACATCGTCATGCTGAAAGCCGAACCATAGCCCCGTCCGGCCGAAGCCGCAGATCATCTCGTCGGAAATGTAGAGCGCTCCGTTTTCATGCGCGATGTCGCGCAGGGCGCGGAGAAATCCGGCAGGGGGAATGATATTGCCTGCCGTACCCTGGATCGGCTCGGCTATAATCGCGGCAAGCTTGCCTCTGGCATTTTTCTGGATAACTTCTTTCACCTGGTCAATTGCATGCTGGAGACATTTTTCCGTAGAACCGTTGAAGCGGTAAGTGTAGGGATAGGTGGCTATGTGCATTCCCGGCGCCAGCGGGCCGACATGAATTTTCCAGTCCACGTCGGATAGCGGCAGGACGCCTCCGGTTTTTCCATGGAAGCCGCCGGTAAAGCCGATCACATCCGTGTGTTTGGTATAGGAACGGGCCAGGCGTATCGCGGCCTCAACCGCTTCTGCGCCACCGGAGAAAAGCTGCGTGCGGCCCAATTTTCCCGGAGCCAGTTCATTGATAAGCTTCATGAATTTCAGGCGGGCTTCGCTGGTAAAACTGCCCACTGTGACTTTTTCCAGCTGCGCGCGCATCGCTGCGATATATTTCGGGTGCGAATAACCCAGGCTGCAGACCGAGACGCCCACGTTGAAGTCCAGATAACGGTTGCCGTCCACGTCGTAAAGATAAGAGCCCTGGCCATGATCGATTGTGAGCTTGGAAAGCAGCGCGATGGACTGAATTCCCGGGGCAATCAAATGCTGTTCTTCTTCGAAAAGAGCGGCTGATTTCGGCCCGGGCCAATTATTCACCCCTCTCCCCTTGTGGGAGAGGGTGGGGGTGAGGGGAGGTGTTGATCTCATGATAGTCCCCCTATCCTAGCCTTCCCCCGCAAGGGGGGAAGGAATTTTAAACAGGCAGTTGTTTTCGTAGGCATAGTATGTTTCCTTTAGGTAACGAGCTATAGCGCTGGCCGCCGCGCCGCGGCACGGAGCGAAAGAGGGCCAGTCGTTGAGGTCAATCAGAGTAATTTTGCCATCGGACGAAATGATGGCGTCGCCGCCGTAAATGGCGATATCAAGCGCCGCCGCAGCCTGTTCCGCTATGCGCTGCAGTTCCTGTTCGACAAAAGGGTAGCCTTCGCATTCTTTGGGATAGTAAGGCCAGAACAGACCGTCTCCGCGGACGGCATAAAATTTGACCTCATCTCCTGCGCAGTGCGCCTGGAGCACGGCCTTCTTCAATCCCCGGGAGGAAAACTGTTTAAGCGCGGCAGGCAGCAGCGGAGCTTTTTCTATGCGCAGCACGTCTCCCGCCTGCGTGGCATGCACGTCGTCGCGCTTAAGCCATGCGCCGTCATTCTCAAAAAAAGGCTCCAGCAGTTTAAGATCTTCAGATCCATCGGTCTTCACTTCCACGCTTTTGGGAAAGGCAAGATGGTTTTCAAGCATCAGCCGGCAAAGGAAGTCGCGGTAGGTGGCGCGCGAAGCGGCGGGATCGTTGCAGATCAGCGCGCCGGAACTTTGCCATTCCGTAAGCTCCGCTATCGCATCAGGTCCCTGGCACATGGAAAAAATCAGGGAGGCGTCCTTCCAGCAGTTCCGGGCTTCATCAATTGTCGTAAGCTTCAGGGGAATGTTTTCCCTTTCCAGGGCCATGCCTACCAGCCGCAGTATTTTGGCGTCATTCGAATTGTGGCGGCCGGGCGAATAAGCAGGTTCGCGATAAATGCCGAGGAAGGGCTTCATCGAGGTAACCGCCTTTCCGCGGAAACGATGTCTTCCGGCCGGTCAATATCCATAACCGGAGGCAAAGGCACGCCGTAAATGCGGTAGCCGCATTTCAGCAGATGGCCGAGAAACTGGCGGAGAGCGGTGTAATTGTTTTTCAGGGCAGCCTCTTTTTCCTTCAAAATTTCCGGTTGAACGAAATAAAACCCGGAAGTTACATAACTGCTTTGAAATCCACCGTCATTCATGGCAACGATTTCGAAAGCCTCCGGGCGGTCTTCAATCCTGTCCGGCATGAAGCCGGAATCAGTTTCCCCGCGCAGAGCAACGCGCAGGGGTTTTTCGTCCTCAATAAAATCGGTCAAGCCCAGGACTACATGCGCATTCGCAAAAAGCCGGGATTTCCTGGCAAATTCGCTGTAAATCTCCGGGGGACAAACTGAATCAACCGTAGTGATCAGACAGGCGTCCGCATTCTTCCGCGCCAGCCGCTCAAGCACTATCAAAAAACTGTGCATTGATGAGGGAGTAGTCCGGATGATCCAGTCCGCCTGAACCGGCCTTCCCTGCCCCGAAACATATGCGGGGACTTCGCCCGCCTGTTCATTAACTATGCAGGTGAAACTTTGCGCGCCTGCGGCCTGGAGGCCGTCCAGCGCGTAGTCAATAAGCGCTTTTCCGGCAACCTGCGTCAGAGCCTTTGGTTGCTTTTTCCCGAGCCGCTCACCCCATCCTGCAGCTATGATGCCGGCATTCAAGGCTGTCACAACCCCTCATGGACGTGCGCAAGTCTGACAGGTAAATCTTCCAGGCTGTGCAGAATAAGATCGACTTTTGAAGGATCAGGACAGGTTCGCACTTCCGGGCCGCGCAGCCAGCAGGTTTTCATGCCCAGGGCTTTTGCCGGCAGGATATCGCGTTCAAAAGAATCCCCCACGAATGCAATTTCCCGGGGTGAGGAAACGGCAAGTTCTTCCATTGCCTTCTGAAAAATCGCCGGATCAGGTTTTTTGAGTCCTATGACAGCGGAATCCAAAATTACTTTAAGAAAAGGCGTGTAGCCAAATTCCCTGCATAACACCGCTATATTCCCATAAAAATTTGAAATGATTCCCAGCTTGTATCCGGCAGCTGACAATTTCTCCAGAATTTTGCGGTTCCTGCGCAGTATTCGTTCCGCCGGGCGTGAAAATGCGGTTACGGCTTCATCCTTTTGCGCAGGATTATTTAATTTAAGTTTTTCAAACTGCCAGTGTACATGTCGCTCCATCATGTCGCGCAGGCCGGATTCACGGATGCCTGAGTCGACTTCAGCCTGAGCATCGGCATAGTAAAAAGCCTCTTTAAGCCTGGGTTGAGCGATATTAACGCCCAGATGTTGGTAGATGCTGTAGAACCGATCCAGCCAATGAAGGCCATCGGCATCAAGCGTTCCACCAAAATCAAATAGAATTGATGAAATCATAATTCGAGTTGATTTTTCAATTATTTTTAATGGGTACGGAGTTAGATTGGCACAAAAATTGTAGATTTTTCCGCATATTGTTGTCAAGGCACAGATGAAATGATAAAATTCCGCAAACAAAGAGGTTTTATGCGTCATTTCAATTCGATTTGTCCCCTAGGCGGCGCAGTTTTTTCTTTCCTTTCGTTAATATGCGGATTAGCATTTCCGCTGTGTCTCCATGCAGATGTTTTTCAAACAAATACCGGTCAGGAAGGCGCACCTCCTATAACCCAGCCTATACAGCCTCTTAAGGATTCGGGATTCTCGCCTGATGTTCACATCACCTGGTTAGGTCAATCCTGCTTTGCATTTCACAGCTTTAAAGGGAACAGCCTTCTGACGGATCCCTATAATCCTGATATCGGTTACCCTCCCCCGGTAATTGATACAAGAGTAGTAACAATAAGTAACGAACATCCAGACCATAATTATTTGCCGGCTGTTTCCGGTGCGCCCATTGTGATTCGTTCAGTAGGTGAAACCGCAACCGGCGGGTTGATTTTTCAGGGCATCCGTTCATGGCATGACAATGTTAAGGGGAAAAAGCTCGGCCCTAACCGGATTTTCAAATGGAACATGGGAGGACTCCGGTTTGTGCACCTGGGCGATCTTGGCCAGCATCGGTTGACGGCGGCCCAGTTAAAAGCGATAGGGATGGTGGATGTTCTGCTTATTCCCGTTGGGGGCGTAGCTACGATCAATGGCACCCAGGCGTTGGAGATTGTAAAACAGCTTCAGCCCAAAATGGTCATACCCATGCATTACAAGACGGATGCGCTGAAAATCAAGCTCGATACCATAGACAATTTTCTAAAAGGCCCTTATACGGTGGTGAATACCGGCAAATCCGATTTGCTCTTGAACAGTTCAAGCCTGCCGGCGAAACCAACGATTTTTGTCATGGATTATGTCCACAAAAACCCAACAGCAGGGGGAACTCATTGAAAGCACATAAATCAGAAGCGCTTTTTAAAAAGTCGCAGGAAGTGCTGGTGGGCGGGGTTAACTCTCCGGTAAGGTCTTTCAAGGCCGTAGGCGGGACGCCACGGTTTATTATCCGGGGCAAAGGGCCGTTTATCTGGGATGCCGACGGTAAACGCTATGTGGATTTTTGTTCTTCATGGGGGGCAGGCATCCTCGGGCACGCCGCTCCGGCCGTAGTATCTGCGGTAACCCGCGCCGCGCGGCTGGGGCTCAGTTTCGGCGCGCCTACGGAACGTGAACTGGAACTGGCCGAGATCATCTCAAAAGCGCTGCCTTCGATGCAGCGGATGCGCTTTGTTTCCTCGGGCACGGAAGCGGTCATGTCGGCGGTGCGCCTGGCTCGCGCCGCCACGCAGCGTGAAATCCTGGTGAAATTTTCCGGCGGATATCATGGACATGCCGACTCGGTGCTGATCAAGGCCGGCTCGGGCACGCTGAGCCTTGCCGCTCCGGATTCCGCAGGAGTGCCTTCCGTTCTTGCGCAGCGCACGCGTGTTCTGCCGTATAACGATCTGGACGCGCTGAAGGATCTTTTCCGCCGCGAGGGACAATCGATAGCAGCAGTCATTGTGGAGCCTGTGGCTGCGAATATGGGTGTAGTGCTGCCCCGCCAGGGGTTTCTCGAAGAGATAAGGACTCTGACTGCACAGCACAGCGCGGTTCTGATTTTTGACGAGGTGATCACGGGATTCCGGGTTGCTTATGGTGGCGCGCAGGCCCTTTATTCGGTAGCGCCCGATCTGACATGCCTGGGCAAAGTTGTGGGCGGGGGTTTGCCTCTGGCGGTTTACGGCGGCAGGCGCGATCTGATGGAATGGGTAGCGCCGCTGGGTCCGGTGTACCAGGCGGGAACCCTGGCCGGAAATCCGCTTGCCGTGTCCGCAGGGATCGCTACGCTTAAGCAGCTTAAGGAAAAATCTCCCTACAAGATTCTCGAAAAGCTGGCCGCCGATTTCGTGGCTGACATCGAAGATGTGGCGCGGCAGGTTGGATGTAACATGCGCATAAACCGTGCGGGCTCGATGTGGACGCCATTTTTTACCAACGCCCCGGTAGTAGACCTGACAAGCGTCCAAAGGTCCAACGGCCCCTTATATGCATCCTTTTTCCAGCAGATGTTGCTTCGAGGCGTTTATTTGCCGCCGTCGCCTTATGAGGCCTCCTTCATTTCCACGGCGCACACAAAGGGACTGCTCAATAGAACCGTTGAGATCATTGAGAAAGTACTGAAAACGATTCCTGTCTCCTGAACATGGTATCCATAGCCCCATTTAAAGCCATCCGCTACAACAGCAAAAAGTTTTCCAATCTGTCTCCGCTGGTTTGCCCTCCGTATGACGTGATTTCCGTTCCAGAGTATCGTCAGCTGCTGGAAAGCCATCCGGCAAATATCGTCCGCGTGGAACTGCCGCTTGCGCAAGGACGGGAAGACAAGTACGCAGTATCGGCGGGTTATTGGCGGAAATGGCTGAACCGGCGGATACTTGTTGAGGACAAGACGCCGGCATACTACGGCTATGAGCAGCGCTTCTCCACAGGGGGGCAGATCCATGTCCGGCGAGGTTTTTTTGCCGCAATGAAACTGGAAAAACCCGGGAAAGGTCACGTCCGGCCGCACGAGCGCACCTTCCCCAAACACAAGGAAGACCGCCTGTATTTAATGCGCGCCACCCATGCCAACATCAGCCCCATTTTCGGGATTTTCTTTGACCGGCAGGGCCAGGCGCAGGAGCTTATCAGCCGCCGGATGGAGGCAAAACCGCTGGTCATCAGCCGCGATGACAAAGGCGTAACCCACCGGCTCTGGCGGTGGGAAGATCGAGAGGCGATAAAAATATTATCCGGCGTCTTGAAAGCGGAAGATGTTTTGATCGCCGACGGGCACCATCGATACGAGACCGCCTGGAATTACGCTCAGGAGTGCGCATCAAGAAACAGATCAGCCTCGGCAGCGCGCGCCTGGAAATTCGTAATGCTTTTTCTCTGCCCGCTTTCAGATCCGGGCCTGGTCATTCAGCCTACGCACCGCGCGGTAAGATGGAATGCGTCGTTTGAAGAATGGAAAAAGCGCATTGAAAGCTGCTGCACACTGCGCGTCGCGCCAAGGTTGGACGGATTATATTCCCGGCTGCGGGATCCTAAAGAAAACGGATCAATGGCATTTGTCCTGGAGGGTGGGAAAATGTTCTGGCTGAAACCGAAGCCTGACGGGAATAACGGTATGCCGGTTGTTTATCTGCACGAGAAGATTCTAAGGGACATTCCCCAGGAGCGAATCAGCTTTGGCCAGGATGCCCGACAGATGGTGGAAAGCATTCAGCGGGGAGAGGCGAACGCCGTGTTCCTTCTGCCTCCGCCGGACAAGGATGCTTTCGCAAGAATCTGCAAGGCAGGCAGGCTTCTGCCGCAGAAATCAACGTATTTCTATCCGAAACTCGGCACCGGATTTGTCATGCGTTCGCTCGACGGGGAGATCTGATGTATCCGTCGTTAAGCCAGTTCACCCGCTGGGCGTCTCGGTACAGGGCCGTTCCGCTGTGGGTAGAACCCCATCTGCCGGCGAATTCTCTTGTTGAATGGGTGCGCGAGCTCAATACCGGGAAATCCAATTTCTTTTTCCTGCACAGTTCCGGTTCTGGCACCCAGGCCCGATATTCTTATTTTGCCCTGGAGGAGCCGCATTTTATTGTCCGAGCCTCCGGGGGCACCCTTGTCATCGAACACCTTTCCGAAGCCGCAGGCACAGCGGTTTCGGCAAAAGTCGGCAACCCCTTTGACCGTTTTCATGAATGGTTGGGCCATTGCTCCGGTCCGCGCGTAGACGGCCTGCCTCCTTTTTGGGGAGGGGCGGTCGGCTATTTCGGACATGAAAGCGCACGCTATTTTGATCCCCGGCTGAAGCGCCTGTTCAGCCGCAGACAGCCTGCGGGCGCTTCCGACGATCCTGCAACATGGGATTACCCGGATTTCGAATTCGGCATATATGATCTGATCGGCGCGGTTGACCACGCGAGGCAGAAGCTATGGCTGATTCATACCGTTTTTCTCCCGGAGCGCAAACAACTTTCGCCGGCGCAGCTGGAAAGAATTTACCGGAATGCCCAAGACAGGCTTTTGCGTCAGGCCGTGCGGGTTCAGCGCGCAGTCCGTGAAGACCGTCCCTGGAAGGTCTTTACGGCGCCGATCCCGCGTTCAAATCGGTCGGAGCATGCTTACCAGTCGGCGGTCCGCCGAGCTAAAACGCATATGGCTGCGGGGGAAATTTACCAGATCAATTTGAGTCAGAGTTTTTCCGCAGACTGGAACGGCGATCCCTGGTCGCTTTACAGACAGCTCTCTGCGGCAAATCCTTCGCCTTACGGGGCGCTCTGGCGTTCTGGAACGCGCTGGATCGCAAGCGCTTCGCCAGAGCTTCTTCTGCGCCAGGAAGATAACCGTCTGGAGGCCCGGCCCATGGCCGGTACCCATCCCCGCGGCTCTAATCCGGATTCTGCGCGGCGGATGTGCGCTGCTCTGCTGAACGACTGCAGAAAAAGGGCGGGGCACATCATGCTGGTAGATGCCGCGCGCGGCGATCTCAGCCGGGTTTGCGCGCCGTCAAGTTTGAATATTGCCGAATTGGCCGCGGTAGAGGCGCATTCCCGTGATTTCTATCTTGTTTCTGATATCCGGGGTACGCTGTTCCCGGGCAAAACCTGGAGAGACTCGGTGAAGGCCGTGTTTCCTGCAGGTACGGTCACAGGATGCCCCAAGATCCGGTCCATAGAAATTATCCGCAAACTGGAATCTCTACCGCGCGGCCCTTATGGCGGTTCGCTCGGATGGATAGGATTCAACGGTGATTTGACGCTGAACGTCCTGACCCGCACCTTTTTCATGGACAGGCAGCATCTGCGTTTTCCTGTCGGGGCGGGCATAGTGGCAGACTCAATTCTTAACCGGGAATATGAAGAGACCTGGCATAAGGCGGAAGCCATGATGGATGCGCTGGATAAACATGTGCCGCTTTATCTTTTTCCCATGGAGGATTTATGAGGAAGCAATCGTTGACCATAATTCTTTTTCTTTCCATCCTGGCCGGATACGGGATCTGCGCCGTGCCCGCCCAGACACATTCGCAGGCCATCCCGGCTGGGCTGACCAGTCAGGAACTTCCGGTGTATAAGCTGGTTATGCAGCTCAACGAAGTCTCGGAAGTTCAGGTCAATGAGCGCACTGAGCCGGCCTATTCAATTCTGCGTGCGATCAATGATGCCGACGGCCCTGCGTATACCCAACTGCGCCGAATTATTGGCCGCTCTACCGTACGGGCGGCGCTGAACCCCACTGCGAAGGCGGTCTTCGCCGGATTATTATCGGACAAAAGCGATTCATTTTCCCTGGCGGGTAATCTCTGGCTCGCAGCCTTAAGAAGCGCAAACCCGGATTACAAGCTTAAAGCCCGGCAAAAACTGGTCGAATTTATCCAGCCTGCGCATATCCCCGTGCTTATCAGCATTCTGAAAATTCCCGGCCCCAACGTCCAGGCTTACGAAATTCTGCAGGAAGTTACAGGACAGTCCTTTGATCCCAGGGAAAAAACATGGAAGGATTGGTGGACGCGGAAGCACGGTAAAGTGGATCTCACGGGACATATGCTTAAGGTAGTCAGTACCCAGCTGTCTCAGACGGTTATACGTCCGGCAGATCTGGGAAGCTTCTGGTACGTTCCGGAACAAATCAAGAATGCGTCGCTGCCTTATGCCAAACGGTCCTCTTCCGAGCAGCTTGTTGTCACGCATTGGAATGAGTGGGCCGGTAATGACGTCCGACGTTTTGTGGATGACTGGATGAGAGCCAAACCCCTTTTCGACAAAATCGTTCATCAGCCAGATCCCAGGGTAAACAATTACCTCCAGAACCTGATATCTGATCCCAGCTTCAGCGATTATGCGAGCGTGATACTCGCCTGGCGCGGCAGTAAATCTTCGCTCAGCGCCATACAGCACGCATTTCCCCGGCATCCCACGCCTTCGCTGGCGCTTGCGCGCGGATCATTGGGAGATAGAGATGCCCTCAGGGATCTCATACAGATGACGCGGAATAACCCTAACCCTTCCTCTTTCGGCATAATGGACCAAAACGCCCGCTCTTACGTCAGCTGGCTGCGGTTGATCGGAATTGTGCCTGCGGAGCAGGCGCTGGAACTGCTGACCCACCATAATTTCGGTTTTGAATCCGCTGCCACGCGCAGGGAGAAGAAGAAAGCGATCAAACAGGCTGAAAAATGGCTGAAGGATAACGAAGGGGAACTTCTTTTCAATTCCAAGGGCGGCTTTTTCTACCTTCCTGTAAAAAATAGCTATAATTCCCGTCATGGCGGCTGACGAAAAAATTATTACATCGAACGGTAAACTCAGACTGGGCCTGCCCAAAGGCAGCCTCCAGGAATCGACCATCGAGATTTTCCGGCGTGCCGGCATCCGGATTTACGCCTCGGACCGCTCCTATTTTCCCACTTCGGATGATGATGAACTGGAAATCATGCTGGTCCGCTCCCAGGAAATGGCCCGTTATGTTGCAGACGGCGTATTCGACGCGGGGTTGACCGGCTATGACTGGATCATGGAGTCCGGCGCAAGGGTGCATCAGATTTGCGAGTTGCTTTACGCGAAAACCGGATTCCGCCCGGTCCGCTGGGTGCTTGCCGTTCCGAATGATTCGCCGATTCAATCCGTAAAAGACCTGCAGGGCAAACGCATCGCCACCGAACTTGTAGGAGTGGTGAAGAAGTATCTGGCCAGGCACAAGGTCAACGCCGAAGTGGAATTTTCCTGGGGCGCGACCGAAGCCAAGGCGGGATTTCTTGTGGATGCCATTGTTGAGCTTACTGAGACTGGCAGTTCCCTGCGCGCCAACAAGCTGCGCATCGTCAAGGAACTGCTTACCTCAAGCACACGGTTTATTGCCAACAGGAAATCCTGGAAAGACCCCCGGAAGCGCGAGAAAATGGAAAATCTGGCCATGCTGCTTCAGGGCGCGCTCGCCGCAGAGGGCATGGTTGGCTTAAAGATGAACGTGAAGCAGAAAAATATCGACGGTTTGATGCAAATTTTACCCGCCATGAAAAACCCGACCATTTCCTCGCTAAGCGAAGAAGGCTGGTCAGCCCTGGAAGTGATCATCGAAGAAAAAACTGTCAAGAAACTCATCCCGCAGCTCAAGCGCGCCGGCGCCACGGGCATCATCGAATACCCCTTAAACAAAGTCATTCCGTAGATCTGAAAATCTTTTATTGGACGTTAAAGTATTTAGCCTGAGGGTGGTGGACCACAATCGCTGATGTGGATTGTTCTGGAACTAGCTGGTATTCTTCGGTAAGGCTGACGCCGATTCTGGAGGGATCAAGCAGTTCAAAAATCAGTTTTTGATCGGCAAGGTTCGGGCAGGCGGGATAGCCGAATGAGTAGCGGCTGCCGCGGTATTTCTGCTGAAACCATTCCCTGATTTGCGGAGCGTCTTCATTTTCAATATGGAGTTCCTCCCGTATGCGCCGGTGCCAGTATTCCGCAAGCGCCTCGGCTGTTTCCACGCTCAGCCCGTGCAGATAAAGATAATCCCTGTAGGCGTTTTCCTTGAAGAGCTTGTGTGCTTCATCTGAGGCCTTGGTGCCGACTGTCACAAGGAATGTCCCAAAAATATCGATTTTTCCCGATGATTTTGAAAAATAAAAATCGGAAATACATCTTCTGGGAGCCGAGGACTGCCTGGGGAATTTAAACCTCACCCATTCTGTCTTTTGATCTTCCTTGTAAACGATCAGGTCGTTTCCGTCAGATTGGCAGGGGAAATAGCCGTAAACCACCTGCGGCACGAGCAGCTGTTCCTTGAGGCAGTAATCTTTCCATTTCTGAAAAAGCGGCTGGACCGTTTCCTTCAGAGTCTTGTTGTATCTCTCCAGCGGTGTCTGGCCGCGAATGAATCCCCAGCGTACTTTAAGCAGAGCAGTCTCGTTAATGAAGGAAAATACATCTTTCAATGGAATCCCGCGCGCTACCCTGCTTCCCCAGAAAGGAGGTTTGGGGATGGAGATGTCGCGGCGGACAGTCTTCCCCTCACCCACGCCCTCTCCCGCCCCGCCACTACGGCTTAGTGGGTCTGCCAACGACTCAGTGGCGGAAAGGGGAAAAGGAGTTTTTGAAGTGTGACCGGAGCCACCCCGGACTTCGTAGATCGTGGCCTTTTTCTCGATAGATGGATCAGTCAGTTCTTCCATTATGCGCAGGCCTTCGAACGCGTCATGGCCGTAAAATACGTAACCTTTGTATAAATCGCGCAGTTCCTGCTCGACAAAACGCCGGGTCAGCGCAGCTCCGCCTAGGAGAACCGGCGTTTTAACTCCGCGCCGGTTCATCTCTTCCAGATTTTCCTTCATGACTGCGGTCGATTTCACAAGCAGGCCGGACATGCCGATGACGTCGGCTTTGTGCTCCTCGGCGGCCTTCAGGATATCTTCGATCGGCATCTTGATGCCAAGATTAATGACCTTGTAGCCGTTGTTCGTCATAATAATGTCCACAAGGTTTTTGCCGATATCATGCACATCGCCTTTGACTGTAGCCAGGACAATCCGTCCTCTGTGCCGACCTGCATCGGCTTTTGGCAGGAAAGGTTCGAGGCAGAGGACTGCGGCTTTCATGGTTTCCGCAGACTGCAGAACAAACGGCAGCTGCATCTGACCGGAACCAAAGAGGTCTCCGACCACGCGCATGCCGTCAAGAAGGATGGTATTGATAATATCCAGAGGATCGTGCGTCTTAAGCGCCTCGGTAAGCAGAAGGTCGAGGCCCTGTTTGTTGCCGTCGACGATCCGGCTCTTGAGCCGCTCTTCTATAGTCTTCGGTTCTTCCTTTTTGGCGACGGTTATCTCTGATGCTTCAGCATAGTGCGCCATGAGTTCAGTAAGCGGATCAAACGTTTTGGACGTCTTTCCGGCAGGTCGTAAGCCGGGATCCATGGATCCCCCGCTGACACCCGCGGGGGATGACGAAAAAGTCCGCTCATCGAATATCAACTGCCGTGCCAGCTCCCGGCCCTTCTCATCGATCTTGTAGAGCGGCAAAATTTTCCGGGCATTGATGATGGCCGCGTCCAGTCCGGCTTCGATGGCGTAATGCATAAAAACGGAATTCAGCGCCTGCCGCACCTGCGGCGCCAGGCCGAAAGATATGTTTGATACGCCCAAAACCGTAGAAACGCCGGGCAGCTCTTTTTTGATCAGCCGGATCGCTTCGATTGTTTCCATGCCTGCTTTACGGAATTCCTCATCCCCTGATCCAAGAGTGAAGGTCAGAGCGTCAAAGAAGAGATCCTCCGGTCGGAGCCCGAATTTATTTACCGCCAGATCATGAATGCGCCTGGCAATGGCCAGCTTCCTGTCCCGCGTTTTGGCCATGCCTTTTTCATCAATGGTCAAAGCCACAAGCGCCGCCCCATAGGTTTTGGCCAGCGGGCAGATCCTGCGCATCCGTTCTTCGCCGTCTTCCAAATTAATGGAATTAATGACGCAACGGCCGCCCGCATGCTTCAGGGCGGCTTCGATCACCGGCGCCTCGGTGGAGTCGATCATGAACGGCGTACGGACCTGAAGCACCATGCGGCTCATGCATGCGTTCATGTCCTGTGCTTCGTCGCGTCCGACATAGGCGGTGCAGAGATCAAGGATATGGGCGCCCTCATTGGATTCTTCTTTAGCCATGCCGGTGAGAGCGTCATAGTCATTTTTGGCCAGAAGGTCGCGGAATTTTTTCGAGCCATTTGCGTTAATCCGCTCGCCGATAATTAGAGGTTTTGGTTCCTGCCTGAAAGGGACCTGGATATAAAGACTGGAACAGGCGGGAATTTTTTCAACGGTGCGGGCAACAGGCGCCTGATTCTCCAGGGTCTTCACTACAGCTGCCAGATGCGCGGGCGTTGTGCCGCAGCATCCACCGACGATATTGACTCCGAAGCGCGTCACGAAGTCTTTGAGGTGGCCTGCCAGCTGATCCGGAGTCAGTTTATAAACGGCCCTGCCTCCGACATTTTCCGGAAGGCCGGCGTTAGGCAGTACCGAAATATACCTGGGCCACTGCTGCGAAAGGGTGCGCACATGTTCGGACATCTCCTGCGGGCCTGTGGCGCAGTTCATGCCCAGGGAAAAAATCGGATACGGTTCCAGAGCTGTGATCACCGCCGCGATTTCCGTGCCCAACAGTAGCGTTCCCGTGGTTTCCACCGTGACCTGGACCATAACAGGGATGTCTTTTTTAGCGGCAGACAGGGCGTCGAGCGATCCGGTAATTGCGGCTTTGATCTGAAGAAGGTCCTGGCAGGTTTCTATCAGCAGGAAGTCCGCGCCTCCTTCAATCAATCCCGCGGCCTGTTCAATGTAATTGCGGCGCAGGATGTCGAAAGTCGTGTGGCCAAGAGACGGCAGTTTGGTTCCCGGCCCCATGGATCCCGCGACAAAACGCGGGTTGTCTTTGGTGGAAAATTGCCGCGCGACTTTGCGCGCCAGGCGCGCGGCTTTTACATTGAATTCATGGACGCGTTCTTCCAGCCCGTACTCGGCGAAAACGATCCGGTTGGCGCCAAAGGAGTTGGTTTCCACTGCCTGGCAGCCGGCCTGCAAAAAAGAGGCATGCAGATCCTCAATCCATTCCGGATGGGTTTCCAGAAGGATTTCCGTGCAGCCTTCCTTCCCGGCGTAATCGTCGATCGTGGGGTTGCGCAACTGGAGGTTTGTTCCCATGGCCCCATCAAAGACAAGGATGCGCTCATGCAGCAGGTTTTCAATTTCTACTCGACTCATAGGAAGAATTATAAGTGTTATCGTTCTTTGTGTCATTCCCGAGATTCATAATCGGGAATCCATCATAGAGGCCTTTATGAAGGGATCCCCGCTTACTGCGTGCGGGGATGACGGCTATTCTTTACCGAATCCGTACTCTCCAAGGAGGGGAACAAACTGGCAGCGGCAGATAACGGAACGCATCAGGCCTTTTTCGCGCTTTTCAATTAAAACCAGTTCCTGGTGATCGCGGCTGCCAATAGGCAGAAGCAGCTTTCCGTCAGGTGAAAGCTGATCAAGATAAGGCGCGGGAATATCCGGCGCAGCAGCCGTGACTGTGATGTCGTCAAACGGCTCCTTCCCGGGAAGGCCGCCAGAACCGTCACGTTCGTATACAGTGGCATTTTTCAGGCCGAGACAATTGAGCCTTTGGCGCGCGCTTTCCGCTAATTCCGGCACAATTTCAATGGTGTCAACCTTTCGTGCCAGCAGGGCTAGAAGAACAGTCTGATAGGCGGAACCTGTTCCAATTTCAAGCACATGCTCATGGCCGTCTAATTTCAGAGCCTGAAGCATGATGCCGACCATATAAGGCTGGGAAATGCTCTGTCCACCGGGGATAGGCAGTGCACGATCCTCATAAGCATGCCTGCGAACATCCTCCGGCACATAATTCTCGCGCGGCACGGTGGACATCACCTCAAGCACGCGCGGGTCATTAATACCCCGCTTAATCAGCTGGGATTCGACCATTTCGTTTCGAAGATCGGAGTAATTCAAAGTTTCCTCTAATCCGTCGCCCCGGCGATTCGTAGGCCGGGGTCTATCAGCAAGAACTCCTTTTTATGGGTCCCGGCCTGAGACCTGCCGGGACGACGTCTTTATGAAAAGTAATTGGGTTCAGTGCCCGCTTTCCATTTGATGTTGCAGCCCATGCTCGGTTTCTGATCTTTGCTGACCGCTTTTCCTGCAAGCACTGCATCGATTGCGGCTCGAAGGTCTTTGCCTGTAAGCGGCTTATCATTTCCCGGGCGGCTGTCATCCAGCTGGCCGCGGTAAACAAGCTTTCTTTCCGGCCCAAAAAGAAAGAAATCGGGCGTGCAGGCAGCAGTGTAGGCTTTTGCCGTTTGCTGGCTTTCGTCGTAACAAAAGGGGAAAGTGAAACCAAGCTCTTTTGCCATTGCTTTCAGGTTTTCAGGCGAATCATCCGGATAATTTTCCACATCGTTGGAACTGACAGCCACGATGCCTATGTCTTTTCCGGAATAATCTCCTGCCAACCTCTTGAGCTCGGGCTTAATGTGCTGAACATAGGGGCAGTGCCGGCAGATAAACATCACCAACAGAGCCTTTTTCCCTTTAAAGTCGGCAGGGGTTATCGTTTTTCCGGACAGCACGTCGGGAAGTTGGAAGTCAGGCGCTGCGGTCCCGAGCGGCAGCATGGTTGAAGCTGTTAGAGACATAAGATCCTCCTTTACTCATATTGTCATTCCCGAATTTTGTTATCGGGAATCCATCGATAAAGGCCTTTTTTAGGGATCCCCGATTAAGACCTCGGGGATGACACCCATTGTGTATAGGAAAATTTTACCACTTAGACACAAATCGGATTTGGTGATGTTCAAATAAGTAAAATAAATATCATGTCTAACCCAATCAGGGTCCGTTTTGCACCATCACCGACCGGCTACCTGCATATAGGAGGAGCCCGCACTGCGCTCTTTAACTGGCTTTTTGCGCGGCACAACTCCGGAACCTTTATTCTGCGCATCGAGGACACCGATGAAGTACGTTCCACGGAAGAATCGGTCAGCGGCATTCTGGAATCCATGCGCTGGCTCGGCCTGGACTGGGATGAAGGGCCGGTTTACGACAAAACTCAGGGCATTCCTTCTCAGGTTAAGGGCGATAAAGGTCCGTACTTTCAAATGCAGCGCCTGGAGTTTTACCAGAAATTCTGTCAGCAGTTGATCGACGCAGGACACGCCTACCCCTGTTACTGTACGCCGGAGGAAGTGGAAAAAATGCGCCAGATGGCGCTATTATCGAAACGTCCTCCAAAATATGACGGGACGTGCCGCAATCTGACCACTGAAGAACGTGCCCGTAAAGAAGCTGAGGGCCGCAAAAAGTCCATACGCTTCAAGACTCCCCACGAAGGCATAACCTCTTTTTCCGATCTTGTACGCGGTTCAATGCAGTTTGAGAATAATCTGCTGGAAGATTTTGTCATCCAAAAGACCTCCGGCGTGCCTACATACAATTTTGCCTGCGTCGTTGACGATCACCTGATGGAAATCAGCCATGTTATTCGCGGAGACGATCATCTTTCCAATACGCCGCGCCAGGTTTTGATTTATCGGGCGCTGGGATGGGAACTGCCGCAGTTCGGACATCTGGCCATGATCCTTGGATCGGATGGTTCGCGCCTGTCAAAGCGCCACGGAGCCACCGCCGTACTCGAATATAAAGAGGCGGGCTACCTCCCGGAAGTGCTGTCGAATTATCTGGCATTGCTCGGCTGGGGAACGGAAAACAGCCAGCAGATCTTTTCGCCACAGGAGATGATTGACAAATTTTCTCTGGAGCGCTGCGGCAAAAGCCCGGCAACGTTCGACCCCAAAAAATTGCACTGGATGAACGGCGAATATGTCCGGAAGAAATCAGTGCCGGAACTTGCCGATCTGGCCTGGCCCTTTCTGTTCGCAGGAGGTGTCGCCAAACTGCACCCTTCTCCCGAAGAACGCGCAGCCGTTGAAAAGGCGATTGCTCTCGAGCACGAAAAAATAAAATTATTGACGGATGCGCCCAGATTGATCGATTTTCTGATCTGGGATGAATACGAATTCAAGGCAGAGGCGGTCGAGAAGGTTTTAAAGCAGCCCAATGTTGCGGAGATCCTTGAAGATCTGGCTAAACGTCTGGAGGCGCTGGAGCCTTTCGATGTCGCAGGCATCGAGGCTGTAGCTAGGGCATGCGCTAAAGACCGCGGGCTCAAGGCCGGAGGCACGTTCCATCCGCTGCGCGTAGCAGTTTCGGGCCGGACGGAAGGGCCCAGTCTTTTTCACATGGTTGAATTCCTGGGAAAGAAGCGGACAATCGAACGAATAAAGAGGGCCAGAACGTTACTGTCGTCCAAGGTTTAAAAAGGAGTCATTTTATGGTAGAGGAACAGATTAAAGAAAGCGATGCTGATTTTCGATTTTTGTCACTTACCATCTCTTTGGTAACTGCAGCCTGGTCACAGATGGGCAAGATCCCGCATCCTGTTTCAAAAAAGATAGAGAAAGACCTGCCGCAGGCTCAGGTATCTATTGAGTTTCTCCGCATGCTGCAGGAAAAGACAAAAGGGAATTTAAAACCTAAAGAAAAAGAACTGCTGGAAAACTCCATTACCGATCTGGAGCTCAATTACGCTGATGAGACTGCCAGGACGCCTGCAAAGCCGGAAGAGGCTAAGAAAGGCCCCGAAATCATCACGCCTTCAGGATCCGGCAAAGGGTCCGGCCCAGATATTATCAAACCTTCCTAGGACTCCGACCCCTGTAGAAGTGTGGTAAAATCCTCAGGATTCCTGTGGTCAGCTCCGGGATCATCTAACGGTAGGATGAGAGACTCTGAATCTCTTCGTCTAGGTTCGAATCCTAGTCCCGGAGCCGACCGCATACTGTACAATGCTGAGAGCTTGTCATGAACCGCATTCTAATCATCGAAGACGAAAAAGACATTGTCCGGCTGGTGAAATATAACCTGGAAAAACAGGGTTTTGAAGTTTTATCCGCATCTGACGGCGCATCCGGCCTGGAACTTGCGCGTAAAGAAAAACCCGACCTTATAATCCTCGATTTGATGCTGCCCAAAATTGACGGGCTGGAAATATGCCGGACACTGCGCCAGGATTCCCGGGTACCGATCATTATGCTCACTGCCAAAAAAGAGGAAGTTGACCGTGTGTTGGGGCTGGAACTCGGTGCCGATGACTACATGACCAAGCCATTCAGCATGCGTGAATTGCTGGTTCGTATAAAAAATATTCTCCGCAGGGCGCGGGCGGAGGAATCCTCCGTAGAGGCCTTCCAGTGCGGCGATTTGAAGATCGACCTGTCGAGATACACGGTGAATTTGAAAGGCAAGCCGGTCTCTCTCAGCTCTAAGGAATTCGAGTTCCTGAAAATATTGATTCAGGCGCACGGCAAGGCGTTGACCCGTGATCAGCTTCTGGAGCGGGTCTGGGGGTACGATCGCTCCATGGATATTGATACGCGGACGGTGGATCAGCATATCGCGCGCCTCCGGGATAAACTGGGCTCAGAAGCCAGGCGTGTTATCACAGTGAAAAATGTCGGGTATCGATTTGCTGTGGAAAAGTAGATAGGTGTTCATAAAACACAAAAAGGGAGATACGCAATGGGTTTTAGCCTCATTCCAAAAGATGAGAAATTTTTTGATTTGTTAGAAGAAGCTTCCGATAACGTTATTCATTCCGCCTCCGTTTTTCGGGACATGGTGGCCACCTGGCAGCAGAGTAATGAAAAAGCCAAAGAAATCCGCGAATTGGAACATGCAGGCGACCGTATGACCCACGAAATATTCAACAGACTCAACCGCACATTTATCACCCCGATTGATCGGGAAGATATTCATGCTTTGGCCAGCGAACTGGATGATGTCGTGGACATCATCCAGTCCACTACTGATCGGATGTTGCTTTATCGCATCGATTCCACGTCGGCTTCTTTGGTTAACATGGCGAATGTCCTGCTGCAGTCGGCTGAAGTTATCGGGAAAGCGGTCAAGAGCCTCCGCGATCTTACGCACAGCCGCCGCACGCTGGATTTTTGCATCGAAGCGAACCGGCTGGAAAATGAGGGCGACGTATTTCTGAAGACCGCCATAGGAGAACTTTTCGCCAACCAGAATAATGTGCTGGAAATCATTAAATGGAAGGAAATATACGAAGCCACTGAATTTGCCATCGATAAGTGCGAAGATATAGCCAATACTATCGAAGGCATTATCGTTAAAAACGCCTGATCATGCTGGCCCACCTGGTTGCCGCACCTCATTACGTTCTCCTGATCATCGTTATTGCTTTGTGCTTTGATTTTATTAATGGGTTTCACGATTCCGCGAATTCCATCGCAACCGTAGTATCGACGCGCGTTTTAACCCCCCGATTAGCCGTGGCATGGGCCGCTTTTTTCAATTTTGTCGCAGCTTTCGGTTTTGGTGTGAAAGTGGCGAAAACGATCGGCAAAGGCGTAATCCATCCCGGTGTTGTGGATTCGCATGTGATTTTTGCCGCTCTTATCGGGGCGATAATTTGGGACCTGATAACCTGGTATTATGGCCTGCCCACCAGTTCTTCTCATGCTCTGATTGGCGGTTTTGCTGGGGCGGCCATAATTAAAGCGGGGTGGTCCTCGCTTATCGCCGAAGGGTTCATAAAAATCGCAGCCTTCATTGTGATCTCTCCGGTTATGGGACTGGTTTTCGGCTTTCTTCTGATGGTGCTGGTGCTGAATTTGGCAAAAGATTTTACTCCGGACCGCGTGGACAGATTCTTTCGAAAAGGTCAATTGTTTTCCGCCGCTCTCTACAGCCTGGGGCACGGCACGAATGATGCCCAAAAAACAATGGGATTAATATACATATTGTTGATATCCAGCCGCCTTATCCCTGAATCAGCCGGTGTGCCGATATGGGTGATATTGAGTTGCCATGCCGCCATAGCTCTGGGAACGTTTTTTGGCGGTTGGCGGATAGTAAAAACTATGGGTCAAAAAATCGCCAAGCTCAAACCGGTTGGTGGATTCTGCGCTGAGACCGGAGGCGCAATTATGCTTTTAGGTACTGCGGCGGCCGGTATTCCGGTCAGTACTACTCATACGATTACGGGAGCGATCATGGGGGTTGGATCCACCCGACGCTTGTCAGCGGTGCGCTGGGGTGTTGCTACGCGTATTGTCTGGGCTTGGGTTCTGACAATCCCTGCGGCTGCCATGACGGCTGCGGCCAGTTATAAGTTAATAATGTTATTTTAGCGGTCTCGGAGTCCGGGGAAATATGCATTTTACCTTCGCCAAAAAACTTACCTTAAGTTATCTGTTTGTCGTCCTTGTAACACTTGTCTTGACAGGACTGTTGTTCACCCGTCGTCTCCGGTCCGATTTTATTTCACACCTGGAACAATCGCTCGTCTCACAGGCAATTCTCACCCGCGCCGACACGATGCCCGCCTTTGAACAAAAGGTCGGGGCATATCAGTCCATAGTTCAGGCTCTGGCCAGGGAAACAGGATCTCGGATTACTTTGATTCGCGCGGATGGAACCGTCATATCGGATTCCGAACAGGATCCCGGCGAATTAGCCGGTATGGAAAATCATCTGATGAGACCGGAAGTTCAGGCTGCCCTGAATACGGGCAGTGGTAAAGCGATACGCTACAGCAAAACCCTCCAAGAAGACATGCTTTATGTGGCTGTGCCGGCAGTATCCTCGGGAAAGCTTAATGGAGTTGTGCGAACCGCGTTGCCTCTGACTGAAGTAAACCGGCGGATTTCAACCTTTCAGAAAGATCTGCTTCGTGCAGGAGCAGCAGCCATGATCTTCGCACTGGCTATCGCGGTGCTGTCTGTTCGGCGCGTCAGCAGACCGCTTGAAAAATTGACTGATCTGGCGCAAAGGATTGGGAGAGGGGAATATCCAGCCGAACAGTCTGTCGAAACGCCTGACGAATTTGGTCAACTGGCCAAAACGCTGGTTGAAATGTCTAAACGTATTCAGGAAAAGGTTCAGGAGCTGAATCTTGAACGCACCCAACTGGCGGCGATACTTTCGGCCCTTGTTGAAAGCGTGATCGCTGTTGACCACGAAGGAAAAATTCTCTTTTTGAACCCGGCTGCCGAGAGTCTGTTCCGCGTAAGTGCTTTGCAGGTTAAAGGCCGTCCAATGCTGGAAGCGCTCCGGCACAGTGTGTTGAGTGACGTTATCGCTAAAACGCTGACCGGCAAAAAAGTTGTTGCTGAGGAAATAACGGTCCATTCTCCGGAAGAACATATCCTTGCCGTTCAGGCTCTGCCCGTGGCTTATGGCGAAGGGCGGACAGGGATACTGGTCGCGCTCAACGACATTACGGATCTGCGGAAGCTTGAACGCGTACGGCAGGAATTCGTTGCCAATGTTACGCATGAGCTCAAAACGCCGCTGACGTCAATCAAAGGATTTACGGAGACGCTTCTGGATGGCGCGCTGGAAGACCCTTCTCATAACCGGGAGTTTTTAACGACAATCCAGGAACATGCGACCCGCCTTGGGTTTCTGATTGATGACCTGCTGGATCTGGCGGCAATCGAGGCGAAAAGAATGGAGTACCGGTTCGAATCGGTCTCGGTGCCTGATGTCGTAGAGCGCATCTTAAAAGGGCTTGCACCCATGGCAAAAGGAGGAAAAATCCAGATTCAAAACGATCTTTCTCCTTCTTTGCCAAAAGTACGAGCTGACCGCGATAAACTGGCGCAGGTTTTTATCAACCTGATTGATAATGCCATTAAATTTAACAAACCTAATGGCTTGATCAAGATTTCCGCTGAAGCAAAGGGGAAAAACCTGGTTATTTCCGTGCGTGATTCGGGAATTGGAATTCCACAAACGGACCTGCCTCGCATCTTTGAGCGATTTTATCGGGTCGATAAGGCCCGTTCCCGAGAAATGGGGGGCACTGGCCTCGGCCTTTCCATTGTGAAACACTTGGTTGAGGCCCATCATGGGACGGTGAGCGTCCAAAGTATCGTTGATCAAGGTTCCAATTTTACTGTAAGCCTGCCTTTGGCGCTCTAGCCAACAACAGATCCTTTACCTACGTGTAGCCGCCTGGAAACCTAAACTCAATCCCAAATCGATTCAACAGTACGCCCCTCTTTTAATAGAGGATATTTTTGTCACACAAATGTTACGTGGTTGTTACGGCAACGTTACAAACAACATTTATAATTCTCCAATACGTAACATTGCGCGTCGTTATAAAAAGGGAGAAAGAAAAACCAACACTTGGTTCTTTCACCTCTTTTTCAACGGTTTGTAACGCAGAATATAGTCCTTCTTTTTCTCTGCAATCCTCTGTTTGATGGTTGTTTAAATTTGGATCCATTTCAGGGACTTTCTCCTGCGCAATTCTGGCTCAGAAACCATTATCCCTCGCTCCTTACCGCAAAAGCGCTGCAGCAGCATTACGACGATCTTTTGAAAGGTTACGAAGTTCCTCAGACCGGTCTTTTCTTGAGCTTTCCTGAAACGTCAGATCAACGTCTTGTCCAGCAGGCCTCTACTTATGATCAGGGTGTTATGGGAATTCTGCTGCTTAAACTGCACGACTTTAAGCGCGTCGCGGCCATCCTGCGGTTTTATCAGCATGCGTGGCAGGAGGCCAAAGAACGCAGCGGCCCGCGAAAAAACGTATTTGGTTTTGCCAACTTCTACAATGCCTACTACGGTGTTGAAGGAGTAGAAAAGACCATGCATGTCGGGCCGAACGTCTGGATCGGTCTTCTCGCGTCGCGCTATTATCGCCGGACCGGCGAGATCTGGGCGCGCGACCTGGCGCTTGAAATAGCGCGTTGGGAAATCCGGAGCGTTCCCCATACAGACGGCGCGGTAGCCATGGGTGAAATTCCCTGGAACGGCGCTCCCTGGTCTAATATTTATTCGACAGAAAATAATATCAGTACCTACGCGTTCCTCTCCGATTTGCTCAAGGGGGAATCCCTTCCACCGGCAGACATGGAGTTAATCCGCAAAGAACGCAAAGCGATCGGCCGCTGGCTTTTGACCAAAGCCTATCATACGGACCAGAACGCTGTGATCCGCGGGTTCAATCCCGGCGGTGTTGACGATATTCCCGCAGTGGATTCCTATACCTGGTACATCGACGCCCTGCGGCCGGGGACATTCGAAAAAATGGGAATTCCTCTGCGCCGTCTGATGAAGCGCCTGCACGAAGAATTCTTGGTGAAGGTAGGTCGTTTAAAAGGCATTGATTGCGTTGATCAGCGGACGGCAAAAGCCACTTATGAAGATGCGCTGCATGAACGTATCATGGATCCGAATTGGCATCGCCCCGAAGGAGACGATCACCGTCTGATCTGGTACGAAGGAACAGGACAGTTTATTGTAGCGCTGCAGGACATGGCGGTTCATGCCGTGAACCAGGCTTTTGAACTCCCGGAAGGTCCGCAGCGCGACCGGGTTCTTGGTGTGGCCGAAGGCTGGCTGCAGGAGGCAAAAGAATACGCCGATGCCATGGATGCCGCCGCTTTCCGCACGGAAGCCTCCGGTGTCAGCTATCCACTCGCTACAAGGGGAAGATTTTATCTGTTCGGCTGGCCCGCTCCGCAGCCGGCAAGAGATCATCCTGCTAATGCCGTGGCGCCTTTGGCCTGGCGGATTTTTGCCGGGATGGGCTATGAACCCTTATCTGATACGGATCTTAAACCTTCAGGGAAGTGGTACGTAAAAAAAGCGTCGTATCATTATGAAACGGTCCGCGATCCTGGAACGGAAATCCTTTATGGCGCCAGCGAGGAAATGTCTATCAGGGCCTGGCAGCTGTTCGAGTCCGGGCTATACGACAAGGCCTGGAGGCAATCGCGGGCGACGATCCACCTGTGGGAAGAAGACGCCGGAAGGCTGGAAGCGCGCAAAGAGAAGGCAGTGGGCGGCTTTCTTTTCTATGACGGCACGGTAGCATCTTTTCAGCGCATTCACGATTACTGGGCGCTCAATGACGTGGCCGCCAGCTATTTTGTCTGCGCGGAGATCTGCGATCGCGAGGGGCGCTATCAGGAAGCAAAAATCATCTTTTCTCACATCTTAAAGGATTTTACGCTGGCCCAAATTTGGGATAAACGGGGCTGGTTCTGGACGCCTGCTGAGACCATCGCCGAGGATTTCATCGCACCGTTTCCTGAACGTTACTCTGAGCTTATGGCTGATGTCCCGGAAACGTTCAGGATCAATCCCCGATTTATTCCCGGATGGAATTCAACTCCTCAAGCAATGGCAGCCAAGACTCCGCAGTGGTATTACGACGCAATCCAATGATCCCTCATAATGTGACAACTGCATGACAAAAAGTCCCGAAATTTCATGGGACCTTTTGCCCTCGATTTTTAGCCCTTCGCTCTATCGATAAATTCCCTGCATCCAGCTACAATCTTCTCGTCGAATGCCGCAGATGTTTTCTGCTGCTGCAGCGATAACAAAAAGGGAAATAGCCGTTCAATTTGGAGGCATGCTCTTCGTGCAGCCTTTTCCCTTTTTGCGTTTTTCCTTCATGACCCTCAAGCGGATCATCGGCATTGCGCTTTGCTGCGCCGTTTCCCTCGGAGACCCAGTCTGGGCTTCAGGAATCCATGTATCCATGAATCGGAGCACCAGAGCGCTGGAGCACCGGAGCGATGTCTTTTCCCCGGTTCCCCGGTTCATCGGTTCTCCGGTTCGGTCATTCGAAGAGCAGACGGTAGTTCCCAGGCTTTCATGTGCGTATCGCGCGGGCGCCTCCACGCTGTCGGGTTTCCGTATACTGCGTGCCATGCTTTCGAACCAGGCCTCAGAGACCCCCCTGTCTCTCCATGAGGCTCTGCGTCATGCCCGGCGTTTTGTGGGCATCGATTTTGTCCAGGGTTTCCATAAGCCGGCCAATCCATTCGCTTTATGGTCATACGTCAATTTGATGGGAAGCAATTTTGAAGAACTTTTCGAGAATTTCAGGAATCTGGATTATGACGCTCCAGGTTACCGGGAAACAGCTGCGGCCTTGCGCCTTAATCAGGACCTTTCCCGATATAGCGAGCTTCTCGAACTTTACGCCGATTTAAAAGAGAAAAATCCGGAAGATCCCAGATTGGCAGATCTTCGCGGCATCCTGCGGCATAAACAATACAACGGGATCCTGGCGAAAGAAGGTGACCGTAAACCCGGGCGCAGAGGCGGTATCCCGATCAATCGACGTACATGGGACGGTCGGGGTGACGAAACATGCGGTCTGATCATCGATGAAATCCTCCGGCTGCACAAGGAAGCTCCAGATAAAACGATTATTATCGACGATTGGGCCGTTTCGGATGGCATTACTTCCATGGGACTTGCCCGCCGGATCGAAGAAAATGACCTGTCGAGTTTTGTTTCCATACGGGCGTATGACAAGTCGTTATCCTTCTGGATTTCCGACAAAATGCTCGATGGCTACCGGCTGATTTTTGACGCCAGCGGGCATTTAATCCAGGCTGTGCCCGTAAATCCAGGCCGGCTTTGGGTGCGCTGGACTCTGGCGGATTATTTCTCCAAGTGGGTCCGGGACAAGCTGGAACGATGGATGTCCACCCGGGGGAACACTCTTGTCGGCAGGGAACGATTTCCCGTCCGGAATATACCTATTGAAACGCTTGAGAAACGTTTCATGCAGGCAAAAGCACAGGAAGACGGTTCTCTGGTGCGTATCTCACTGTTGGACCCCGAGGTAGAAGCCTACAGTCGGGCGCATCCTCGTCTGCTGCAGTTTTTTGAAGCCGATATTAGACAGCCGCCTTTCCGTGGTAACCCGGATGAACAGGCTTCAGTGATCCGCGTCATGGGGCTCATGATGCGGAATAAGGAATATTTCAGCGATTCCACAATTAAACGGACGCTGGCTAACCTTGCAGGTAACTCTTTCCCCGAGCAGGAAGGCATGATGCTTAACGGTGTGGTCGGTTCCATTAAGAAGCCGGAACAGTTATTCCTTGATGTTTATCGCTTCAACGGGGAGTCTCTGAATTTGGAAGATTCCAGAGGGTACAAAACTGACCGTGGCTGGGAACAGATTTATTTATCCGAATTCCCTCATGAACTGCCTCGCGACGGCGGAGTTTCCGGTAGCGCCTCGGGCGCTTCGGTTGGCAATAACAGACAAAAACGCAGATCAGGCGCCTCTATGTTCACATCCCTGGCAGGGCACAGGCAGGTTATTTTGATAGCTGGGGTTCTGTTGTTGCTGCTGGTTATGGTGTCTTTCCCTTTAGCCGCTCATTCCTTGGCGGCAACCGCGCTCCATCCGGCCGTGCACCATATTGCGCCTGTTGCGCAGCAGGGTGTTGACCACGTAATGCATGGCGCGCAAATGTTTTCCGTCCCGGGAATTAACGGCCTGCCGACGGTTACCGATTACGATAAAATCAACCCCGGATATATAAATCATCTGGTTCAGAATTTAGTGAACGGAACGGACGGTTTTTCCCTGCATCGCGATTTACTAACCCAGACGCTGCATCATCAGCCTGACAATCAGGAACTCGTAGATTACGTCAGGCATCTTCATATGCTGAGGGTTGATGTCAGTCATGCAGGCCCGCAGCCGATACATGACCTGGCCCAGAAAGTTCTCATTATGGATCACCAGATCTATCAGCCCGGTCAGGCGATCCCGAATTTTTCCGGAAAAGAAATTGAAGCAATGACAGAGGTCATTAAAACGGCCAACCCGCATGGCATTATGGGGAATCAGGTCTGGATCCCGGAATTTTTCAAACCTCATCTGGATGTGGTAACTGATCCTAAAATGGTGGATTGGCATTCGTTCAGCTGCCTGCCGCTGCATCCTGTCTCGCCCGGCCATCAAGGTTTTCCCTTCTCTTCGCATTTTCCGAATCTACATCAAGCGCCGGCAGCTCCAGCGCATTTAGTCGCGCCTGCTCCGGCTACCACAGTTCCGCCCGCTCAAACTCCACCGGTGGCGCCAGCTCCGGTTCATCCGGTTGCACCCGCTCCTGCTCCCGGCGTGCAACCTGCTGCCCCTCCGGCTCTGCCATCGCCACAGGCATCTACGCATCCTCCTATAGTGCCGTACGCGGCAAAAGATTTGGATTCTTATGTTCCCTATCCGCTGCAGTTGATTCTCAAAGAAATAATGGAAGGTGGTTTCGGCCTGGCAGCGTTGATTGTATCGTTGAGATGGATCTTACGGGTACCGCGCATAACGCCCGTGCCGCCTCCCGGCTCTCCGGAGGAAGGCTTGATGAAGCAGGATAGAAGGATGCTCCGGATTTATGGAGTTCTGGAAGACATGGGGCAGGATAACCGAAAAGCCCTTAATCTTGAAGATATATACATAAAATTAAATCCCTCCCATACCAGTGAGTTGAGCCGGAAAGAAAAAAGACATCTGAACAGGATGATAGGCAGAATTCAAAAGAGGATAAAAGCGAAACAAAACAATCAACCGAACGCGTCTGCGCCTTTGCCGGTTTTCCTTTCTCTGTCCTTTTATGGGGTTTCGTATTCCGCATGGCTTGCGGTACCTGTTTGTATTGCGGGAGGGCTGTGGCTATGGAATGACCGGAAAGAGAAACGATATGGTCAGGCGATAGACGCTTATTTAGGAAAACCTGGCAAACCTGAAGAAATAGAGACAGCGATTTCCAAAGGTTCGCTTATTGATCCGCTTCCTGTACGGGAAGTTGATGCCCAAGTCAGCAATTTGATTAACCGGACGGCATTGATCGCGGGGGGATCGGCAGTCCTGATTTGTTTGGCATTTCTGCTGGCGCCTGCGTGGGCTGGCGTAGAACATCAGCTTCAGCAATCAGTACCGAACTTCCTGTCAATATTTGTAGGCGGTGGAACAGGCTATCTGTTGTTCCACAAAAATTTACGGGACCCCAGCAAAAATAGACCTTATATCTACTCAGAATTGACCAATCGTAAATATGACGATAGATATAAACTCGCAATTGGCGGGTCGTTTGTCATGTTTGTGTTGGGGTCGTCGATTCATTTTGCCTATTTATGGCTGGAGTTGTTGGGGGCTTTTGTTATTGGTTTTGGCTACATATGGTACCACTATTGGACAGGCATCCCGGCGGAAGAAATGAAGCGTCCGAAAAATACGGAACTGGAGGAGTGGGAACAACTGCTGACCGAAGGGCTTACGAGAAACGACGACCCCGTAATTTTCAGCGCCCACACTCTGGATAATCTTTTCAACCGGCTGATCCCAATTCTTGCCGTTAAAGCTTTCGAACCAACGATCATTGGGAACCCCGGTAGGATAACCGTATTCAACAGATTTCATGAAGAACTAATGTATCTCGCCGAGGATACGCTTCATAAACTTGATCAATTGCCAGCTCCCGGAACAGACCAGGAAAAGTCGCGCCTGCAGTTGACGCGCCTGCGAACTGTGCAGATCCTGAAATATGCGGTTGCCTCCCGTATGGTGGGGGATCACGCATTTGCCGCCGCCAATCTGGCTGGTTATAAATTTGTCCGCCGTTTTGGCCGTATTGGGGGGGCAAAAGGAATCTATCTTTCGGACCTGGTGCAAGGTGTTGCTCTCGCATGGCTGAGAATCGAACAGGGAAGAAAAATTACGAAATCCAAGCTTGCAGTATCAGTTTTTAAAATGGGCAAAGCGGGCAATGAAATGCTGCCGGGGCTGTTCCCGCGGATCCCGCAGTTCGGGGCTGCCTCACCTATCGAGTTAGAGCAGGAAGATATGGAGGATTATGAACTGTCTAAAGCTGCCGTAGAAGCGGTGGACAAGCTTATTGCCAACCTGCCTGATATGTACTCGGGAGACCAGGTGCAAAAATCGCATCGTCAGATATATGGGCGTGCTGCAGGCTTGCTGGGCTTTGTCTTGCTTGTCATTTCCGTTTGCATGTCGCCTAACGGGTCTGCTTTTGCGCTGCTCCGGCTTTGGACTTCCATTATCACTTTCCCGATTGCCGTATATTGGATTACACACTGGCAGGCCGCGTTTGAAGCCCGAAGAGAATTTGTCACATCCAGGATAAATGAGTTGGAAAGTAAAAGCTATAAAGACTTACCCGCCCGTGCGTCTACTGAAGACGCCGCCCAAAAAATGTTTTTGGAGCAGATCCTTGCTTCCGCTACGCCGGACTCGGATCCTAATAGGCCCTTCTCTTTGGATTTGATTGTAATTGTGGTCAGAGATGAGGCCACCAGGAATGCGCTGGAAGCCAGGCTAAACGCTATGCAGGATCAATTAGGTTTGCCCGAAAGTCAACGACTGCCCGTATATTTTCTCACCAGTCAAACCACCATGGTGGCTGACATGCTTCAGGCTCATAGTTATTTGTTGAAAAAATGGGCAGACGTCCAGGAAGCAATACGCAATCAGCACGGCTACGAAATACCAGCCTTGAAAGACAGCCGTATAGGGGTCCTGATCGCTTCCGGATTGGCTGAACAGCCGTTTGATCCACTGATCAGGACAGGCATCGTATTGAGGACTGGAGATGCTAAAGCCTCTTTTGGATTTGATATGCCTTCGAATGAACAACTGATTTCCGGAGCTTTCAATGTGCTTAATCTTCTGTACCATGCGCAGGCGTTTAAGGATAAGGGCCAGCGCGCTTACCTGGTTGACAATGCACATAGTATTTATATCGCGCCGCGTTATGAAATTGATGATCAGAATCGCGCACCCGTGCGCTTGGGAATATACACTGCCCACGTTAGCAAACAGGATATCGAAGACGCTAACAGCCGGGAGAGGAATAAGAAAGATTTATTGGGTATTGCAGGCATCGACATAGCAGTCCCGCGGTATGCGCACAGTGGAACCGGAAATGACGACAGCGAAGTTCTGCAGGGCCTTTACGCAGGGCCCAATGGGCTCAGGCGGGCACAGCAGGATATGAAAAGTGGACAATATGCAGACATTCAAGATGTCAGACAGTATCTGGGCGCGACCGGCCTGACAGTTATGGCGGCAGAGTCTGCCTTGGAACAAATATCTTTTGAAGGTCAAATGATGGACCCTTACGAAGTGTCATTGATTTTACTTGACCGTATTGCCGACAAGGCCATAGAACTCGCCAGATCGATGCCGGAGCAGGCGAGAATGTTCACTTTCAAAATTCGAGCGCATCTTCTGGTTGCCCTGATTATGGCACGGGACAGGAGACGTCTTGATGGATTCGTCGGCCAGTCACTCAGAGAATTGGAACAGCTCATGGCCACCCCGAACGCAGCGCTGCCTGATCAGCGAAACGATATAAGCGCGAATGTCCCCGATCCTCTTAAGGACGCGCAAGAAGCACTTCGCAAATATTTTGATTTTCTCTTCGAGTTAAGGGAGGCCGCCGGGAAACTGATCGATTTTGAAACCATTATTCCAAGCCATGATTATTTCAGGCTGCTCTATCCAGATGGGGGCACAATAGCACACGAAGATCTCGCAAGAATCAGTAAAGCGCCTGCTCTTAGCGGAAAAGTGACTTCGCCTGGTGCGCTCAAAGCGGCGGCCTGAGATATCTCCGTCACCCTGCTGTCATCCAGTTTTTACTCCGCCATGACTCCATTTCGCCGCCGTTCGTGCCACAATGCAATCCATGCCTCCTGCTCTGCTGGAAGACGTAATCCATATCGAAGAACGGCGCCCTCTTTCGGAGGAGATTGTTTCTGTTCTAGAACAAGTTGTCTGGGGCACGGACGAAGCCCGTTACACCCTGAAAAACGTCCGGGAGATTCTACAGCACACTACCGGTTTCCAGTATTTTTTGGTCCGCAGGAATGGAAAAATTGTGGCCATGCGGGCAGACCAGGTGAAGACTCTGCAGGTGAACGGAACATGGGAACCATGTCTCTATCACAGCATGGCGGCTGTTGTCCCTTCAGCGCTGGGGCGGGGTTTTGGAAGAATCATGTACGGGAAAAGCTTGGATTACTATAAGCGCAAATTAAATGAAAAGGGGATTATTTATGCCTATGTTGAAACCGGCAATCTCAAATCGCTGCATCTGTCAGAATCCCTGGGATACCGGCGTCTTGGACAATTTCAGGTCATCGCCTTCAGCAGGTTCTTCCCGAAAAATTCTTCCGGGGTCACCCTTTTGCAGGAGCACGAGATTCCCTGGATTGACCATCTTTTAAAGGAACGCTACCATGGGCATCTTCTTCTCGAAAAAGATCCCGCCATCCGACTCGGTTCCTATTATGTACTTAAGGACGAAGAAGGGATAGTGGCTGGAGTTCAGGCTGATTTTCAGCGCTGGCAGATCCATTCTCTGGGCGGGTTTGGCGGCTCAGTTGCGAGGGATCTCCTGCCGCATATTCCCTTGATGAGACGAATTTTCAATCCTGACGACTTCCGCTTCCTGAAGTGGGGCCATGTTTATGTGCGAAAAGGCCGGGAAAAAATCCTGTTTGAACTGATGGAAGCAGTACTGGCGCGCCAAGGGCTGCATACGGGTATCGGATATTTTGATCGCCGTAGTCCAGTAGACGGTCCTCTCCTGAAAAAACAAGGATGGGGGGTACTGCGCCACCTGGTTGAAACTTCAGTTCAAGTTCTCGGCTATTTCCAGGAGGGTCAATATAAACTGACAGATTTGCAAAAGATCCCTCTCGTCATCTCGCCAAACGACCCCTGAACCTGAATCGGCGCAAGCGGTATCACACTAACGCAATGAAAAAATGAAAAGGATTGCTGCGCAGAGAAGCATCCGCCAGTGGTCGGCAGGGAGTCCCCACAACCATTTAGTATGCCATGTGGCTTTATGGGGATTGTGATTTTTCCATCCGAAAGCGGGATTAGCCAGAAACCAGACCAAATCTTCCACCACCCAGAAAACAAAAATCCAGGAGATGGCCCGGAATTCAAGCCGGGCATTCCATGTCCATGACCAAACAAACGGCATGTGGAAAACCGCAATAATGAAGGAAAAAGCCCACAGATGGTAACCCGTCAGGGGGCGGTCCCCTAAGGCAATATTAAGGAGAGGATGTTTTATCCGCCAGGTCGGCAGGTTTGCGGCCCAGCCGCCGGTGCCTTCGATTTCAATTTCCAGTTTGGCCCAGATATAGGCGGCCACAAGAACAAAGACAAATTCCCGAATCATGCAACCATTGAATGCGAGATTATATTTTCGGCTATCGCGAAGGCGGCTTTGGGCCGGGAACATCGGGTGATATTTTTCCCAAGTTCCTGCCGTAGCAGGGGTTCGCTCATGGTGAGCAGAACAATGGAAGGCAGATCCTCAAAAGCGGGAGCTCTCAGCGCAGCGTGCTGTGAAGCAAGGAAGCGCGCATTGCGTTCCTCCTGTCCCGGGATCGGAGAAATCAGAATCATCAGTTTTTTCTTGGCCAGACATTCAGAAACGGTCAGGCCGCCGGGTTTGGTGATAACTATGTCCGAGACGCTCAAGAGCTCATGCATGTTATCTACATAGCCGAGATTGTGCAGCGTCATCGCCGGCGGAGGCGTGATACGGTTCAGGCGTTCGCGCAGTTCCGCGTTGTTCCCTGAAATCGTAACCACCTGGAAAGCTCCGGGCAGAGTCAGAATCCGGTTGACCGCTTTTTCCAGAGACGCAAGCCCCAGACCGCCGGTAAGCATAACCAGAACAGGCCGGACGGGGTCGAGATGGAATTTCCTGTAGAGGGCCGCAAGATTTACCGCGTCCGTAAATGCCGGATGAACCGGAATACCGGTTACTGAAATGCGTTCGTTTGGAATTCCCCTGGCCGCGAGCGCTTTGACCAGACCTTCATGCGCTACATAATACCGGGAGATGTTGCGGGAAATCCAGAAGGGGTGAATGCTGTAATCCGTAATCACGCATTCGAGCGGGATGGATCGCAAAGCTTCATCCGGAGCAATCGCCATAAGCTGAGGGATAAGGAAATGAGTGGTAACTATCAAGTCGGGTTTAAAATTCCTGACGCAACCAAAAAAACGCGAAACGAATGATCTCTGAGCGCGGCAGAAAATGGGAGTGAGTTTTGACTCAGGCTGTCGGCGGTCCCAGAAGTGATAAAGGCGGCCCCACAGGGATGGCGCGCGGTTCACGGCAAAGCGATAGCCGTCCAGATATAAACGCCGGAATGCCGGCGCCGCATAATCTGTTGCGTCGATATGAAGCGTTTCAATTTCCGGCGCAGTGCGGCGCAGCGCTTCACGGATGGCTTCTGCCGCGCGCACATGGCCGCAGCCTGTCCGGACCGATGTGATGAGAATTTTCACCCCACCACCTCATTGGGTACGACAATACCCGCCGTCGGTGTGCAATGAGGTGGTGGGATCATGAAACGCTCACCGCAACCGGCGGGGCATTCTCTTGCCGGGATTTTTCCGGGGACATGATCTCAATCCAGGAAAGCATCTCCAGCCGGCCGTCGAAGTGCTCTACCAGGGCAGTGGCGCTTTCCACCCAGTCGCCGTCGTTGCAATAAAGAACGCCGTTACACTCGCGGATTTCCGCTTTATGAATGTGTCCGCAGACGATGCCGTCCAGCTTACGGTGCCGGCATTCCTGAACAACCGCTTCTTCGAATGAGGAAATAAAGTTAACCGCATTTTTGACCTTGTTTTTTAAGTACGCCGAGAAGGACCAGTAATGGTATCCCAGCTTCAAGCGGAAATGATTGAAAATCCGGTTGATGACCAGAGCCACTTCGTAAGCTTCATCGCCGATCCTTGCCAGCCAGCGCGCGAATTTGACGACATTGTCGAATTGATCGCCATGCAGGACGAGAAGCTGTTTGCCGTCGGCAGTTCGGTGAATAATTTCTGAGGCAATGGTGATCCGGCCGAAGACCTGTTTTCCAAAAGCGCGCAGGAATTCATCATGATTGCCGGAGATCAGGTAAACGGAAGTGCCTTTGCGCGCTTTGCGCAGGATTTTTTGAATAACGTCGTTGTGCGACTGCGGCCAATACCAGCTTTTCTTAAGCTGCCAGCCGTCAATAATATCTCCTACCAGGTAGAGATAATCGCAGTCTGTTCTGCGCAAGAAATCGAGCAGAAAGCGTGTTTGTGAGTTGCGCGTTCCAAGGTGCAGGTCAGAAATCCAGACGGTTCTGTACTTCCTGACGCCGTCAATTAAATCTTCATTTAAAGGATCAGATACTCCTCCGTGTGAACCTGAATCGGAAGAAAAATTTAAAAGGCTTCGAAAAAGTTCTGTGAAATCCATTGATCAAGTTTAACAGGGGTGGGCTGAATAACCTATTGCAGGCCTGCAAATTCTATGTGAATTGTGTGTGACAGTTATGTCATTTATTCGTCATGTATCTTTTACAAATCTGATACAGAATTCAGGAAACGTATCAGGTAAGATTCAAATCACAAAAAGGGATAAAGGAAATCATGGAAACGCTAAAAGTTGCAATCCCTTTTTCTGCCCAGACGGTCTGCGACCCAAATCCGCAAAACTATCACATTTACGACAAAGTACGAGCTTTCAACAAGCATTCCGATGAATTGCGCGCCGGGGGGCTCTATTTCTACATGCGCAAGCTCCAGTCGTCTTCGGAGGCCCACGTTGTGATCAACGGCCAGGACATGCTTATGTTTGGTTCCAATAATTATCTTGGGTTGACTACTCACCCGAAGGTTAAGGAAGCGGCGCGCAATGCTCTGGAAAAGTACGGGATAGGCGCCGGATCTGTCAGGCTCCTTGGCGGAACATTCAATCTGCACGAGGAACTTGAAGAGCGTTTGGCCAATTTTAAAGGGACAGAAGCGGCAGTCGCCTATAGTTCCGGGTATGTATCAAACGTAGCGACACTCTCAAGTTTTCTTTCGAAATCTTCAGATTTGGCCATTATTGACGAAAGAATTCACGCGAGTTTGGTTGACGGCTTGCGGTTTGCCCAAATCCCCTTTCGTGTATTCGGCCATAACGACATGCGTGATCTGGCCATTAAGCTGGAGGTCTCAAAAGGCAGGGGCAACCTCGCCATTATTGTTGACGGTGTTTACAGCATGGACGGCGATATCGCCAATCTGCCGGACGTCTACCGCTTGGCGCGCAAGTATCAGGCGGTTGTCATCATCGATGAAGCGCATGCCACAGGGGTCCTTGGAGCCAGGGGCCGCGGGACGCCGGAACATTTCGGACTTCACGGCAGGATTGATCTGGTCATGGGAACCCTCAGTAAAGCGCTGGGAGGTATTGGCGGTTTCGCCGCAGGACCAAAGATCCTGGTTGACTATTTGAAACATGTGGCCCGCGGCTTCGTTTTCAGCGCGGCGCTCCCTCCGGCAGTGTGCGCAGGACTGATCGCCTCCATCGACGTGATTGAAAATGAACCAGAATGGCTTATTCGCCTGCGGGAAAATACAGGTTTATTAAGGAAAGGACTTCAGGAGCTGGGGTACAACACGGCTCACAGCGAAACGCCGATCATCCCCATTATCCTAGGTGAAGACCTGACCGCCTATCAAATGACCCGCGCCCTTCATATGCTTGGGGTTTATGTCAGTCCGGTCACGTTCCCCGCAGTCAAAAGGGGTCAATCCCGGATCCGGGTAAGCACTATGGCAACTCATACCACACAGGATATTTTAAAAGCCCTGGAAGCGTTTGATAAAGCCAGGAAAATAGTGCCAAATCTTCCGCTGCCCGAGAGCTTAACACAACACAACGCAGCTTAATCGACAGACGAATGTTTTCGGGCGGTATCCCTTTCCCTTTTTGTGGATACCGCCCTCTTTTTTTGTGGGAGTTATCTTACATGCCGTCATCCATTTGTCATACAGACTTTACATCGTCACAATGGGCTTCCTGCCGGTTTGCCTTTACAATACCCGCAACAATAGAAATCACAAGGGAGGTCACTGACATGGTGATCCAGATGAAAGAAGAGTTCCTTGCGGCGAGCATCCGCAAACAGGCCGAGACACTAAATAACCTGATTCATGAAATGGAAACTGAAAAATTGGTTGGAGACGCTCTGGCCTGGAGAATCCGGGCGGTGGAATTACAACTGCGACGAATCCGCGAAGCCGCTTAAGGGGAAAGAGAATAGCTACCGAAGAATTTTATGAACCTACAAAAAGGAAAGTCTCAGGGAAGTCGCATAGGATCACGCTTTGGCGGGCGGCGCCCTTTTTCCCTTTTTGCGGGCGGCGCCCGCTTCTTTATACAGCATACTGTAACTCAAAAAAATAACAAGGTAGTTTCTTGACGGAAACGGAAACGGAATAAAACATCAAATGAAACAACAAACCAACAAATGGAGGGCGTATAGAATGAACAGTCACAATAAAAAGGGAAAGGTGCGGGAAGTAATCGCCGTTCTCGCAGCTTTACTCGTTATCGGGGGGACTATTCCTTCCCATGTCATGGCAGATGAAACGGCGACCTTAACAGTTAAATCCATACCGAATGTCAGCATCCGGATGTATGGGTTTATGGAAAATGATGTGATTAATGATGCCAAACAGATCAGTTCATTGGAAGAATTGGACAATCCGCTGGTGCCTAAGGCAAGCACATGGGCGGGACAGAACGGCAGAACAATAGATAGCGTCCGGAACAGCCGCCTCGGGTTTGATGTAACGATGCCTGAGACTGACTTCGGGCTGAAATCGGAAGCCATTGTTGAACTCGATGCGTTGGGTGACAATGCCGAAACTCAGACTGCTGGAGCCAACACGGCTGTCGGCACCAGTCTCTCTGGCAGCACGCTCAAAACCTCGAACATCGGCACGCCTGGGTCTATGTCAGAAAGAGACCTGTTCAATAACCCAACAATCCGTATTCGTCATGCTTATGGCAATTTCACGGATGGACAGTGGAATTTTAAGGTTGGCCAGACATGGTCACTCCTGGGATGGCAGCCGCACTACTTCCCTGCGGAACCGAACGTTGCGCCTACGGTTGGCATGCTCTACCGCCGCTTCCCGCAGATCCGGGCGACAAATACCCAGAAGCTGGGAGATTCCTGGACTCTGGAAACCGCCTTGGATTTTGCCAAGCCTGCGGAAATGAATGGACAGTCTCCGGAATATCATGCCGGTATCCGCCTGGCGTCTACAAAGACAACGGCCGGTGTCTGGGCCGGATCCGGAAGCAGCATGGAAGGGCTATCATTGGCAGCGTCGGGAGCTATAATCCCGATCCGTACTGGAGATGGCAGTCCTACGGGCTCCGCCATAGCGCTGGATGCCTTTATTCCCATTATCCCTTCTTCGGATGGGAAGAATGCTTCCAACACGCTGTCTCTTCTGGGCGAATACTGTAATGGAACTGGTATAGGCGGTCTGGAAATTGCCGGTTTAACGGGTGGCCTCAGCACCATAACCAGTGTTACGGCGGCAGCAGCACAGGCTAATGGTCTGACTCCGCAGACGGCTATCGATTCCGGTATGGCTGCCATCAGCGCTACCGGGGCTGTGGAACTGCTCCATGTGCAGACCTATCGCGCCAGCCTGCAGTACATTTTCCCGAGCCCCAAATGGTCCATTAACGGTGGTTTCGCGGATGAAAGTATTCTGAACCTAGCGGACTTTACTGCCAGCACCAGTCTGTCACCGCGCGATCAGTATTTCTTCGGCAACATACTCTATCAACCGTTGAAATGGCTGAAATTTGGGTTGGAAGTTGCTCAGATCAAAACGACTTACACGGACGCAGCCAATACCTACGCCTATGATAATCGCTCGCAGTTCACCACATACGTGATGTTCTAAGTCTTAACCGTCCATGGGCTCCGGTCCCCGATAAGGGGACCGGAGTTCCCAGGACAACTAAAAACACAAGGAGATGACCATGTTTAAGAAATTTTCCGCTCTAAGTTTGGCCGCAAGCCTTCTCGCCGGTTCTTGCAATGTCTGGGCGGATGCGCTCCTGGTAAATGGCGCAGGCGCTACTTTCCCTTACCCAATTTACTCCAAATGGTTCGATGAATATCACAAGATTCATCCGGACATCCAATTCAACTATCAGTCTATTGGCTCCGGCGGGGGAATTCGCCAGATCACAGCCAAAACGGTTGATTTCGGCGCTACGGACGGGCCCATGTCTGACGAGCAGTTAAAAGCCGCTCCGGACATGATCATGCATTTCCCCACAGTGATGGGCGGTGTTGTTCCTGTTTACAATGTCGAAGGCGTAACTGCCTCCTTGAAGTTTTCACAGAAGGCGATTGCGGGCATTTTTCTGGGAACCATCACTTCATGGAACGACCGCGAGATTCAAAAGGCGAATCCGGACGTAAAATTACCCGCAGCGCCGATCGTCGTTATCCATCGTTCCGATGGTTCAGGCACGTCCTTCTGCTGGACAGACTTCTTAAGTAAGATCAGCCCCGATTGGCTGTCTAAGGTTGGCAAAGGGACATCGGTGAATTGGCCAGTCGGTCTGGGCGGCAAAGGGAATGAAGGGGTGGCCGGTCTGGTCCGGCAGACGCCGAATTCCATTGGTTATGTTGAACTGATCTACGCCACGCAGAACAAAATCAGCTACGGAGCCCTGCAGAACAAGTCGGGGAAATATGTTCAGTGTTCTCTGGAATCGGTTACGGCTGCGGCTGCGGGCGCTGCAGGCAACATGCCCGATGACTTCCGCGTTTCCATCACCAACTCGCAGGGAGCCGACGTCTATCCGGCATCGACCTTCACCTGGCTGCTGGTGTATCAAAATCCGTCGGATAAAACAAAGGGTGAGGCGCTGGTGGGTTTCATGAAATGGATGCTTACAGATGGCCAGAAATTTGCCACCAACCTGGGGTATGCTCCCCTGCCGGTCAGTGTTATTGAAAAAGAAGAAGCCGCTATTCAGAAAGTAAAAATCTGAATAATTAATTCCAGGTTCTAATACCAGACACCCACATCTGAAATTCAGATGTGGGTGTTGTGGTATTTCAGCGTCATGGCTCGTAACCCGATACTCCGGTTTTTTGGGAAGGCTCCCGTTGAATAGCGGGAGTTCCCATTAAACGATCCGGCGCTGCGGTCTTTACGGCATCCTGCAGCCGCAGCAGGGCGACTTCTTCCCTCTCCTTCACCGTGAAATGAACTGAAGAATCGTCCGGTTTTACGGCCACATCCTTGATTTCCCCTATCTGGCTGAGCCTGCTTTCGATATCAGAAGCTGCCTTGGAATCGACAGCAGGCGTGATGGTTGCCATATATGTTCCGGGCGACAACATTTCAGTTGCCGCGTAGACGGATGCGGCAGTCAGAAAAACCACTGCCAGGAATCCTACGAAAGTCTTCATAACCAATGCCCCCTACTCTCCCTTTTTCCTATTAATTAGACAAAGCTGTAACCTGTAAAGATGCAACTTAAGGTTCTATTGATATGTCATATAGCGGCGAAAGGAAATCTCTCTGCCCCTGAATGAGCCCCGTTAACTGGTCATTGCGCAAACCGATTACGGTTATTGTGCTCATGTGCGCCGCAGTCCTGTGCGCTGCCTTTGCCCTCCTGCGCATGCCGCGCGATATCTTCCCTGACCTGCAGATTCCCGTTATTTACGTTTCCCAGCCTTACGGCGGCATGAGCCCTGAGCAGATGGAAGGATTCATCACCTATTACTATGAGTACCATTTCCTTTACATCACAGGCATCGACTATATAGAGACAAAGTCCATCCAGGGCGCAGCCCTTATCAAGCTCCAGTTCCATCCCGGAACCAACATGGCCGAGGCCATGGCAGAGACGGTTTCCGAAGTCAGCCGCGCCCGCGCCTTCATGCCTCCCGGAACCGTTACCCCCTTTGTGCTGCGTTTTGACGCGGGCAGTGTTCCCATAGGAGACCTGGTCTTTTCCAGCCCGTCGCGCGGCATTGGCGAGATTCAGGACCTGGCTTTAAACCGGGTGCGCCCGCTTTTTGCGACTCTCCCCGGAGTCTCGGCGCCGCCTCCCTTTGGAGCCAGTCAGCGCACGATCGTCGTCACGATTGATCCAAAAGCCCTGCGCGCCCGGAACCTCTCTCTCGAGGACGTGGTTAAGGCAATCAACGATTCCAACGTGATAACTCCTGCGGGGAACCTGATTATGTCCGGGCGGTATCCCATTGTCCCGATGAATTCTCCGGTTACCGATATTCAGCATCTGCGGGATGTTCCTCTTCGCCTGGGCACCTACCCGACGGTTTTCCTGCGCGATGTGGGAAAGGTCGAAGATGCCACCGATATCCAGACGGGATACGCCCTGGTCAACGGCAGGAGAGCCATATATATCCCGGTAACCAAACGCGCCGACGCATCCACGCTCGCTGTAGTGGCTTTAGTGCGCAAGAACCTGCGCCGTTTTCAGGATGTATTGCCTAAGGACGTCAAGGTGACCTATGAGTTTGACCAGTCCGTGCATGTTACACGCGCGATCCGTGCCCTGGCTCTGGAAAGCGCCATGGGAGCGCTTCTTACGGGACTGATGGTGCTCCTTTTCCTCCGGGACCTGCGCAGCGCGGCAGTGGTGGTCATCACCATTCCGCTGGCTTTATTAATTGCGATTTTCGCTCTCTGGCTTACCGGCCAGACCATTAATATCATGACCCTGGGCGGCCTGGCTCTGGCTGTAGGCGTGCTGGTTGATCAGGCTACGGTCGTCATTGAGAATATCCATACGCATCTTTCCCGTGGAGAAAAGCTGGTCCATGCCGTGCTGCATGCGACCCGGGAAATTATCCTGCCCGGGGCGCTTGCCATGCTCTGCGTTCTGGCCGTATTTTTGCCGTCTTTTTTCATGACAGGCTCCATCCGCGCCCTGTTTGTGCCGCTCTCTCTGGCAGTGGGCTTTTCCATGGCCGCGTCTTTTATGCTGTCGGTTTCATTCCTGCCTGTGATGTCATCCTGGGTTTTAGGCTCGAAAGAAGAAGGTCCCGGGAAATTCGCCCGCTGGCAGGAGCGCTACGGCGCTTCTCTGCGCAGGGTTATTTCCTGGCGGGGCCTTCTTCTGCCCGCCTACCTGATTGCCGCCGGGCTGATAATTATTTTTGTGGGGCGCAGGCTTGGCACAGAAATATTCCCGCCTGCGGATACCGGCCAGTTCCAGATACGTCTGCGCGCGCCCACCGGAACGTACATTGACCAGACCGAAAAAGAAGCCCTGAAAATTCTGGACATTATTAAGTCGGAAGCCGGCGAAAAGAATGTGGAAATGTCTCTCGGCTTTGTCGGCGTTCAGCCGGCGAGCTTTGCCATCAACATGATCTATCTGTTCACGTCCGGTCCGCAGGAAGCGGTTCTTCAGGTTGCTCTAAACAAAGCCGCGCATATCAGCATTCCAAAGCTCAAGGAACGCCTGCGCCGGCGTTTCACGGCCGAATTGCCGGGCTCGAAAACGTCCTTCGAGCCCGCAGACATAGTCAGCCGGATCATGAGTTTCGGCTCTCCCACGCCTGTGGAGGTTGCTTTGAGCGGTCCGGATCTGCCTGCCGTGCGCAGCTATACGGAAAAAGTCGAGAACGCTATGGCCAAAATTCCGGATCTGCGGGATCTGCAGCTGGAGCAGGCCCTGGATTACCCTACGGTCAGCATACAGGTAGATCGCAAAAAAGCGGGGCTCGAAGGGCTCACCATGAAAGCCATCGGACAGTCCGTGGTCTCGGCCACTTCTTCCAGCCGTTTTGTAGTGCCTACGTACTGGAGAGACGCCAAAAGCGGCATCGGTTATCAGATACAGGTGGAAGTGCCCCAAAACATAATGACATCCATAGATTCGGTCAAAAATATCATGACTCTGGTGGGGATCGGAGCGGTTCCTCTGCACCGTTTCGCTGCGGTCATATCTACCACAACTATAGGCGAGTATGACCACTACAACCAGCAGCGCATGCTTAGCCTGTCCGCGAACATCGCCGGCGAAGACCTTGGTAAGGCGTCCGATCATATCAACGCGGCGCTTAAAAGTGTGGCGTCAGTACGGCCCACAGGAGTCTCAGCTCATGTGCGCGGCCAGATCCACTCCATGCGCGAGACCTTTGCCGGATTGCGCATAGGGCTGCTTCTGGCCATCGTGGTTATATTCCTGCTGCTGACGGCGAATTACCAGTCGTTCCGCCTGTCCCTGGCGGCCGTTTCCACGGTTCCCGCGGTGATCTCGGGGGTTGTGCTCATGCTCTGGGCAACGGGAACGACGCTTAACATCCAGTCTTTCATGGGTGCGATCATGTCCATAGGAGTGGCTATGGCCAATGCCGTATTGCTGGTGACTTTTGCGGAGCGCAGCCGGCTAGAAGGAAAACCTGCGCACGAAGCCGCGGTTATCGGGTCCTCCAGCAGGCTCCGCCCGATTTTAATGACTGCCGGGGCAATGATTGTGGGCATGCTGCCTATGGCGTCAGGCATTGGCGAGAGCGGCAAACAGTCTGCGCCGTTGGGGCGCGCAGTGATAGGGGGGTTGGTCTTTGCCACCATCGCAACGCTGTTAATTCTACCGTCCGTTTTCGCCGTCCTGCAGGCGCGGGCCTCTACGCGATCAGTGTCTCTTGATCCAGAAGACCCGGGAAGCCCGCACTATGAAGGGTCTGGCCGATGATCGCCGTTCTGGCGGGGGTCATGCTGATCTGCATTCTGCCGGCTTTGAATTTTGCCGCCGGCAGTTCCGCGCGTGAGCTTGATGTAGCGGAAGTCCTGCGCGCCGCGGAAGCCATAAGTCCTGATTTGAAAGCGGCCATGCAGCAGGAAGCCCAGGCGCGACAGGCAATAGGGATAATCCAATCCGAATACTACCCCACTTTGGACCTGGAAGGGACGCAGAGCTACGGTTTCCCCGGATCGAACGGCGCTCTGGGCGTACGCGGCCTGGCCGGATCTCCTTTCCGCGACGGGCCGGGCGGAGACGCGGTAACGCAGTTGTCTCTTTTTGATTTAGGACGTCACGCGCGGTTCAAAACCGCTCAGGCGCAGCTGATCGCCGCGCAGGAGAGGACGAAAATCATACGTTTTGAAGTCTACCTGGCTGCGCTTCAAATTTATTTCGACGGAGTGCGTTTTCGCGGACAGCAGGAAGCCTGGAAAGACATCGGCAGCGATGTTGCCAGGGTCGCCGGGGTGGTTGATAAACTTGTTAAAAATGGGCAGCATTCGGTTGCGGAACATCTGCTGGTTGCGGACCAGACGCATGAGGCAGCCATGCTTGAGGCGGCATACGCCGAGCGCTATGGGATTGCTTTGCGCAGGCTTGAACTTTTCACCGGGATCCCGGAAACGGGCGTTGCCTGCCCGCCCCCGCAGGCGGTTTCGGAAGCCGGCCTTTCCGCGATCCAGCCGGGTGAGGCGAGCCCTTTGATCGTCACGGCCGAAGCGCAGGCCGCTCTTGCGCACACCGCGATTTCCGAGCGCACGGCGGAAAATTACCCCGTTTTGCTGGGCCTTGCCAGCGTGGGCGATGTGAACCAGGCGCACCTTTTGTCCAAGCAGGATTATTCAGGCGGTTTTGCTGTGACCATGCCGTTGTTTAAAGGTTTCCGCATCCAGGATGAAATCCATCAGGCACAGGCCCTGGCTGCGGAGAGGGACCAGGGTCTTGTTTCCTCCAAATTAAGCGTAGCCGAACTCAATGCGCGGTATGATGAGACGATCGCGGCTTCACGCGCGGAAATCGAATACCTGAAGGTTGCCCGCGGGGATGCGGAAGAAGCTCTGAAGCAAACATGGCGCCGCTATCTGACCTACGTGGGGCCGCTGGTTGAGGTGCGCGAGGCCATACGGAACCTCGGCCGGATCAAGTCCCAGGCTATCGATATAAAAACCGACCTTCTGCTGGCGCTCTCCTCGAAAGCCGTGCTCAACGGCGGCTATGTGAAGTGAACCCGCCCCCGCCCCAAAGGGCGGGGTGAAGTGACCGCACGTTTATAAATAAAAAACGCGTTGCAAAACCGGCACAGAGAATATAGACGGTACGAGTTGGATTTTAAATAAATGCTTATGTTAGGGTAAATCCAGACCATGCGCGGCTTCGGGTACGTCTTTAAACCCCGTATGTAGCCTGCCTGAGGGAGATTAAGCCCGAGTTCTGGGCCAGCGCTAGGAGTGCTGGAAGTGCGCTGGAATGGCGCTGGTCGCAATGATAGCGTCGGCTTCGGAGGCGGCGGTCAATGTGCCTTTAAATACTGCCTATCCCTCCTGGGGAGAGGCCGCCCGCCGGACCTCTGGCGGGGCGGGTGAGGGCATCAATAAAGGCCCCTCACCCCATAAGAAAGCTTCCTCCCCTCTTGCCTCACCGGGTCTTCGCCCACCCTCTCCCTCGGGGAGAGGGGAGGGTGAGGCTTACCTGGACACCGCTGGCGATACGCTACCAATTATCGAATTCGGAAGTCGGAATGCGGAATTCGTCCCCGAACGGGGGACGGTCCCATCCTATGAATTTGACAGGGAAAGGGACGGAAGAAGGAATTCCTTCTTCCACACTCCGCACTCCGAACTCCGCATTAAATTCACTCCGCACTCCGCATTGGTTGTTGGAACTCGGCGGCGTGGGAGTAAGACCAAGTCTGGAGTGGACGTTTTAAACAGGACTTCCGCCAATGCACGCGCCATTCACCTGTCCCATCTTTGTTGATGTTTTCATTGAACCGAGCTTGACAGAAATCCTGTAATGGGTTAAATAACCAGATAGGGTATATGAAGAAATTTACGCTTTTAGCGATGTCCCTGATGGTCTTGGCCCTGGCAGGGCTTGCCTTTAAAGGGTCGCCGCAGCTTCAACGCCGGCGACTGGTCATTTCAGAAACTGCCGGCTTTACGCAGATCGTAAAACAGTTGATTGCAGATATCCCGGCGATAATACCGGATATTGCACCAACGCCGTTTTTCGTACGCTGCTGCGCAGGAGTTGTCCGGCCGCTGAGAACCCCTTCTAGTCCATTCCTGTATTCTTCGAGTCAGAGATCCCCGCCTGTTGTTGCCCTCTAATCCCTACTTATAAACCCGTAAATAATTAATACGTCTGGCATTACGCAGTTGTTTTATTACATCTGAAAATAGTGAGAATTTTATGACCCATTCGCCAAAAGAATCTTCGAAAGGCATAGCGGCTTTCGCTATTCAGCATCCTCATTTCACCATTGTTGCCTGGTTGATCGTAACCATTCTGGGCGGGCTCAGCCTGGCGCTGCTGCCGAAAGACCTGCTGCCTTCGGCCAACCTGCCGGCTGTGCAGATTTTGTCTTTTTATCCGGGGATGCCCGTTGATCACGTGGAACAGGACCTGACCTATATGATCGAACGGTATACGGGCCAGGCTGTTGGCATGGAATCTCAGGAATCCCGTTCGCTCGTAGGAGTTAGCATCGTCAAAAACTTTTTTAATTCCAGCATTGACCTGAGCAATGCTATAGCCCAGACCGGGTCTCTGGTCATGTCCGTTTTGAGGAAGCTCCCTCCGGGCACTCAGCCGCCGCTGATCCTGCCTTTCGACCCCATGGCAGCAGTTCCTCTGGCCATGTGCGCGGTTGGCGGAGAGAATAAGAAACAGACCGAGCTTCAGGATATCGGCCGATACTGGGTGCAGAACGCGATTCAAAGCGTTCCCGGGGCTATGGCGCCTACCGTCATGGGAGGGAAAACCAGAGAGGCAATCGTTTATCTGGATCCCCGGAAACTGGCGAAGTTCAATTTTTCACCGGTGCAGGTCATGGAAAAATTAAGCGCCATGAACACCTTTGTTCCCGCCGGAGACATGAAGATGGGGCATTATGACTACCAGATCGTCTCCAACGGCCTGGTGGAAAACCTCGACGACATTAATAACTTTTATCTGCGATCGCAGAACGGCGTTCCCGTTCAGGTCAAGGATATCGGTCACGCCGAAGATGCCAGCGCGATTCAAACCAACGTGGTTCTGATTGATGGGAAGCCGCAGGTCTATGTACCGATTTACCGCCAGCCCGGGGCCAATTCCCTTCAGGTAATCGATGATGTCAGGCATTCCATCAAACGTCTGGAATCGACATTGAACGGATTCAGGCTGACCATGGTCAGCGACCAGACGGTTTTTATCCGCAAGGCGATTGAATCAATCAGCCATGAGGCGCTGATCGGCGGCGGGCTTGCGGCCATCATGGTCCTGTTTTTCCTCGGGAGCGTGAGCGCCACGTTCGCCGTAATGCTTGCCTTGCCGCTTTCCCTGCTGGGAGCCTTCCTGGGGTTAAAAGCGGCGGGACAGACGCTTAACGTGATGACTCTGGGCGGACTGGCTCTGTCCGTGGGCGTCCTTGTGGATAACGCAATTGTTGTGATTGAAGTGATTATGAAAAAACGTTCGCAGGGACTGTCTCCCAAAGAGGCGTCGTTTCGGGGAGCGCAGGAAGTGGCGATGCCCGTACTGGCCTCGACGATTTCCATCATGATCGTTTTCTTCCCGGTGGTATTTTTACAGGGAGTCGTCCGTATTTTGTTTTCGGCTCTTTCGATCGCGGTAATTTCCGCCATGGCCGCGTCCTATTTCGCCGCCATGACGGTTATTCCTCTTTACACTACGCACTTCCTGAAAGACGGCGAATCCTCCAGCGCCGGCATCTTCGGCTGGATTCAGCGGCGGATACATCAGGTGACGGAAAGCTACGGGAGAAGTTTGCGATGGGTTGTTTTACGGAGGACGAGAGTTTTGTTGTCGTCTCTTGCTGTGCTGCTTTTGACCGGAGGGGTGTTTGTCAGGCACATCGGCGCGGAACTGTTCCCCCGCGCGGATGCCGGGAGTTTCCGGCTGGACATGCGCGGTCCCACGGGAATCCGTATTGAAGATGCGACGGAACTGGCCAGGCGGGTGGAAGCGAAACTCCGGGAATACATTCCGCCCGATGATCTCAAGATGATCATTATGAACGCCGGCGTGTATTACGGTTACTCCGCGGCCTTTACGCCCAATTCCGGCCCGCAGGACGTATTTTTTAATGTGGAGCTTACAGAGAATCGCCGGCATACCTCCCAGTATTACGCCAAGATCATCCGCGAACGCCTGCCGCGGCAATTCCCTGATGTGGAGTTCGGCATTGAGCTGGGGGGCCTGTTGACCTCCGCTTTAAACGGGGGGTTGTTGTCTCCGATTGACGTTCAGATTGAAGGACCGGCGCATGAAAAATCCCATGAAATTGGAGTTGAACTGGCAGAACAGATCAAAAAAATACCGGGCGCAGTGGATGTCCGGGTCGCGCAGCGGTTCGATGCTCCCCAGATCAAGCTGACAGTCGACCGTCAAAAGGCCAGCCGCGTGGGATTGACTCCGGATGAAACCATTAAGAACGTGGTCAGCGCGGTGTCGAACAGCGTCAGCTACAACCTGGCCATCTGGATCGATCCCAGGACGGGCATCGATTATCCTTTCGGGGTGCAGTATCCCGAGAGCGAGATTGACAGCATGAGCGAACTGATGAACATCCCTATAACGAGCCGGGAACAGGACCGGGGCGTTCCGCTGAAGAATTTCGCTCAAACGGCTTTCTTCAAAGGCCCGATCGAGCTGAATCATGAAAATCTTATGCCTGTCATCGATATTTATCTTGATGCGCAGGGAAGGGATATTTCCGGCGTAGCCAGCGACGTTCAGAAAATTGTGAATCGTGAGACATATCCGGCCGGCTACAGGGTAAAGATCCGCGGTGAAATTTCGGCCATGAAGGATGCGGTGGGGTCGTTGGGCGGAGGCTTTCTGCTGGCCGCAGTTCTGGTTTATCTGATTCTGGTGGTGCAGTTCCGCTCCTTCCTGCTTCCGGCAATCATGATGACGACCGTTCCCATGGGAATGGTAGGAGTGATCGTGATGCTGGCTGTGACGCACACCTACTTCAGCATCCAGGCGGCTATCGGATGCATCTTTGTGATCGGCGTGACGGTTGCCAACGGAGTTCTGCTCGTGGAATATATCCTTGAATGCTCGGAGGTGGAGCCGGAAGTTGATGAGGCCATCGTCAAAGGAGCGAAAGCGCGGCTCCGGCCCATCACGATGACGGCTTTGGCTTCGATGCTGGGACTCCTTCCCATGGCTTTGGGGTTGGGACGCGGAGCCGAAGCCAACATCCCGCTTGGCCGCGCTGTGATCGGGGGACAGCTGCTGGCTACGTTCCTCAATTTTTATCTGGTGCCGGCGCTGTTCCGCCTCCTCTATGGGAATATCAAAAAGAACCCCGCTCTTGAGGCTGTGATGCACGATCAGATCGCACGGGAGAATGTCCATGAAAGTTAATATAGGGCTTACGGTCATAGTCATTTTGATCGCAACGACGAATATTCACCCGGCGCCCTTTCCCCTCGAGGGAAAGGGAGGGGGTGAGGGGCGGTCGTCGCTGCATCCACTGACCATCCCGGAAGTTTTAAAGCTCGCGGAACAGGTCAGCCCGGATCTTAAGGCATCCCTTCAACGCGAACGCGCGGCACAGCAGAACATTTCCATCCTGAAGGCTCTTTATTTGCCGACATTAAATGCGGAAGCGATTGATTCTTTCGGCTTTCCTGGATCTTCCGGCGCTTTAGGCGTCAGCGGACTGATGGGGTCGCCGTTCCGTTCGGGTCCCGCCGCCGGAATGACGGGCAGTCTCACGCTTTTTGACTGGGGTCGCGGCTACAGCGTAGAGGCCTCGAAAGCCGAATTGAAGTCGGTTCAGGAGCAGACCAGAATCACGCGCTACGGGATTGACCAGTTTGCACTGCAGCTGTTTCTGGATGCCGGCCGGTTCCGGGGCCAAAACGAAGCCTACGCGCAAATCGCCGCCGAGGTGTCCAGGGTTGCCAGAGAGGTCGATAAATTTGTCCGTACGGGACAACGCTCCGTTGTGGACCGGCTCTTAATTCAGGATCAAACCACTGAGGCGCAGATGACAGCCGCGGCTTTCCAGAAGCGCTATGAGGTGGCTCTGCGGCGCGTGGCTCTGGCTGTGGGTTTGCCCGCGAACAGCCTTTCCTGCCCTTCGTCGGAACAATTATCTGAACAATCTTTGATTTTCCTGCATGCGGGGTACGGAAGCCCCTTGATTGCGCAGGCTGCAGATCTGGCGCAGGCCGCGCACACGAACGTCTCGTATTACTCCGCGCAAAATCTACCGAAATTAAAAGCCACGGCCAGCGCGGGAGATATGGATGAATCACGATTGGTGGATAAAAAATATTACTCCGGAGGATTTGGCGTCGATCTCCCTGTTTTCGAAGGGAACAGAATTACCAGCCAGATTCAGCAGGCGCAGGCCCTGGCCGCTCAGAAAGACCAGGATCTCGATGCGGTGAAACTGCAGGTTGATGAATTAAACGCCCGATATGACGAGATTATCGAGGCATCCCGCGTGCAGATGGATTATCTGGCCAGGGAATTGGACGTAGCAAAAAAGGCCTTATCACTGGCAAAAGACCGCTATTATTCTTTTCAGGGAACGCTCGTGGATGTGCGCGAAGCCTTGCGTAATCTGGAACGCATTCAAAGTGAAATCATCGATGTTAAAAGCGACCTGCTGCTGGCGATAGGGTCAAAAGCCCTGCTGAACGGGGCCAGCATTTAGCGCCCGGGAATGGTGAAAAAGAAACAGGCTCCGCCGGAAGGAATGTTTTCAGCCCAGATGCGCCCCCCGTGCCGTTCCACAGCCAGCCTGCAGAAGGCCAGGCCAAGGCCGAATCCTTTTGATACCGCGTGCCCTTTTTGAAACTTTTCGAATATGACCTTAAGATCGTCCGGCAAAAGGCCTGGACCATGGTCGCGAATTTCGAAGCGCGCGCCTTCCGCATCTGAACGCACCGTAACATTTATGGGATGTCCATTGGGACTGTGCTCAAAAGCATTGAAAAGAAGATTGTCGATAACCCGCCCCAGCAGGATGGGATCCGCTTTTACGGGGCACGGTTGATCGAGGCCGTTAAATTCGATCGTGATCCCGCGAGTTTGAGCGGTAAGCATGCTTTCTTCTATGCGCTGCTGAGCCAGTTGTGCCAGGTCGATCTGTTTTTCGTCGAGCCTGAAAGCGGGTTCTTCCAGGCGCGCTATCTGAAGGATCTCATCTACCATGCGCAGAATGCGGTTGTTGCTTTTTTTCATCAGCCGCAGCAAATCCCTTGCCTCGGCAGACCCCGCGGACTCTTCGCAAACATCAAGGCCGTTTTGGAGGCCGGCAAGCGGTCCTTTCAGGTCATGGATCACCATATTAACCATGTCCTGCCGTTTTTTCTCAGCAACGTCGCGGGCCGCTTCGGCTTCTTTGGCGTTATCCTGGCGTTTATTGAACGCGCGCGCGAGATCGGTTATTTCGTCGTTGCCTGTGATATCAAAGTGTGCGTAGTCATCGGAAGGGCGTGTTTTAACGTCTTTGGTGAATCGCTCCAATCTCCGGGCCAGCCCTTGCCCCAGCAAATAGGAACCAACTGCAAGGAACAGACAAAGTATCAACCCCAAAAGCATGCTGTTTTTGCGTATTTGTGCAGTCTCTTTGAAGATGCCTCCTACCCAAATGCCGACTTTGAGCTGTCCCAATAAACGGTCGTCAGAATAAACCCGCGCCCCCATAATCAAATTGCCATTTTCGGTTTGGGTGCCGCTGTATTTAAATTTTTGTCCACGATGCGCAGGATTTTCCACTCTTATCAGAGCCCTGCCAGAAGGCGCATCCACTTCGATGAAGGCGATTCTGCTTAGAGTAGATAAAGGACGCAGGTCAGTCTCAAGCCCCTTAATGTCGTTTTTTGGCAGATGTTCCCGGCAAAGCTCCGCTATGGATTCAAGTATGACCGTTCCGCTTGACCTGGTCCGTTCCCGTAATGCCGTTTGTGCGGCGCGATTTTGAAAGGCGACAAGAGTTCCAAGGCATAGAAGCCCAATGGAGAAAAACACTAAAGCAAAACGTCCTCCCATAGACAGGCGAAATCGAGTTCTACGTTCCATGGAATCGATGTCTATTAGAACAAAGACATCAGCAATAAGTTGCGGCGAATCTCTTTAGTTGAGCGGCGAGGCCGTTCTACGACGTCTCATCCGCTCCCGCAAGGAGAGCGGCATTCGACAAAGGAACGGGAAGTAAACGGGTTCTGTCGGCCTCGCCGCTCAACTAAAGAGATTCAAGAGATTCAAAACTTTATCGCCAAATCTGATATCATCTATATCTGCGTAGACAGATATAAGATCGTGCGGCATTCTAAAATTAATCGGATGTTCAAAGCCTTTGCGGATGAAACCCGTCTGCGGATTTTGCATCTGCTTACCAGGGGCGAGCTGTGTGTCTGCGACATCATGGAGACGCTCCGGCTGCCGCAGTCGAAGATATCGCGCCATCTCGCTTATCTGCGCACAGCGGGGCTGGTTCGCGTCCGCAAGGAAGGGCTCTGGAAGCATTATTCCCTTGCGTCTGCTGAAGGCAGGTTCCAGAATGGGCTGATCAGCTGCCTGAAAGGCTGTTTTGATGAGGTCGATATCCTGAAACGTGACGTAACCGTCCTTCAAAAGCGCCTAAGGTCCTGCAAAAAATTCAGGGGAGAATCCTCTTCATGAAACGCGTTCTTTTCCTTTGCACCGGAAATTCCTGCCGCAGCCAGATGGCCGAATCCATTATGAACAAGCTCGGGCATGGCCGCGTGACGGCGGTGAGCGCCGGGGCCAGGCCGGCCGGGTTTGTGCATCCCATGGCCATACAGGTCCTGAAAGAGTCCGGTTATCCGGGCGAAAGACTGCGCTCAAAATCCTGGGACGAATTTCGCAACGAGTCTTTCGATGCCGTGATAACTGTCTGCGACAATGCACGTCAGATTTGTCCCGTATTCCCAGGCAGGGTTGAACGAATGCACTGGGGTTTCGCAGATCCGGCTGACGCGAAGGGCAGCGATGAGCAGAAGCTGGCCGTATTCCGCAAAGTGTTCAATGAAATCGAACAACGCATCCGGAATTTCCTGAGAGAGACGAAATAACTTTACATGTCATCCATTACTAAACGCCTGCCTTTTCTTGACCGATACCTGACGGCCTGGATTTTCGGAGCCATGGCATTTGGGGTCGCGCTGGGCTACTTCGTTCCAGATGTCCCTTCTTTCGTCAACCGCTTCCAATCCGGCACGACTAATATCCCTATCGCTATGGGCCTAATTCTCATGATGTATCCGCCTCTGGCCAAGGTGAAATATGAAGAACTCGGCGATGTGTTCCGGAACAAAAAGGTGCTTGGCCTTTCACTCCTTCAAAACTGGATCATCGGGCCGGTTCTTATGTTCGCTCTGGCGGTACTCTTCCTTCGCCGCCACCCCGATTACATGGTCGGGCTGATAATGATCGGCCTGGCGCGCTGTATTGCCATGGTCATTGTCTGGAACGAATTGGCCAAAGGGGATACTGAATATGCCGCGGGACTTGTGGCCTTTAACAGCCTCTTTCAGGTGTTCTTCTACAGCTTTTACGCTTATCTCTTTATAACGGTCTTATTACCCCGGGTCGGGCTGAAGGGCAGTGTGGTCCAAGTGAGCATGGCTCAGATCGCCAAAAGCGTTTTCATCTACCTGGGTATCCCCTTTCTCGCGGGGTTAATCACTCGCTTTTCGTTGATTCGATTGAAGGGACGGGAATGGTACGAGCGGTTCTTCATCCCGCGAATCAGTCAGGTCACGCTGGTGTCCCTGCTTTTTACGATCGTGGTGATGTTCAGCCTGAAAGGAAATCTGATTGTGCGGATTCCGCTTGATGTGATTCGCATCGCGGTGCCGCTGCTCATTTATTTTGTTGTGATGTTCCTGGTGAGTTTCTGGCTGGGCAAGAAAGCGGGCGCCGGCTATTCTAAAACGGCCACACTCTCATTTACGGCCGCCAGTAATAACTTCGAGCTGGCAATTGCGGTCGCTGTTGCTGTTTTCGGCATCAACTCTGGTCAGGCATTTGCCGCCGTGATCGGCCCGCTCGTGGAAGTCCCGGCGCTCATCGGTCTGGTGAATGTCTCGCTCTATTTTAAGCGAAGATATTTCGAGTGACGGGAAGGCAACGTTCCCACGCGGCAGGTCCCTTTAAAAGCGGGGGCGGAATAAAACGCGGATGATAATGTTCGCACTTCGTTTAGTAGTTTTGTCAGGGAAAAAGTCCAGTTTAATGAGCTGCCGCGGTCGTGGAATTTGAATCAGAGCAAAAATAGCGGTGGTTTCGAGGCCATGCCTCTTTAGGTGATATGTTTTATCTGACGAATTCCAACCGCCTGTGCGTTCACGAAAAATGTCACGCCCCTGTCATATGTCTGTCAAATAGCCGTCACAATCTCCGAATACAATATGACGTATGGAATCCGAAATTGCTGATGTAGAAAGTCTGCCTGAGCCTTCGTTCATATCGGAGAGATGGGCGGATAAAGCATTTCAGAAATTAACGCTTTTCTTCGCTCTCAGCATCCTGGCTATCGCGCTGGGCATTGCCTGGGAGTTATTTGTCAATTCCACTCTCGCGCGCCACGCCTTTGGCCTGCATTTTCTGACCAGATCCGTATGGGATCCGGTAGCGGAGAATTTCGGCGCGGTCCCTTTCATCTATGGCACGCTGGTGTCTTCCGCGCTGGCGATGATGATTTCCGTGCCATTGGGGGTAGGCGTCGCGGTTTTCCTGGCGGAAATGGCTCCCGTTCGCGTCTCAGAGGTTTGTTCTTTTCTCATCGAACTCCTGGCCGCTATCCCGAGCGTTGTCTACGGCCTGATCGGGATTTTTGTGCTGGTGCCTTTCATGCGCACCTACCTCGACCCGGCGCTGATGACGGTTTTCGGTTTTTTGCCTTTCTTTAAAGGCCCTGATTATGGGGTCAATATGCTCTCAGCGGGAGTGGTTCTGGCGATAATGGTTGTCCCCTTTATAGCTACCCTCTCGCGGCAGGTTTTAATGGCGGTGCCGCGGGCGCAAAAAGAAGCGGCCATGGCTCTTGGAGCCACGCATTGGGAAGTGGTCACCTGGGCGGTGCTGCCTTATGCGCGTTCTGGCATTATCGGCTCGATTTTTCTCGCTCTCGGACGCGCCCTCGGTGAGACCATGGCTGTCACCATGGTGATAGGGAACCGGCCGGAAGTGGCTTCCTCCCTGCTGGCTCCGGGCTACACCATGGCTGCCGTGCTGGCCAACGAGTTTACGGAAGCCACATCTGATCTCTACGTGCACGCTCTTATCGAAATCGGGCTGGTTCTGTTTTTCATCACGATCATCGTTAACGGAATAGCGCGCCTGATGCTGATGCGGCTTCAGACCGACGCCCCGGGACGGAACACATGATGCCCTACCGCCATCGTCATGTCGTGAACACAGCGGCATTTTTCATTACCGGCCTTTGCGCCGTATTTACGCTTTTTGTTCTTTTTTTCATACTCGGGTATGTCACGGTTCACGGCGTCTCATCTCTTAACTGGAATTTTTTCACGCAACTGCCCAAGCCGGTTGGAGAAAGCGGCGGAGGCATGGCCAACGCCATCGTAGGTACGCTGAAGCTCATAGCGCTGGCCGCCGTCATAGGGCTTCCCGTAGGCATGATGGGTGGAATATATCTGGCGGAGTTCGGGGGGAATAAAATTGGCTTCCTGGTCCGGTACGCTGCGGACGTTATTAACGGCGTTCCTTCTATCGTCATGGGTATTTTCGCTTA
>Ga0181520_10001004_pt1 | contig 59686 bp, 59 predicted proteins | sample PEATcosm2014_Bin_29_FD_132451 | JGI IMG/M metagenome (GOLD analysis project Ga0181520, IMG submission 132451) | Peatland microbial communities from MTU Mesocosm Facility, Houghton, MI, USA - PEATcosm2014_Bin02_30_metaG | ecosystem: Environmental > Terrestrial > Soil > Wetlands > Peat | place... | reverse complement strand
CTGTTAACCGAAGGGTTGTAGGTTCGAGTCCTACCTGAGGAGCCAATATAAAACCCCTATAAAGACTGCACTTTATTGACTTCCACTTCGAGCTGTACCTAAAATTGTCCTAAACCCGCTGTGAGGGGTCACCAGAGCCCAATATTCGGCAGGGAGAGGACAGCCCCATGGCATTCACCGTGTTTCGGCGTCACAACCGGGACAACTGCAAAAGCGCCAACCGCTATGAGCCTCGGTGCGGATGCCCGTTGCACGTTCAATTCGTCTGGAAAGGTACCGCCGGCGCATTTGAGGGCAAGAAGCTCGCCTACCAGAACAAGTGGTCCTTGGAGACCCGTAGCTGGTCTGAAGCCCAGTCCAGAGTGAAGGCCTTGCAGAAGCGCCTAAAGAACTTCGCCAAAGGCAAAGTGGCGCCCAAAAGCAGGACCGTGGCAGCCGCCTTGCAGGAGTGGTACAAATTCCGTGACCAGAACAAATTGGGCAATACTAAGGCGAGACAGATGGGCGGCAAGCTCGAGGAGTGGTGCGAGAAGAACGACATCCTTCTCTTGACCGCTTTCACCACCGAAAAGGCCATGAAGTGGCGTATAACGCTGCCGCATCGTAGTGGGGACAGCAGCAGCTTGAGCGTCCACTGGTCTGTTATCAGCGGGTTCTTTTCGTGGGCTGCGGGGATGGGCTACATCAAAAGAACTCCAATACCGGACCCCAAGACAAATCCACAGTTTCGCATTAGCTACGAGAAGGCAGAGGTTAATCCGCCAACTAAAGAGCAGGTCGAGAAAATCCTGAATACTGCGACGGGGCAAGTTCGGCTCTTGTGCCTGTTGATGCGTGAAACGGCGATGGCATTGGTCGATGCCATGAAGTTCGCCATGTCGCAGAAGGACGCCGAAAAGTACGAGATGTCAAAACCGGAGCGATGTCCCGCGATTGAGGACAAGGTTGTCCGTGGCAATCGCACCAAGACCAATGAACGCTACCGGGTGCGCATCAGCGAGTCATTAGCAAAGCAGCTTGAGGCGCTGGGCGAACCTGCCTTTCCCGGCACATATCCGCAGTGGCGTGAGCGGGTCAACAAGGCCATCAAGGATGCAGGTGTCAAGACGACTCCTCATGGCTTCAGACATTACAGAATCACCGAGTGGCTTTCGGCTGGCGTGCGTGTTGACGACGTGGCGGACATGGTGGGCTCATCGCCTGACGAAATCCGCAGAACCTACCGTCATTGGATTAAAGAAGCAGAAGACCGCTTGGATGAAGTGCAGCGTGAGGCATGGTTAAAGATGGGGCTGGACAAGAATGGCAACGAGATTGCCCCATGAACATGTAGCATTTAGGGAACTTTCGCTGAAAGTCTACATCGTCCGTCGTAGCCCAACCTTTACATTCGGATGGCGTTGGCAATGGTGGCTGCTCCAAATCTGGCTGGTGAGAAGCCGAGCGCAAAGAACCCCAGACGGCGTGCGTCTCTCGACTCGTCCCTCCTGCAATTCTTCCGTGAAGTTCAGGCCTTGGAAATGAATTAGAAGTCATTTCGCACTGCGGAAACGAGAAAAAACAACCCCTAAACTATCGTCTTAGTTCTGACGAATGCGAGCAAATTCTTGCCGCTTATTCTCAACTTCCTCTTGCCCCGCTTGTATCGGCGCGTCGGTGTTCCATAATCGACCACACCCTTCATTTTTTGCATGCGCCGCAATGCGGAATCGTAGCTCAGGTTTAGCGCGGCTGCGACCTGGCCAGGGGAGTAGTTTTGTTCGGGCTCAATCTTGACCCTCTGGTTTCGCACCAGTTGTTTGTATCCGCGCCGGCCCTCGCTGGTCAGCACTTCGGAGGTGTCCTTATGGTCGCCCACGTAGCACGCAGGTGTCCGAATGATCGAAGCATCCTCGATGGCAGGAATTAGGTGGTCATCGTTGTTGTTGACCAGATTGATCTGGCTACTGGCGGACACACCAGTTTCATTTTCGATTGCGGATATGGCGCCCAGATCCAGCATCATTGCTAGCCCTGATGACGATAGGTTCCCGACTTCCAGAAAGAGTTTTCGGGTCGAGGCATGCAAATAGACAACATTGCCCATTAACCTGAGTGCTGTTGGTACCAGGTCCGGGGTTGTAGTGGCGGCGCGGGCAAGACCAGAGTCGGCTATGGTGGAAACCGGGTTGCTTGCAACCGCAACATCACTCCCGCTTCGCGTATCGATCTGAGCCACGTTCCCTGATACAGGACGAAGGGGGCGGGCCGGAATCGTGACCGCGATCATTGAAAAAGCACGATGATTGCAGGACTCGGCGAATCCCCTCATGCCGATGACGAGAGCGATCAGCGCAAAGAAAACGCAATACTCGGCTGGTACATTGCTCTTACAATCGCGAGGCACTATGGCTCGGATGTATTCGCTGATTGTTCGCATAAGGTCTCCACTAGCTAGAGGGTACTGACTCAAACAGGTGGAATCAACGCCAGGACAGCGCATTCTTCAGTTGAAGGTAAAAATCTCACCCAGGGAGGGGTTTCAAGGACGTTGAATGGAGGAATACAGTCGACTCTTTGTCAAAGATGATAGGTGTAGGGGGAGAGTCGTCGCTCCTCAGTGATGTGAAATCGGGCATTTCGTACCCTGCCAGATGCCGACGCAGCAGTCATCACAGTCGATGATGCGAATTTTACTTGCGGGGTCCAACGGATTGGAAAGCTCGGTGAGATCGAGGGATGCGCGGGGCGGATGACGTCATTGCTGAGAATTGCCCCAATCACACCTGCTCAAAGGCCAAGTCATTTGGGACCAACATATGCTCCGCTTCACGATTGGATTCGCTCCAAGACCTCTTCCGTGTCAATCTGCATCTAACCTTTACTGTCAACAACTTAACCGCAGACGGAATACCGCCTAAGCACCTGTATTTACGTGTAAGCCGTCCCAAATTTGGGCAATAATTACCTTGACTCCACCACTGATTTCCGATATAGTTTTGACAGTGGGAGACGTTATGAACACCGAACCGAAGAGTCTTCAAGAGGCCATCGTATACTTCTCGAATCCTGATAACCGCATTGCTCACCTTGTGGCGCAGCGCTGGCCCGATGGCATCGTAAAGTGCCCTACTTGCGGAAACGAAAAGGTTAGCTATCGCGCCAATCGTCACACTTGGACTTGTTCCAGCCATCATGCCAAGCGGGAGTTCTCGATCAAGGTTGGAACCATGATGGAAGACTCGCCCATCGGCCTTGATAAATGGCTGACCGCAACTTGGCTCCTCACTAACTGCAAGAATGGAATCAGCAGTTACGAAATTGCACGGGATGTGAAGGTTTCCCAAAAGGCCGCATGGTTCATGCTTCACCGCATCCGGCTGGCCATGCAGGACAATTCCTTTGGCAGCAAGTTCGGTGGCGAAGTCGAAGCGGACGAGACTTTCATCGGCGGCAAATCGCGGAACATGCATGTCAACAAGCGTGAGCGCCGCATCACTGGTACTGGAGGCAAGGATAAGACTGCGGTCATGGGAATTCTGGAGCGCGGTGGACAGGTTAGGACCGCAATTATCCCCAGCCGTCGCAAGGCTGTTATTCAGGCTGAGGTCCGCAAGCATGTCGAAGCGGGAGCCGCTCTTTACACCGATGCACTTCCGTCCTATAGCGGTCTCGCCAATGAATACGCTCATGCGGTCGTTGACCATGCTGTCGAATACGTCAACGGTCGCATCCATACCAACGGCCTCGAAAACTTCTGGAGTCTCTTGAAGCGCGGAATCAATGGAACCTATGTCAGCATCGAACCGTTTCACCTTTTCCGTTACCTCGATGAGCAGACTTTCCGTTACAACAATCGGAAAAACGTTGATGACGCTGGCCGGTTCAATCGCGTTATCCGCCAAATCGTCGGCAAACGGTTGACCTTCGCCGAACTCACCGGGAAGGGATTAGAAACAGCGGCCTTCTAATCCTTTGAGGTTGAAGCGCGGGAAGCGGGTGAAGTCTTAGCCCGCTTTTTCTGCGCCCGGTTGCGCTTCCATTCCGCCTCGCGCCTCTTCAATTCCTCGCGTGGGACAGAGAGGACTTTACGCAGTACTGTATTGAACTTTTCTAACTCCGTAGAACCACAATCAGGCTTCATTTACAACCTCCGTCATCTGGAATGGACCATGAGACGTTTTCGGCCCAACTTTATAGGTCGCCTCTTTTATCTTCGGATATCCCTTAGCTATCAAAGTTATACGAATGATAAAGTAAGGCAACTCTTGACTCTGTCGAGGATTGGATTCCCACCCAATAGTTTCATCGTCAATTCCCACTATCGCCATTTCTTGCTCATCTAAACCCACCATCGAAGCAAGCGAGGCTATTTTCAGAAGACGGCTCTTGTGGGTTTCAATTCTGACATTACCCACATACGACTCGGGCTGTTCATTGTAGAAATCAACAGTCGTAAGATCACTCTTCCATCGACCATTGAATGGAAGAGTCTTGAATTTTCTACTAGTAGTGCTCAATCCAACAATTTCCAACTGCGCCGACACGTCAATGGTGTCGCCCTGATTCTTGACTTCCAGATAAATCGATTCATCATTATCGCCGTGTGGGGACAATCTTAGGTCTAGGGACTTCTTTTCTATTTGCAGGGCCATTGGGGTTATTGGGACTACAGCGGTAACAGGGACTACTTGAGTTTTCGTTTCCCTCAGCAACGAGAAAATTGAGATTAGACACAATGCGCCCAGAAATAAAAATCCCCAAACAGGCCACGGTGCCCCTTTGGCATAGGAGAACAACGAAATACAAAAAGTGATCACGACTGCTCCGATCTTTCCCCACGGAGGCAGGCTAAGGAGCCATTGGAGAACTCCCCACTTAACGTTTCCTCTAATCTGTATCCATTGTCTTTGAATCCACTTCCACATACTCCAAATGGTCGCACTCCTTGGACGTCACATGCAACTTTCACAGACTACCTCCTGTATTTTGTGTTGTTTCGGAGGCAGAATTGCCCCTCTCGGCAGAAAGTCTGCTGAGTCGTGTATGTCATTACCTTTCCGTGTTGTTCGGACGTGTGAATTGTGCTCCAGCCCCGGAGACACTAAAGGCTCCAAAAGAGCCTTTACAAAGGCAATACGCATATCATCCCCTAAAATGGTGCATAATGTGTGGCTTTTCGCAGCACTGCGTTGAATTGTTGAAACCACTTTTATTTGTAGTCATCATTTTTCACCCCATGTGCATGTTGCCGACGTGCAAATCGTAGGGCCGCAATCGTACCGTTATCACCAAGTGGATGTTCTCCGACTCCTTGTCTGGCTTTATTTCAAGAAGCTGATCAGTCTCAACCGCCAATTTAGTGATGAGATCGTCTTTCTCCAATAGGCAATAGAACGGCTTTTCATCTTCCAGAGGAATACGATCAACATATTTATCTCCGGGCTGCGGTACGGACAAAGCATCCAATAAGGTTTTAATCCTATTGTCTATGTCTCCCTGCCACACTTTTCCGGGTTTATCTGACCGCAAGAATAAGATTTCAAGTCCGCAAATCAGATCAAGTTCCTCCGTAACCAAGGGCACAAAGCTGAACCCGTAATGTTGGTGATGGTGAGCCAGAGACTTAGCGTCAAAAGCGGGGGGCGCATTTGTGGTGATTACATCTATTTTTGACCCGCCGCGCTTGAGTGCTGGAGTTACTTCCCATAGTCGTTCTAGCTGGTAATGGAAGTGCTTTCTTATGGTATGTTTTTCTTCCGAGTGCTTGACGGGGGCTGATCCTTGCGGGTCTCTTTGCGTGGAGTGTAGCGGCCCTTCGTAGGTTAACCTGAATTCCATACACGGCTCCTCGGGCTGATGATAGATGTCGTCCTTTAGCACAATTCGCTTGGGGGATTCAATCACCTAGCACCACCATTCTGCTCTCGCGGAGTGGTGGAGTCAAGGTAATTATTACCCAAATTTGGGTAAATTCTTGGGTGAGTCCAAAGGCCGCCGCTCAGTCTCAGCCATCTGCCGCCGCCCACCCCTCCACGGCGAGGGGAGTCTACAAACTCCGCCCGGTTAGTTGGAGCGTACCGTTCGCCTAGTAACTCGTACCTTGCTGAAAAGGCTCTGGTGCAATGATCCCTGGCCGCCGGGTACATCGGTCTTTGGAGAGTTGAGGACCCGCATTCGCCTGCGGGTCGATCGCTATATAGGGGAAGATCGGCAGGCACATCTTCTGAGCGTCTTTGGAAATGACTCAGATGTCGGCGCAATCACGGCGGCCGTTCACGAGAAGGCTGCCTTCAGTTTGACCTTTCCGGACGTCACGACAAAGGACGTGACCCTCGGCGAACATGCCTCCTGCTACAAAGGTGCAGTGGCTTTGCCGGGGCGGAAGCATCCTGTGCGTCATCTTCTGGCGGTGTCCGAGGACCTCCACACCAATGGGAGCGCGGGGCGAACGATCCTATTGCGATACCGGCGCGAGGAGGCGTGGGCCACCCTGGTGAGCTTCCTGGGGCTGCCCGCCGATCCAGCATGGGCAGACCACATCCTTGCGATCGTCGAGGGAAAGAGGAGGATCGAGGAGATCGACGGCATCGGCTGCCAGCCTGTTCTGATCTCGGCGACTACAGATGAAATGCTCGAGTGGATTGGGGACGGCCTGAGATCGGGAAGACTCGCATTCCCGGACAATGATGGGCTGATCGTCTGGCCGCGAATCGTGATTGCGACGATGTTGGTCCGGTGTGCAACCATTTGAAATGGTCAGAGCCCTCAATTCTTTCTGGAAAGCCCATATAAACCTGTTGGCAGAGAGTTTCACTCCACAGTTGGAACTGCACAAGATGCAGTAGCCAGACGTGTTGTTGACCACGGCGCAAATATGGTCTAATATTTAGACGGTAATGGAGGGCCTATGCCACAGCCAGCACTGAAACTGAAGCAGGCCAGCGCGGTTCTGAAAGTTGAGCCGAAAGAGTTGCAAAACCTGGTGCAATTTGAAGTGGTCAAGCCGAAGTGGGTGGATGGCGCCTATCTCTTTGACAGAGAGACGCTTCTCACAGCGAAGGTTGCGTTGCGCCTGAAGGAGTCCCTGGGAACACGCGCCAATGTTCTCTCCAGGCTCATCGCTGTTTTTCGCGCCTCCGAAAAGAGGCTTCGTAAGGAAAACCCGGAGTACGTGGTCTTTACCTGCCGCTTTTCGGCTGCCGAGGAGCCGATCAAGCTGGGCGTTCCCTTTCGATCGCTCGGGGAGCAAATCGAGCAGGGTATGAGCAGGGCAGAACTCTACCGCGACCTGCCGCGCGGGCGGAAACGGCCCGGATGGAAGAAGGAGTTCCTCGATTCGCTTTCCGATGCGGCCCAGGATATAGGGGAGATTTCCGAAGAGGAAATCCAGCGCACGATCCGCAGCTATCGCGCTGAAAGGCGCACACCGGAGATCACCGTTGCAGCCGAAATCTAAAAAGCGAAGGCAACGCGCCGTGGTGGATACGAACGTTGTCGTGGCGGGCATCTCCGGCTTTCGGGAAAAATACGTTCCAGGCCGGATTCCGAGCGCCGATCTACTCCACCGCTGGGCCGGTGAGGAACACTTTGTTTGGCTGTATTCGGAGGATGTCCTTGCCGAGTACAAGGAAGTCCTGAAGCGATTGCACGTTCGATCCGCCGCAATCGGGACACTTATCAATATCATCCGAGAGCTAGGTGAGCCTGTCGAGATCCGCCACTCGGACGAAATATCGCCCGACCCCAAGGACGATGCATTCTGTCTCTGCGCCGAGGCGGGGCGGGCGGACATCATCTTCACACTCAACCCCAGGGACTTCCCGCAGGCCCGGTTGAAGGCGAAGGTAATCGAGCCCCATCCCACGCCTGGCCGTCATAGCCGCTGAGGCTTGCCCCAAGGCAGCGAATCATCTGACACCCACCTTTCCTCCCCACGAAAAATTCATCTCCTACAGCATCCACGAGGTTTCTCTATGGAGACGACCTTCCACTAGCCTCCTAAGTCGAATGCCTGGATAGAACATCCGCCGCGGCAGCCCCGGAGATATCAAGGCAATTGCTTGTCCCAGATGGGTCTATACAAATCCACCGGAGAGAAGTCAATCTTCTTGGTCCTGCGATCAACCCACAGAAAGACCGGCGTTTCGCCGCCGTTGATGTCCACTCCGATAATCACGCCATTGCCCCAGGACCGGGAAAGGGCGAATTTATAGCTGCGGATCTGGCCGTATTTGCTGCCGTCTCCCCAGTCCTGCTGGAATCGGTCAAAGCCGTAAGCCTTGTAGCGTTCCGGATGTTGCTGCCACTCCGAATCCTGGGTCCACAAACCGTAGGCTTTCACCTGGTCACCGGACTGGACTGCAGACAGAAAGGTGCTCACCCGGTGCTCTTCCGGCCAGTTCCAGAACCACCAGGTTCCAAAGGCGCCCAATATCACTACCACAAACAGCGCAATCACGATGTTCCGCGATCGACGCGCACGGGCCGCGTCGTACTTTGGTGCATCCAGCAATGTCATGATGTGAATTTTCTCCTTCCAACATTTCAGATGCGCAACAGTCTTACTGCGCGCACTCATTTCTATTGATCGAGACCGCATATCCGAGCGGTGATCCTCGAGTCCGGTCATCACGGCTAAAGAGCGCCTGCTCAATACTTGCACGCGACAAAAAGTATCGCAGCCGGAGGAATAACGATCTGTTCAGTCTTGCTCATGATGGGAAGACAATGGAAGACCAACCCTTATTCAGCTTCGGAGCATTTGTGTCCCTGCCCCAGTTCACGTTGGAGGGATGCTCAGGCATTTGCGAGTCGGTCTGTTGCGATTCCCTCGACGGCTTATACGGGGAACTCGACACGGTCAGGTTGTAATCGCGCATTGCTCGGTGAGAATCGCTAGTCTCAATCACTGCCTTCGTGCTGACGGCGGCACCCGATCGCCTCTTGAACGAACTGCGACAAGTTGATGTGCTCCGCCGAAGTCGATCTGCTCAAAAGTGGACACTTCGCCGGTCGCGGCTCCAAATCCGATGCGCATGCCCTGCGAGCAAGAATGCACATCCATTCCACAATGGCTGGAGTAGGGTCAGCACATGATAACTGTCGTGGTCGACAACATTCGAAAATACCGAGCAGTCATCCTGGATATTTTTCTCTCCGCATTCGGGTGTTTCGTACTGAGGCGTTGTTTCCGCTTAGTCGCGGGAGGAAGAGACGATCCGGGGACGAACGCATCGATTTGCACCGTGGACAAGGCTCGCGATCCATTAGCAGTCATGGGTGCAGCACTCATCCTGCTGGCCTTTGCCGCGAACGAGCAACCAGCACTGATGCGTGCGCGGCACATCTAAGCCCGACTCCTGATGGGACGCCGGATTCACTTGGCGCTCATTTGCCAGTCATGAGTGGCCTGCCTTCATTGGAGGGATCCGGCAACCGTATACCTCGGTGCATGCTCACATCTGGTCTAACGACAAAAGGAAGATCGACCATGAAGATACTCATCGTTCTTACTTCGCATAGTGAGTTAGGAAATACCGGCAGAAAGACCGGATTCTGGCTTGAGGAGTTAGCAGATCCTTACTATGTTTTCCTCGATTCAGGTGCAACCGTGACGCTGGCCTCGCCCAAGGGCGGGCAACCACCGCTCGATCCGAGCAGCGATGAGCCTGCCGCACAGACCAAATCCACTCAGCGCTTCAAGCAGGATAAAGCAGCGCAGCATGCGCTTGCCAATACTCTTCAACTCTCCAGCTTCACGGCAAACCGGTTTGACGCGGTCTTTTATCCAGGTGGCCACGGGCCGCTATGGGATCTTGCAAACAACAGAGACTCTGTCGCGCTGATTGAGAACGCGATTGCCGCCGGCAGGCCCGTCGCCCTTGTCTGTCATGCACCAGGTGCCCTGAAGAACGTAAAACGTCGCGACGGCGCTCCATTGGTAATGGGCAGGCACGTGACCGGATTCTCTGACACCGAGGAACAGGCTGCCCAACTCACCAAAGTCGTCCCGTTCCTTGTAGAGGACGAATTGAAACGGCTCGGCGGCCTGTACGCGAAGGGGCCGGATTGGGGACCATTCATCCAAGTGGATGGAGACCTCATCACAGGTCAGAATCCAGCGTCCTCCGCTCAGGCAGCCCGCGCCACACTTGAGCTTCTCAAATCCCATAAGGTGATTGAGTTTGCGGCTAAATAGGCGTGAGGCTACTGGCTCGCATTTCCGGGGATACTGTTGAGGTATCCAATTCTGGACTACATGAGGAATGATGGAGACGAGTCTCAATAAAGAAGCGGCCAATAACGCTGGATTGCCGTAAATCTTTAAGAAAAGACGCCTGCCCAAGAGAACTGAATGGCAAGCGGGAATGGCAGGCATGAAAATCTTAACCGGCTTTTTCTCGCTGATAGGCAATCTAAGCTCCTTTGGGCTGAGGGCACTCGCAGCGGTATTCGCGCCTCCTTACGAGTGGCAGTACTTTGTTATCCAAATCGAGGCAATCGGCTGGCAGTCGCTGCCGCTTATCACGGCAGCCGGTCTAGCCCTTGGGGTCGTGATGACGTTGCATACCAGGAGCGGCCTGGTGACCTTTGGCGCAGAAGCGTGGGCGCCGGCACTGCAATCGCAATCGTTCTTCAATGAATTGGGCCCACTCGTTACTGGATTGCTGGTGGCCGGGCGCGCTGGCGCAGGTATCGGCGCGGAACTCGCAAATATGCGCGTTACCGAGCAGATCGACGCTCTTGAAGTCCTATCTTTTGACTCCTTCAAGTTCCTTTGTGTTACGCGGATCGTCGCCTGTATCTTCGTGTTGCCGCTGTTGACGGTTTTTATGGACTTCGCGGGACTAATGGGCGGCTTCCTTTCCGAATTCATGATCTCCCACATGTCTCTCCAGCTTTATGCTGCCAGCGCATTCCGCAATATGGGGTGGGCCAACTTCATACCGCCCACACTAAAGACCTCCATGTTCGGATTCATTATCGGTACAGTTTCCTGCTATTACGGATACACCATCAACGAAGGATCGGACGGCGTGCGCCGCGCAGCCACAAACAGTGTAGTTCTGTCCTCACTCCTGATCATCCTGTCCGATGTGATCCTGGTCAAGCTCATCTTCTTCTTCTTTCCGGGCGACGCCTTGTGACCGCCCGGACGGCAGTTGAATTCAAGCACGTAGCAAAGAGCTTCGCCGATAGAAAGGTCCTGATCGACGTCTCTTTTACAGTCGCCGCAGGCGAGGCCCTCTGCATCATGGGCCGAAGCGGTATTGGCAAGAGCGTCACCCTCAAACTCATGATCGGATTGCTTAAGCCAGATAGTGGACAGGTTTACATCGAGTCAGAAGATATCGTCCCAGTTCCCGAGAAGGAGCTCTCGCGCGTGCGCCGGAACATTGGGTTTCTGTTCCAGAGCGCGGCGCTCTTCGATTCCTTCAGCGTGGGAGACAATCTCGCGATGCCGTTGCGGCGGTTTGATAAATCCAAATCGCCGTCTGAGGTAGAGCAGGCAGTGAACGAAATGCTCAAGGCGGTTGGGTTGGAGAAGGACAAGGACAAAATGCCAGCGGAGTTATCGGGAGGAATGCGCAAACGGGCTGGACTGGCGAGGGCTCTTGTGCTCAACCCGAAACTACTGCTCGTGGACGAACCGAGCAGTGGGCTTGATCGCATCACCGCGGGTGAGATCGAAGACCTTCTCCTCAGGGTGAAAACAGAACGTCATACGACATTGGTGATCGTCACCCATGATGTGACCTGCGTAAGGAAAGTCGCTGACAAGGTGGCAGTGATTGATAAAGGCAACATAGCCGCCCTCGGCACATTGGACCAGCTTCAATCAAGCGAAAATCAAGTCGTTCGCGAGCTAACCTCGGAGAGTTCTCAATGAAACATAGTATGGTTACCGCCGGCATCTTCGTTGTCGCCGCGCTCGTGCTCTTCAGCGTCGGCCTCTTCCTCATCGGCACCAGTCACAATGCCTTCACCCGTCACGTCATTTTCTACACTAAATTGGCTGAAGTGAATGGAATCACCCCTGGCCTGAAGGTCCGAGTGGGAGGATTTGACGCGGGCCAGGTCGATAGCATCGGCGTTCCAGACAAGCCCTCGGGAGAATTCAGAATCAAACTTCAGATCGACAACAAGCTGCGTAATCTTGTTCGGGAGGATTCAGTCGTTACTGTCGACTCCGACGGCCTGGTTGGTGACAAGTTCTTGTTCATCCACAAAGGGAGCGACAATTCGCAGGAGGCCCAGATAGGCGCAACTCTTTCAAGCAAGGAGCCGATCGAACTTTCCGCCATGATGGCCAAAGCTTCCGGGATTATGGACCAGGCCAAAGGGGCGATCAGTGACGTGCAGGGAAGACTCGACGTTTCGCTCGACACTGTCACCCGGACAGTCGACAACGCAAATGGTCTGGTAACGGATGCCCGCTATGGTAAAGGAACGATCGGAGTGCTTGTGAATGACCCCAAGACGGCATTCAAGCTAAAGCAGACCGTCGCAAATGCGGAACAGGCCAGCGCCAATGTGAAGCAGATGTCTTTTCAGGCCGGACAAGTGGTCACAGACATTCAGTCGCGCAAGCTTCCCGCAAAGCTCGACGACACCGTTGCCACTGCTCGGCATGCCGCACAGCAAATCGACGAGGCTTCGCAGAAGGTCAATACAACGCTGGATGGTGCGCTGGGGCCGGACCATTTGGGAGAGAACGCAGCTGAAAATATCCGGGAGTCGCTGTCGAATGTCAATCAGGCGACCGCAAACCTTGCCGACGATACGGAAGCCCTCAAACATGAGTTCTTTTTCAGGGGCTTCTTCAGGAAACGCGGATACTACAGCCTCGAGGAACTGACGCCAGATCAGTATAGAACCAATTCCTTCTTTCAGAGTGAGAACAACCGTCGCTCCTGGCTCGCAGCGACGGATGCATTCACCACGGATGCAAAGGGAAACGAAGTTCTCTCGGTTGAGGGCGAACGGCAGATTGACCTGATCATTGGCAAGGAAAAGGATACGATCGTCGATGAGCCGCTCGTCGTTGAAGGGTATTCGAGCCAGGCAAATGCATCCGATGAAATTATCGCCTCAAGGTCGCGGTCTCTGCTGGTAGCGCAATATCTGGAGATGCACTTTCATCTCAGATCCATGGATATAGGGATCATGCCTCTGAATGCGACACCACCCCCCAGGACCGAGAAAACCACATGGGATGGTGCTTGTATTGTCTTTCTCCCAGCGAAGAAATGAAGTTCCGGTTGCCAAGTCGATTGTTTTTCGTTTCTATGCACGGATCTTGGCAAGTGGACGGACATGAGAGATTTCCAGTTTAGGGGCAATGCGCTGCGGCAAAGAGTTCTGCTCAGGGAGGCGATCGAGGAGGACTGCTTTGAGGAGCGACTTGTGAACCTGGATGCGGCCGTTGTAGTCAATGAACCCGAGTTTGCGAAAGCGGTTCATGAAAAAGCTGACGCGGGAGCGGGTAGTGCCGACCATCTCCGCCAGGGTTTCCTGGGTGATGCGAGGAATGAACCTTGTCGGTTCTCCAGGCTCACCGTATTCGGCCATCAAAAGCAGGAGTCTTGCCAGTCGCTTCTCGCTGGAGTTGAAGAGCTGATCGACAAGATCTTCCTGCGTGCGCATGCTGCGGGCCAAGAGGTGCGACAGGAACAGATCGGAGAATGCGTGCTCATCGTGCATCACCCGGATCATCTCACTGCGAGTGATCTTCATCGCATACGACGACGTAATTGCAGTGACTGTGGCCGATCGGTGTCCGGGCGCTGCGGCGAGCGATTCTTCCCCAATAAAGTCGCCGGCGAAGAGCAGGGTAATTGTAGCTTCCTTACCGTTCGCCGAGACGACGGTGACCTTTACCCGGCCGCTCTGGAGATAGAAAACAGAATCGGCTGAGTCACCCTGGGAGAAGAAGGCGCCTCTTGGATCGCAGTGAACAATTCTTCTGCCCGTGCCGGCGCACGCAAGAAAGTGTGCAAGGTCGAATCCCGGCTTTTCGTCGATCGAGTGAATCCCGATTTGAGCCATAGGGATCGCCTCTTTCTGGACTGCGGACATGTCCTTGAGTGGAGCAAGAGAATCTGCGGCTGTGTGAAGGTGGCATGAAACTTGAAGACCAAGCTTGGATTGACCGCCAGACACCGCAATCTCAGCGATGCGCTACCCCTTCAGGCATTTCGGCGTACAAGATTGCCGGCACAGGCCGCGCTCTTGGCGTCTTAGCAAGGATCTCTTCCATGCCCGTCAGGAGCGCGCTTGCGTTGTCCTGGATGGTCCCGTCCTGGAACGAATTGCATTCGCCGGAAGAGTTCGGAATGCAAACCACAGGCGTGCGTGAGCCGGCGACTCGAATGAGGCTGGTGAGCCTCTCCTTATTTTCGGCAGAAATCGAGGGGCCCAGCAGCACTAGATCGAAATCGCCGACCTTGAACTGCTCGATCGCGTCTCGGATCGAGCTTGCCGATATGACGACATATCCAGCAGATCTCAGATCCGAACCTTGTGATGTCAGTCGCCATGAATCGAGGCCGACTGCGAGAACGACGGTGATGTGCACACTATCTCCAAATCCGACTCAAGTGAAACTCTCACATGCGGGCGTGATTGATTAGCCGCGATCGCCTTTATCTAGATTGGTTCCTGGGCGTCTTGCTCACGGACGGCGGACTGGCCGCACCACGCTCAACCAAGTTCGGAGGGGAAGAGCCAGTCTTTCACTGAGGTACACAGCGCCTGCAAATCAGAACTCCAGCGGCTCAAATGCTCTTTGCCCGAGCATCCCGCGATACCTCAACTAGTAAGTGTGCTGGACTCGCCAGGATGGTGTCTGTTCCGTATTGATCAAATTGTGAGGATTGCGCAAGAAATGCGTCCTGGGTCCCGGAGCCGGAAGAGTTGACCCAGGATTATAATCCTGGGACGGAGAAGACGAGCCATGTGTTTTTCAGCAACAGCCAACTTTGTCGGCAGCGGAGTTCTCGGAGCCCTTGGTGTCGTCACATTGGCGAAGGTGAAGCACAGGCGGGAATTGCTTTTCGCGGCCCTGCCCGCGCTTTTCGCTGTCCATCAATTCATCGAAGGATTTGTGTGGCTAGGTCTCGATGGGACGCTCTCACCCACAGTGACGCGCAATATGGGAGCAGCTTTTATGGTGTATGCGCAGGGTCTTCTTGTTTTCCTTTTGCCGTTTAGCATTTGGCTCTTCGAGCCTGCTGGGAAGGACCGCAAGCGTATGCTGCCGTTCGTCTTTCTTGGCGGAGCGACGGGACTCTATGTGCTGTGGGCGCTGGCCGCGTACCCGACCGAAATCTTCATCCGGGCAAACAGTATTGTGTACAACAATCAAGCGACCAACAATCCAGTCGTAGCCATACTTTACGTGATTGCGACGTGCGGCGCGATGCTGTTCTCGAAGGTGAGAGCCATTGTCGCTTTCGGAGTCGCAAACCTGGTGATCCTCCTGGTGGTATTGGCAGTCAAGGAGTATGCGTTTACATCGCTGTGGTGCGCGTATGCGGCGATTGCAAGCTTGATCATCCTCGTGTATTTCTGGGGAAGCACCGGAAACCGACCACTTCGATATGCGGCGATTTTGTGAATGGATCGTGCTAATCCCAAGGTGCGCACGCAACGGTGCGCGGGTAGCGCTGCAATTCCAGAGATCTTGCGCTTCCCAACGATCCTGAGCAGATGTGACGGTCGGTGCCACGAGATCCGCATTGTATTTGCATACATTTCTTGAATCGCAACCGGGGAATTAGCAATCAGTTCTTTTCGCTCACGTTGGTCAACCGCCTGAGGAATTGATTTCGGGAGCGGCCGTGATGCGCTGGCGACGGCTTTATGCATCGATTCATGCTGGGCGGACGCTCAGGCATTCACGACGCGCTGCTCGGTGTCGCTTGCGTTAGCGTGGACGGCAATCCTCATGTGAACCGATTCCACACGAGAGGCGCGAGCCCGCCGGAATGCGGCCATATAGGACTGCGCTACCCGGCTCCAGATCATGGGCCGAGCATACAGGTAGGCGCGTTCGCGCATCGCCTCGCGTGCCTCATCGTTGGCCAGGAGTGCGATTGTGGCTGTTGCGAGAGCGGCTGGGTTCTCAAAAGGCACCAGCTTTCCGCGTCCCTGGTCCAGCACTTCCGCGGCGAACCAGTATGGAGTTGAGATGATGGCCTTTCCGGCACCAAGGGCATACGCCAAGGTCCCCGATACAGCCTGCGCTTCGTTACAGTAGGACGTGATGTAAATGTCGGCCGAGCCCACCAGACAAGCCATTTCTTCGGGACTGACGAATCGGTTGATGAACAGGACCTGCTGTTCCACCCCAAGCTTCTTGGCCAGGGCCTGCAACTCAAGCCGGTAGCGATCTCCTTCCCGAGCCCGGATCTGCGGGTGAGTGGCGCCTGCAATCATGTAGACAGCGTTGCCATGACTGGCCAGGATGCGCGGCATGGCTTGAATTACGCTTTCGAACCCTTTGTTCGGAGAGAGCAGACCAAATGTCAGGAGAACACTCTTTCCCTGGCAAGAGAAACGCTTCTTAAACATGTCCGGCTGCTCAAACGGCAGATCGGGGATGCCATGAGGAATCAGGTCAATCTTCTCTGCCGGGACCCTGAATACCTCCTGCAAGACACGCGAGGAGTATTGGCTCATGACGATAAGGCGCTCGGAACGTGCGGCGATCTTGTGCATTACAACCCGCTGGTCCAGATTCGGCTCACGAAGTACTGTATGGAGCGTTGATACCACCGGCATTTTAAGGTGCTTCAGCAACTCCATGATATGGTTTCCGGATTTGCCCCCGAAGATTCCATATTCATGCTGTAAGCACACCAGATCTACGTTGCTCGCATTCAAATAGTCGGCGGCCCCTCTGTAGGACGCAATGTCACCTTCGCCGATTTCGAATCGCACTCTCTCTGGGTAGGAGTAGGTTGAATGCCCGTCGTTGACTGCTACCACCGATAGTTGGGCGGCTCCGTATTCAGCAGCGATCGCGTTACACAAATCTGTCGTAAAAGTCGCAATTCCGCACTGCCTCGGAAGGTGGTTCCCAATCACCGCTATCCTGACCGGGCGCTGTGTGCGAGGCGCCAGTTGAAGAGAGGAAGCTGAATCGACGCCGAAAAGTCTCTGCCGCGCTTCGGGATAAATGAGGCGGTTTGATTGCGAATTCAAAGTGGCATTTGTAGCGGCCATTCCACATGTCTCCCAAGATCGTCGGGTGGAAATTGAAAATTCTCTAAGCCCTCATCGGGACGTGGATTTGCTTTGCAATCTCAAGCGTCTTCTCAGAGGCTGCCATCGAGTAGTCCTGAGCCTTTGTGCTAAGCTCCTCCGCAGCTTCGTGATCGCCACGGTGGTGAGCGGCAGCGGCAGCAGTGTGAGCGTGTGCTGCGTAGATATGCAGGTCCGCGGCGTTGTCATATTCGCTCTGGGGCATTGTGTTCACCATCTTCCAGGAAGCTTGCGTCTCTTGCATCTGCAGTTTTCCACTTTGCATTTAAAGACGCTGAGCAATCGTATACACCCCTTCTAAGCGGCCATGGCGTCCAAAGCGTCAATGCAGGCACACGACCAGAAAGAGAAATTGACGCCAGACAGACGGAGGGCGATTGAGAATCCGCGAGAGGATGGCAGAGCCAAGTCCGTTGTGGACACCGTCCACCAGTTGCCGTGAGCCCTGGTCAATTGTGGACAGCAAAATCATGGCTGCCAGTCGTAGATTCATCTCACTCGGTGTCGCGTTGCTGCGAACCTATTACCGGTCCGTCGGTTGGAGGGCAGTTCGTCATTCGAGGTTTTGGCATCAGGCTCGCGCTACCCGGTGAAGACATTTCCTAACTTACTGGCACTTGCCGAGTAGCGATAAGCCGCAGACTTTGGGGGGTAGGGAATGTACTACTATTTTGGTGGAATGCACTGGATCTGGTGGGTTTTCTGGATTTTCTTTTGGATGCTCTTCTTGTCATTCATGATGCCCATGCGCCGATCCACTTACCGGGAGATGCAATCGCCCTTGCAACTCCTGAAAAGGAGATATGCCGCCGGAGAGATCACAAGCGAGGAGTACGAGGAACGGCGGGCCAAGCTCCTGCGGGATGCAAATACGAAGTAGGCGTATTTATCTGGATTCAAACAGGTTCAATCTGCAGTATGCGGCCATCGAGGATTATCCGCGTACCGTCCGCACACATCTGCCCGACGGAGATCTGCAGTTGCCTGTGTGAGTTTGCGGTCACGTGGCTCGGTGACCCGGCATGAAGTGAGCCGGAATATAACCGGTGATAGATGCGGATGTTTCCGGGAGGAGTGTTTAGCCCGTTCTCAGGCAAGGTCGATAGACTGCTCAGATTGCGGAACATAGCCTACTATGAGCCGTGCTTCGGGACGTCAGTCCTTCCCAGATTCTCCCGTCTCTTGCCGGAGGCCATAGCGATGGTTGCTGTACAAGCTTCTCGGCTGCGACCCGAGCAAGGCACATTGGCCGGGGGAGATCGTTTTGACTGGTGACCGTATAGCACCTGTGCGAATGGTCGGGCTGGCGATATTATGGGCGCTATCGCTCCTTGTGGGGATCGTCGCAGGTCTGGGAGCTGTGGCATTTCGCGCCCTCATAGGGATCTTTCACAATCTCTTCTTCCTTGGCAAACTCTCGGGGGCGTACGACGCCAACATTCATACTCCTGGGGCCCCGTGGGGGCGATTTGTGATCCTTGTCCCGGTCTTCGGGGCTTTTGGAGTTGCCTTTCTGGTCAAGAACTTCGCTCCAGAGGCGAAAGGCCACGGCGTGCCGGAAGTCATCGAGGCAGCCTATTACCACAAGGGAGTTATTCGCCCGGTGGTGTCGGTCATCAAGGCACTGGCGTCCGCGCTTTCGATCGGAAGCGGCGGGTCCATTGGACGCGAGGGACCCATCATTCAGATTGGTTCCTCTTTTGGTTCGACCATGGGACAGCTCTTGCGGCTACCTTCCTGGCAGAAGGTCACCCTCATCGCGGCCGGCGCAGGTGGGGGAATTGCAGCTACATTCAATACCCCTATTGGCGGCGTGCTGTTCGCATTAGAGATCATCATGCCCGAATTCAGCGCACGTACCTTGGTGCCCGTGGTCACCGCTACAGCGACGGCTACCTACGTTGGCAGGCTCTTCTTTGGCCCACATCCATCTTTCTTCATCCCTGCTCTTGAAATGACATTCTTTCGCTTAACAAATCCTATCGGGCTCCTTGCCTATGCCGCGCTCGGTGCGATCACCGGGCTTGTTTCCGCTCTGTTCATCTCTTCCATTTACGGATTCCAGCACTTCTTCGAACATCGTGTCAAAGGCGGATACTATGTGCAGCATGCCGCAGGAATGCTGTTGGTGGGGCTCATGATGTATGCCTTCTTGTCCCGCTTTGGCCACTATTACGTGGAAGGCGTGGGATACGCCACGATACAGGACGTGCTTGCCAGCGTGCAGTTCCCGCTCTACCTGCTCATTCTCTTGTTTGTGGCGAAGCTGCTTGCCACTTCTCTGACGCTCGGCTCGGGAGCCTCGGGCGGCATCTTTTCACCCGCACTGTTTTTGGGGGCGACAGCTGGAGCCGCGTATGGCGTAGTGCTTCACCGCTTGTTCCCAGCACTTGATATTGCCGTGCCCGCATTCGCTGTGGTGGGAATGGGCGGAGTTGTGGCCGGGACAACCGGGGCAGCCATGGCTGCGATCGTGATGATTTTCGAGATGACGCTCGACTACACGATTATTATTCCTATGACCCTGACCGTTGCGATCAGCTACGCCGTCAGGAAGAGCGTGATCAGAGACAGCATCTACACGCGCAAACTTGTCCTCCGCGGAGAGTTCGTACCCGAATCCCTTCGAGGCGATCTTCAATTCGCCCGAACCGCGGCAAGCATTATGAATTCGCAGGTTGGTATCGTTCCGGCAGGAACACCTTTGCATGAATTACCGAAGAAATCGAATGAGGCATTCGTAGTCGCGGAGGAGAATGGCGCCATGGGCGGAGCGGTCACTCGTGAGAGGCTGGCCGATATGGGAGACACCAATCCAACCGCAGTGATCGGAGATGTCGCACAGCGCAATTATGTAGTTGTGTTGCCGGACGACTCCGTGTGGAAGGTTGTTACCGCGATGCGCTCGACCGGCTCAGAATTCGCGCTGGTCGCTTCACACGACGGTGATCTGGCAACCAGTAGTGTGCAAGGGATCATAACCCGGAAGAACATCATGGACGTGCTCGCAGACGATATGGAGCTGTTTGGCGTGTAGGACTACATCAACTCCTCACTTGAAAGTCTGGAAAGCATCCTTTGTTTGACTAACTGCCCAGATCGATTCGTCAAAGTCTGCGTAATTCTGTTGTTCATCGGCGATTTCGAAAGACATAACCACGAGGCTAACCTTCAGGGAGCGTGCCGCATGCCAGCCCGCGATCTGGCTTCTCTCAAGTGAGCAAGTCTGACCGGTTTTTCATCTTGGTGTGTTCGATACTTGCGACGTAAATGTACCGCTACTGCTTAGATCCCCTATAGGGAGTTCTGCCCGAGCGATGCGCACAGAGAGGCTGAGTTTAAGCACGTTTGCCTTCCGTGCGATTCCGCGACCCATTGCGAGTTAAGAAAGAGAAGTCATGAAAATCCTGATGGGAATCGACGATTCGAATTCTTCCGAGAACTTGGTTCATGCTCTTGCCACCCAGTTTCGGCCCGAGAATGCGGAGATTCTGGCTTTGCACGTGCTGGAGCCGGTTGAACCTGTGGCGCCGCCGGAAATGGCGCAAGGTTACGCTCCAGAACTGGAAGACCAGAAGAAACCCGCATTGATGAGGCTGGAGCGAATTGCGGATGAGTTGCGCAGAACGGGATTCAGTGTACGGACGGCTGTTGAAATCGGTGACGTCGGAGAGACCATTCTCGAGACAGCCGCTGAATGGCATGCTGATCTCATCGTCGTTGGGTCACATGGAAAGCGGGGTTTCCAGAGTTTCTTGTTGGTAAGCGTGGCCGAATCTATTGCTCGCCATGCTCAATGCTCGGTGGAAATTGTTCGAGTGCCGGTGACTGACTGACGGAAACGTGCCATGGGCTATCAGACTTATGGCTTATGACTTTGCTAAATCACAATCTCAAGCTCTCTTCTTCCTGTGGCTGGCGCTGCGAGAGCGGCGGCTTCGACAGTCCATTGCGCGAGTTGCTCAATCGCGGCTAGCGACAAGGCGCGCTGGGCGGGTTCAACCTCTGGAGTCAAGACCGTTCCCCAATCCGTGGACGCCGGTTGCACTCCGAAGAGAACAACTTTCTCCGGCGCAGCATCCATGAGGCGCAATGCGCCCATCAGGTCTGAGAAGCCAAGGAGATGGACACTCTTCGAGACCGGCAGATCGTCAACCTCCTGACCTTCAAATCGCTTCAGCGTGCCCGGAGTCGTGCAGGTGTCTACTGCGTCGAGAACCAGGAGGTGCGAAATGCCGTTGAGGCTGTCAAGCAGATCGAGCCCAAGCGTCCCTCCCTCAATAACTCGGACCTCAGGCGGTAGCAGGTTACTCCCTGCGAGCGTGTTCAATGTGAGCATTCCGATTGCATCGTCGGTTCGCATCAGATTGCCGAGGCCCAACAACGCAATCTTGAACGGGGCATGATCACTCATCGTTTGCCTCTCACCGGACGCCTGCGCGGGGCAAGACCCTGGCTTTCAGCTTCCGTCACTTCATCGACAAGGCGCCTGGGGACAAACTTCCAGCCAGTGAAGATGCTTTCCATCTCGCCGTTTCTTTCGCTGATCCCGACCAGCAATGCGCTGTAGATGTGATGGATGAAGAAGGCAACAAGTAGAAACATGATCAGGAAATGCGCGCTGCGAATCCATTGGATGTTGATGACACGGGGAATCCATCCGACGAGTAGGTTGAGAAATCGGCCACCCTCGACCACGCTAAAGAGCACCAGGCCGGTGATGAACTCGATGGCCACCAGAGAGAAGACAGCGATGTAGGCGAGTGCTGCCAGAGAGTTGTGGCCAATTTCCTCGAAGGGCTTGCGGCGCCTGAATCCGTAGTAAGCGACCATGCTCTTGATGCTTGCCCATTGGCGTGCTGTATGGGGCAGCCACGAACGCCAGGAGGCATAGTGGTTGCCCGCAAAGAACCAGTAGATGCGTGGAATGAAGATGGCAATGAGCAGGAATCCGGACAGCTCATGAATGAAGCGCATCCAGCCCATGACCCAGGCGCGTGAGCCATCGGCAACAAGAAAGGGGCTGTGCATGTAGGTCCCGGTGACTGTCAGCAGCACCAGTGAACCAACCAGTCCCCAGTGGGCAATCCGGACAGGCAGTTCCCAGACATAGACGGGAATGATGCGCTCTGGATCTTTCGCCAGCTCATCGGGGGTGCATGCGGAGGTTGTGGTGGTAGCCATAAGTCTTCACTCCTTCTCAGCGCGTCTTGTTTTGTGCCGCGGCCTTTGCTTGAACTACATGAACGGCGCACGCCAGGCAGGGATCGAATGAGTGCACGGTGCGGAGAACTTCAAGGGGTCGCTCCGGATCGGCAATCGGCGTATCGAGGAGCGACGCCTCGTAGGGCCCTCGCTGGTCTTGTGCATCGCGCGGGCCGGCGGTCCATGTACTCGGCGCTACCACCTGGTAATTCACGATCTTCTTATTCTCGATTTCAACCCAATGCCCGAGAGAGCCGCGCGGCGCCTCATGGAATCCAAAACCCTGTGCGGACTTTGGCCAACTGTCCGGATTCCACTTATCTCCATTGTGGAGGCGCACATTGCCATGCGCCATGTTGTCATCCAGTTGCGCAACCCAATCGGAAAGCCGGCTGACCAGGATGTCGGCTTCAAGAGCTCTGGCAGCGACGCGGCCCAGGGTGGAGAAGAGGGCGGAAGCTGGAACCTTGAGTTTAGCGAGTGTGCTGTCGACCAGTTGCTTCACCTGCTGATCGCCGGAGGCATAGGCGACCAGTGTTCTTGCCAGTGGGCCAACCTCCATGGGCTTGTCGTTATAGCGCGGAGCTTTCAGCCAGGAGTATTTCTCGTCGGTTTTAAGAAATTCATAGGGAGGCTTCGGTCCGGAATACTTCGCATCGGTGACACCCTGCGCGGGACGTTTTGCCGCCTTGTCGCCATCCGGGTACTCGTACCATGATCGCGTAACATACTCAGTTACATTGTTTGGATCGAGCGGAAGTACCGTCGCCAGATCGCGGCCGAGAAGGATACCTCGCGGGAAAGAGAAGCCGCTCGCGCTCCTGGTGTTGTCGCCGGAGTAGTCGCCGTAGGTCATGTAGTTGCCAATACCCGCACCATAGTTGAACCATTCCGGATAGAAGCCGGCGATGGCCAGCACATCAGGCAGGTAAACCTGGCGAACGAAGGTCTGGGCATTCGAAACCAGCTCATTGAGAAGAGTGATCCGTTCCGGGTTGATGGTCGCGTCGGGTTCATTGCCATCCATGGTCGTCGCCATGCCACCCATCAGATAGGTTTGCGGGTGGGGGTTCTTACCACCCAGCACCGCCTGGATGCGGATGAACTCGCGCTGTAGCTTAAGCGCCTCAATGTAGTGCGCTACGGCCATGAGGTTCGCTTCCGGCGGCAGCTTGTATGCAGGGTGTCCCCAATCGCCGCTTCCAAAGAGGCTCAGCTGGCGGCTGTCCGCGAGCGTCTTAACGCGATCCTGCACAGCCTTGAAGTAGACTGCGCTGGACTTGGGCCAGTCGGAGATGGATTGAGCCAGTTGCGCCGTCTTTGCCGGGTCAGCCTTCAATGCCGACATGACATCGACCCAGTCGAGAGCATGCAGGTGGTAGAAGTGGATGATGTGATCCTGAACGTTTTGGGTGGCTGCGATCACGTTCCGAACAATCCGCGCATTCTCGGGAATCTCAACCCCCAGCGCATTCTCAACGGCGCGTACCGAAGCCAGCGCGTGAACGGTGGTGCAGACGCCGCAGATGCGCTGCGCCCAGATCCATGCTTCGCGCGGGTCGCGTCCACGCAATACCAGTTCGATGCCGCGAAACATGGTGCCTGAACTCCAGGCGTCAGCCACCTTGTGGTCGTTCACTTCAACCTCAATGCGCAGATGTCCCTCAATGCGCGTAACCGGATCGATCACAATGCGTGCCATTTACTTCTCCTCCGTTGTGCCGGTTTTCTCGCGGGTGTTTGTTGCTTCGGTCTCGGGAGGTCTTCGGTCACGAATGATGCTGGTGACTCCATGCGCCGCGGTAGCCACGGCGACGGCTCCGATGACCGTCCATCCAATCTCGCTCACCGATACATCCACGCCGAAGCCGGCAGGGTGCGGAAGCCGCTCGTAGAAGGGCGACTTGGTGTCCCAGAAGCGCGGAGAAGCGCAGGCGATGCAGCCGTGGCCCGCTTTGACGGGCCAGCTTGTGCCGCCGTTCCATTGCACGGTGGGACAGTTGAGATTCGCCTCGGGGCCTTTGCATCCCATCTTGTATAGGCACCAGCCTTTGCGCGCGCCCTCATCGTCCCATTCCTGCACGAATCTCCCGGCGTCGTAGTGCGCCCGCCGTTCGCATTGGTCGTGGATGATATCGCCATACGCAAATAATGGCCGGTTCAGCGAATCGAGCGCCGGCATTTCTCCAAACGTGAGGTAGTGCACCAGCACGGCCGCTGTGTTGGCCGAGTTGTGCGGACACCCTGGAAGATTCACAACATGGAGACCCGGCACTGCGCCATGCAGACCCAACGCTCCGGTAGGATTCGGTCCCGATCGAACCAGGCCACCATCCCAGGCGCATGCGCCCACCGCGATGATGACCGCTGCGCTGAGGCAGACTTCCTGCGCAATATCGAGGGCCGTGCGGCCGCCGATGGTGCAATACACACCGCCGTCGGCGGTCGGAATTGCGCCTTCGACGACGACGATGTACTTGCCTTTCTCCTCGCGAACTACGCGCTGCAGTGCGGACTCCGCAGCCTTGCCGTAGGCGGCCATGATGGTTTCGTGATATTCCCAGGAGAAAGATTCGAGAACCAGGTCTTCCACCGTGGGATGGCTTGTTCGGAGCATCGACTCGGTGTTTCCGGCGCAATCTTGAAACTCAAGCCATACGAGAACTGGTTTCTTCTTCTGACTGAGAGCGGTTGCGACAACCTGCGCATAGGAGGAAGGCAACGCAAGAGTCGTGGTAACCGCGGCACAGTACTCCAAAAAACGACGGCGTGAAATGCCATGACTCCGGCACAGTTCGAGAACAGATCTGTCCATCGGACTTAACAATTCCCCTGCGCTCGATGGTGTGAATAACGGTTGGTGCGTCATGGATTTCACTCTTTCTGTCGATTGAGCCTGTCGATTGAGCGGGGATCTACTGGATGCCCAGATCGGACAGCACCTTGGGTTTGGCTTCGTCCACTGCCAGCAGGTTGTGGCAGACCGAGCAATCCTGCGGGATGGTTTTGCCGTTGGGGGCCGTGTGACTGCCGTCGTGACAACGGAAGCAGCCCGGATAGCTCATGTGACCGATGTTGTTGGGATGTGTTCCCCAGGTGACCTTCATGAAAGGAAAAACGTTTTGGCTGTAGAGGGTCACGAGCTCATCGGCCGCCGACTTCACCAGTGCAGCCTTTGCAGGCAGCACCTCAGGATGCTGAGTACGATAGAAGGCAGCAAGCTCAAGCGGAATCTGCGTGCTCGCCTCAGCCTCAGTGGCGTATGTAGCATTGAGAAGCTCAAGGCCTTCTTTGTGGACCCAGGGCAGATCCGGGCTTATCCCGCCTTGGTCCATAGCCCGGTTGAGCGCATCTTCCGCAGTCATGAAGGGGTGGGCCGCGCGATTGTGGCAGTCGATGCAGTCCATCAGCCGTCGCTCGCCTTTGGGAATGCCGCTGCCTGCCGGTAAGGAGGTAAACACTGTCTCCGAGCCATCGGAGTTCCGCCTTTGCACCCAGGGAATTGTTTGCCGGGTTGGGTCGGTGGCGATGTACTCGATATGTCCCAAATGCACGCCGTGAATTCCGCTCAGTTGGGAGAGCGAGTCCATTCCGCCCAGGTGCAGCACGAGCACGGTCTGGGTCTCGGTGTTCTTCTGGTCGTCGGCAAAGGAGGACTTGACAAGAAGCTTTTCACCTACGTATCTGGCTGGCGCATGGCAACTCTCGCAGATTTGCCGCGCAGGACGAAGATTCTGCACCGGCGATGGAATGGGGGTGGGATAGTTGGGAATATATTTTGGAGCGAAATGCGCCAATGGATGGAACGTGACTTCAACAAGCTGTTTGGTGCCGTTCACCTTGGCGCTAAAGTAGGCCTCCGCACCCGAGCCGATGTGGCAGTCGACGCAAGCCACATGGGAGTGCGGAGAGAGTTTATAGGCTGTATACTCCGGATGCATTACATGGCAGGACTGACCGCAAAACTGAGGCGAATCCATATAGGAGGCGCCGCGATAGGTGGCGATCGACACAACCAGCAAGTTGACGATGGTGGCCACCAGCACAATGTCCAAACCGTGGCGAAACATGCGGTCGTTGAGATCGACCTTGGGGAACTCGACCGGAATCTGTCCGGCCTTCCGGAGCTTTCTGCGACGGAGAAAGACGCCTAGTGGTATAAGCAGCAAACCAAATATGAACAGAGCCGGAAGGAGCAGAAAGAAGATGATGCCGAGGTAGGGATTTGCATTGGGCCGGCCTACAATCTGCACCAGCCAATACCCGATCATGGTCACGCCGGAGGCGCTTGTGATGGCGCCGCCTGCAAGACTGATGGGGTTGTTGCCGAAGAATAGAGCCGGCCGCACCCAGCCTTCGCGGAATCTCTGCAACAAGGGCACCCCCGATCCCGCTGCGCTCAAATGAATGACCGATCTGTGACGCCGAGCCGTTGTGGTGCTAGTCCAATCCGCGGTAGAAGGCCACTGCGTCCTTGATCTGTGCGTCGGTGAGCCCAGTTACCGGTTTCATTTTCCCCTTGCCGTCCTTGACGGCAGTAAACATCTGGTCTGCCGTGAGAGCCTTAATGGCCGGATCGGATACCGGCTTGATGCTCATCATCTTGGCCATCCCCGGGCTTGGGGTGCCGGTGGCGCCGTGGCACATCTGGCACTTGGCTTTGTAAGTCGCTGGGCCTGAGGATTGGGCGAAGCACACGGCACTGGCCAGAGAGACGACTAAGGCCAGGACAACTTGCGATCGAAGTGTTCTTTTCATTGCCATGCTCCTGGAACTCGATGGTCTTAGATGGCGCAGCGACTCCATCCGGTTGCCATCTTGAAAGGGAAGAAGGTGATGGTCCGAGATCCGGAGCACACTCCTACCGAAATTCTATGGAGGCCAATCTAAAGAATTGCCGACCCAATAATCTGGTCAAAACCGCACACTTTTAAATAGAACCTTCCCCGTCTCGGACGAAGCTCCAAATTATGAGCAAGAGTGACCAGTTTGGCAGGAGAGAAGGACGGCATACTTTCACCTTCAGGCCGTCGAGGAGAACCTTGTGAGAATGCGGGAGAGCCCGATGCGGACAATCGCTGGTACAGATTTTGACAATTTCCCCAATGCTTCGAGGTCGGGAGAGTTCGCTGATCGATTTTCCCCCGAAGCACTTAGTGAGTTGGAGGGGCTCAAAGTGTTCTTCAACCATGAAGCGAATACCGTCCTGTTCATGGAAGAACAAGCTCCCTCACAAATCCTGTTCTTGTTGACAGGGCGGGTGAAGCTATCGATGAATTCGAGTGCGGGCAGGCGATTGATCCTCGGGATTGCCAATCCTGGAGAAACTCTAGGCCTCGCATCTGTCTTTTCCGATAGCAGGTATGACATCACTGCGGAGACCATCTGTCCATGTAAAATCGCGTCGGTCGACCGTAATCACTTTCTTGAATTCCTGACGCGCCACCCTGCCGCATACAAGAACGTGGTACGCGAGGTTTCCACGGATTGCGTTCGAGCACGCGAGCAGGTGCGGGCACTCGGCCTCGCGGTAACCGCACCGGCAAGGCTCGCCCGGCTCTTGTTGGAGTGGTGTGCCGAGGGCCAGAAGACAGAGGGTGGTACTCGGTTATTCTGCTCGCTGACTCACGGGGAGATCGGTGAGTGCATCGGTGCCTCCCGCGAGACAGTCACCCGCATTTTTAGCGAATTCAGATATCAGGAGTTGCTGGAATCGCGAGGATCGACCCTGATCATTTCCAACCGAAGAGCGCTGGAAATCTACGCGGGCATAGGGTGAGTTTCGCCCGAAACTGAATGTACCGGAGTGGGCATCATCGACCGGCATATTGCAACATAAAGTCCGAGCTAAGCACCGTCATGGTTCCGCCATTCTTTCCCAGCGTCGTCGGTGGACTGGAGTGCTCGCTAACGATTACATCTGAGAAGCACAGAAGTGTCCGTGCGCTGTTCGTGCGGGATCCAGAACCAGAGTTGCCGCCTGCGCGGCGTCCCCCTCTGGCCCAACTGGCACCCCGGCCACCACCCCGGCATTCTCGACTGGTGATCCGTCATCGGCGGCATGCTTGCCCTCGTCGGTCTCACCTTCCACGGCGCTCACTGGCTCACCATCAAAACCTCTGGTGAACTGGCTCAGCGCCGCAACCTCGCCACGCCTCTCTGATTTATGCTCTCAACGCTGACCATCATCAGCCTGGTCGCGACCATCGTCGTCCGCACTGCAAGCCCGGGCAACTACTTCCGCTATCCCCTCACGTTCGTAGTCTCCTTCGGGGTGATCGCATCCATGACAGGCATCTGGCTCTTCAACCGCAAACTGCGGCCCGTCAAGGCCTTTCTCTCCCCCTGCCTTTATCTCTTCTTCATGCTCGCTGGCGCCTGCTGGGACTTTATCCCACTCTCCTTCCCTCCACCACAGGAGCCGATCGCGACATGACCCTCGCCAAAGGCATCTCCGGCCCACAAGCTCTCGCGGTCGGTCTCACATGGTGGCTCTTCCGCATGGCCCTCGCTGTCGCCGATGTTGTCTTCGTCCACATGCGCTTCCGCGGAAAAGTCGAACTCCAGAGCGAGGTGCACCGACGGGGCTAAAGAGTTGGCTTGAATGAGGGTTTCCTGGCAAATAGCGTTTGGCGTCAAGCACCTGGGCCTCTTGCGCTGGTCAAAGTTCGGCAAGAGTAAGAACAGTGCGTCCGGAACACACAGCTTCCGTGGTTAAATGGGTTTGTAGCAAATGGTGTCGATTGTGCCTGTCTTACCGACTGAGCCACATCACATTCGTAACCTGACGCAATTAGGATGGACACCCGGGATACCGATTTTGTGGAAATTGCCTCCTGTGGTCATCCTGCAAGGGCAGCGATCGGAAGGAGGCCCTTCAATGGTTGAACTTGATAAGCCTGGATTCGATGCCGCCGCCTTTCTGGCCAGCGCCGGCCTGGGAAAAAGAGTCATCCAATTCGTTTCGAAGGAAGCCTTCTTTTCGCAGGGCGATCCCGCGGACTCGGTTTTCTATCTTCAGAACGGCCACGCAAAGGTCACTGTGGTTTCCCCAGCCGGGAAGGAAGCTACCATCGCGCTTCTTTCCGCGGGCGACTTTGTTGGTGAAGAAGCGCTCGCGGCGATGGCTGGGTTGCGTTTGTCCACGGCTACCGCCATTACCACCTGCACCGCCCTCAGAATCAGCCGGGGAGAGATGATCCGTGTGATGCACGTTGAGCATAGCTTCTCAGACCTCTTCTTGAAGGTCCTGCTGGAGCGCAGCATGCGCATCCAGGCCGATCTGGTCGATCAGCTTTTCAACTCGAGTGAGAAGCGCCTTGCGCGGATACTCCTGTTAATGGCGGAATTTGGCCAGCCGGGCGAGCCGGAACAATATATTCCCAAGATCTCGCAAGAAACCCTTGCGGAAATGATCGGTACCACCCGCTCCAGGGTAAGCTTCTTCATGAACCGATTTCGAAAACTCGGGTTTATCGAATACAACGGGCGCATCAAGGTTCACAAGTCGCTGTTGAATGCGGTCCTGCTCGATCGATTCCCCGAGCATAATCCCGAGAGACATCCTTCTTCGACCACTGCACGAATCCGATCAAAGCCTGCAAGGGGCGTCAAGCGTGGGCAGAATTGAGCAAACTGGGGTTGAGTCAAGGACAAGAACTCACGCTCGTGCAGAGCGGGCAGCAGGCTTCTCTATTTGGGGGTTGAAGAAACGTGGTCTCGCAAGGCAGACCCGAATCGCTAAGTGCACCCGCAGGAGCTTCGGCTGGACAGAGCGCACGACTCACATGAATACCTCTTGATTCTCAAGAGCTTGAAAAAGCGACCCGGCTCAAGCTCTCCGTGCACAGATTATTGCGCCCAGCTTGCGTGATTGTGTGGCAAGGGTGTTCGCCACGAGAAAGCGGTAGCGGCTAACGGCCCAACAGCCGGACTACATGGTTGACGATCATCAGGTCCTCCGCGGGAGGAATGACGCGCACCATCACCGCTGAGTGTTCTGCCGAGATCACCGCGGCTCCTTGGACATTGTTGCGAGACGTGTCAAGCTTGATGCCCAGCTTGCCCAATCCCGCGCAGACTTCAGCGCGGGTGGCAATGTCGTTTTCTCCGATGCCGCCCGTGAAGACCAGCATGTCCATGCCGTCTAACTCGGCCGCGTAGCCAGCGATCCATTTGGCTACGGTCCAAGTAAACATCTCTACGGCGAGCTGCGCTTTCGTGTTGCCTTGCGCGATGGCGTTGCGCAGGTCGCGCATGTCACTGGAGAGCTCACTCACGCCGAGGAGCCCGGCTTTCTTGCTGACAATCTGCTCCAACTGGTCGGCGGCTTCGGTGGCGTTCGTGGCCGACTGGGCAATTTTGCGCAAGATAAACAGGAGCACGCCTGGATCGATATCGCCAGTGCGCGTGCCGCTGATGATCCCGCCAAGAGGTGTAAGGCCCATCGAAGTGTCCAGGCCCTGTCCATTACGGATGGCCGCGATGGACGCGCCATTACCGAGGTGCGCGACAATTAGCTTCCGCGGTACCGCTGGCGCCAACTGATAAACGATCGATTCGTAGGAAAGGCCATGTGCGCCGTAGCGGCGCACGCCCATAGCAGCATACTCCTCCGGAATGGGCAGGCGGGTGACGACTTCGGGCATGTGACGATGAAACCAGGTGTCGAGGCACACGAAGTTGGGAATGTCGGGGAACAGGCGCATAGCCTCGCGCATGATGTAGATGGCGATGGGTGTGTGTAGTGGTGCGAAGGCCTTGTTGTGCTCCATCTCTTCAATCAATGCGGGAGTGATGCGCTGGTTTGTCTGAACTGTGGGGCCGCCGGAAACCATACGGTGACCGATGGCCCCTGGGGCGGGGAAGTCCTTCGAGTGTAGTGCATCTGCCACCAGCTTGAAGGCAAATGCCCGGGTAGGCACGACCGGGGTCTTATCAACCACTTTCTTGCCTCTGGCATCCTTAATCCAGAACTCGCCCTGATCTGTGCCGATGCCGTCGACTGATCCCTCGTGGAGTTTCCGCGATTCGCCGTCACCGGTTCCATAAACTGAGAACTTGATGGAAGAAGAACCACTATTCAAAACCAATATCGGCAAGGACGCCATGAACATCGCCTCTCAGTTGGAGCTGAACATGTCTTCGGGTTGGAGGGTTGAACGAAACGATACTTTATTCCTCCCTACTCTGCGGAGGTGCGAAGGCGCTGCTTGCTCAACCTATTGAGTGCTGCCACGAGGCGTTTTGTGGGGCAAATGTTTGTGGTGTTCGGCCACAGGGAGTTCTGCGGCCTACGCCCGCGCCTGTAAAGCGGCAACGGCCGACATGGCTACAACTCTGGCGATCTATGCCAAGCATTAACTCGGATGCCAATCGTTCTAGCTGCTGTACTCGCCAAGTTCCCGAATCAGGTGCCTGGCAGATTCCGGAACTGGGACCTTGCCGTCCAGAACATCGTGCCTGTCCACGTTATCTCCATACAATGCTTGATCCCCACTCTTGTCAGCCTGAACGACGGCGCCGTCAAGGCTAACTCCGGCAAAAACGCCCTTGCTGCGCGAATAAGACAGAATCTCTGCGTTCATCTTCAAATCCGTAGAGGCCGCAGCCTTCCGTCCGACAGGTCCCGCTGCCACCGAAGCATCGGCGCCAAGTTTGAACTTGTCGCTGAGAAGGCTATGCAATGCGTGCTCGTTCATAAAGAGCATGATGAGGTCCGTTGAAGAGCCCCCTATCTGGTATCCCACGCTCCCACCTTCGATGGCGATGAACATCGGCGCACTCCAGCCGTTCGAAGTGCGACAGGTTGCCACTCCGCGACCATAGTTACCTCCAAAAATGAAGGCAAACTTTACATCTCCAGGAATGATGGCAATACACTTCGCCGATTGCAGCAGTTCGTGCGGAATGGCCTGATCTGGCGTATCCATAATTTCCTTGAAGACCTGGGCAGCCTTACGGGTTCGGCTAACATCATCCTCACGGTCGGACGCGACCGCGACTTGAGCCGCAAGCAGAAGAAGTGTTGAGAAAATCAGAACGCGCTTCAACATAAATTTCTCCCCTTTCGTTGTAGAGATTGAGTTTGAGCTAGTCCTATTCGCAATTTGCCTGCAAGAACTCCTCAGCGTGTTTGCCGATTGGGTTGCAGCGCATATAGCCGTGCGCCGTCGTCCAGACGAATCTCACCTGGAGACTAAACGCCGATTGCGTGCACTTTTGTTGCCGGTCAAAAGCCAGGAAACAAGGCCGTCTTCATTCATGCCCAATCTCGTTACAGCCAAATCTTAGACACCGGACAAGATTAGGTTCTGTTCACAATTGACCGGACTCCCCTTTGTGTTCTCTTGGATAGTACTCGTGGCAGCCCCGCGATAAACTGCCACATTTGGGCGTACTGAGGAGTGGACTATGAACGCAACGGCCGTTGAGAAAATCACACCGCAGAAGACCGAAGCATCCAACCGCGAACGCCAGGGTCTTCCACCGTCCATCAGGTTTCTGGTGAAGTGGGGCCTGTTTTCGCTGGTTGGAATTGGTGTTGTTCTTTCGGTTGTTCTTGGCCTTGTACAAAAGTGGCTCTGGATGCGGCAACTCGACTACGCGGGCATTTTCTGGACCCTTTTGTCGGTCAAGTGGGGAATCTTCGGCGTAACACTGATAGTTTCAGTGTTTTATCTATGGCTTAATCTTCGCTTTGCCGCGAAGAACATCGACCTGGTGGATGGAGACAGCTTCTTCACCAAGGCATTTAGACACCCCGCGGCCCCAGGCAGGACGATCGATGTCGATATCAGCGCCAGGCAAATGGTCTTTGCAATCGATGCCGCCATTGTGGTTCTCTCGCTGATCTTTGCGCTGAGTGTTTCCGACCAGTGGGATACTCTTCTCCGCTTCAAGTACGGCGGTTCGTTTGGAATCGCGGACCCGCTGTTTGGCGTTGACCTTGGCTTCTATGTGTTCCGCCTTCCATTCTATGAATTGCTTCAAGGAAGCATTACTGTTCTAACGATCGGGGCTCTCGCAATCCTCAGCTTTTGCGCGATATTCGGATTAAGGCAGTCCAAGTCCACTGGACAGATCACTCTGCGCGATGGCACCGCTCGGCACTTCATCGTACTTCTCTTCATCCTCGTGGCCAACTTCGGATGGGGCTTCATTCTGGATCACTACGAATTGGTCTATTCTACCCTCGGCGTTGTTCACGGAGCTGGCTATGCGGCGGCCCACGTCACAAGAGCAGCCCTCTGGGTGATGACCGGAGCCTCGGCGCTGGCGTGCGTGGCGTTGGCAATCGGCTATTTCCGTCCGCGAGCGAAGCAGGTGGTCACCGGTTTTGTGACTTACGCAGCTCTGTATGTAGTTGCGGTGCTGGCGTTGCCATTCCTCTTTCAAACATTCGTGGTAAAGCCCAATGAGCTAAGCCTTGAGACGCCCTATCTGAACCATTACATCGACTACACACGCAGGGCTTATAAGCTGAACGGTATCCAGGAAACCGCTTATCCCGCTCTCGCCGATCTGACTCCCGACGTAATCGCAAGGAATGAGGATACGATCCAGAACATTCGACTCTGGGACACACGGCCGTTGCTTCAGACTTATCAGCAGACCCAGGCGATTCGCCTTTACTACGACTTCTATAACGTGAATGTCGATCGATACCATCTTGCGGATGGATTCCATCAGGTAATGCTTTCACCACGGGAACTCGCTTCGCAGCTACCCGCCCAGGCGCAGACCTGGGTGAACGAAAACCTGGAGTTCACACATGGCGAGGGCATGGTGATGAACTTTGTGTCGAGTTCGACCGGGGGAGGCCTGCCAAAATACCTTCTTGAAAATATTCCCGCCGAATCACAATACGGCCTGACAATAGCCCAGCCGGACATTTACTTCGGAAACGTGGCGCCTGGCTATAAGATTGTCGACACTGGAATCAAGGAGTTCGACTATCCCAAGGGCAATGAGAACGTCTATTCGAGCTATCAAGGCGCAGGCGGGATTCCGATCGACGGAATCTGGAAGAGGCTGCTTTTTGCATGGACGCAAAAGGATATAAATATTCTGTTAACCGGCTATCTTAAACCGCAAAGCAGGATTCAGATCTGGAGGGGAGTGCAAGAGCGCGTTTCCCAAGTTGCCCCTTTCCTGCTTCTGGACAAGGTGCCCTACGCCGTCTTGAGCGAAGGGAAGCAGTATTGGATTCAGGACGCATATACGGTCTCCGATCGCTACCCATATTCGAATGTGCAGACCGATGGTTCGGCGCAGGGGATGAACTATATTCGCAATTCCGTAAAGGTTGTCGTGGATATGTATAACGGCACAGTGTCGTTCTACATCATGGACCCCAATGATCCGCTGCTGGCGATGTACAACCGCGCATTTCCAGGTGTGTTCAAGAATTTGAGCGAGCTATCCCCTGACCTGAAGAGCCATCTGCGTTATCCGGAAGACATGTTCGGGATTCAAGCGGATGAATATAAGACCTTTCATATGACCGATCCGCAGGTGTTCTACAACCGGGAGGACCTATGGGTTGCACCTCAGGAGAAATACAATGGCGCCGTGGCCGCGATGGATCCGTATTACATACTTATGAAGCTTCCCGGTAGCCAGCAGCTTGAGTACCTCATGATGACTCCCTTTACTCCGCAGAAGAGGGACAACATGATCGCGTGGCTGGCAGCAAGGTGCGACTTCCCCGACTACGGAAGGATGCTGTTCTACGAACTCCCAAAAGACAAACTGATCTTTGGGCCGAATCAAATCAGCGCAATGATCGACCAGAGCACAACCATCTCGCAGCAGCTCACGCTCTGGGATCAGAAGGGATCGGGAGTCATTCGCGGCAAGCTCATCGTAATTCCCATCGAGAACTCATTCCTCTATGTCGTTCCACTGTATCTGAAGGCTGAAGGCACAAACTTCCCTCAGCTTAAGCGGGTGATTGTTGCGACAGGAGATAAGGTCGTCATGGAACCCACTCTCGACGCGGCACTAACCTCCTTGTTCGGAACAGCGCCGCCGCAGTCAGGAACATTACCGGCGCAACAGACCGGAGTGCAGGGACCGTTGTCGAAGGCCACGCGGGATCAGGCCACAGCTCAACTTGCAGATGCCCAGAAAGCACTCAACGCGCTTAAGCAACTGCTGGCCAATCCGACTCAATAGGCCGGGAGCGCGAGGCGAAGCGCCAATGTGACTCAGGCATTGGCCCATGGGTGAACGGATTGGTTTCCTGTAGTTGTTGGCGTGGGTCGTGGCGCGATTGCGTCGAGCTGGAGCACCCAACTGATTGTGGGCAGTGAACAAAGGAGATTGCCAATGGCTCACTTTCGAGGGACCAACGTCGCATATCGAGCGCCGGGCGACGAAGCACGTTGGACCGAAGCCGCCAAGGACGGAGTTGGAACGGCCCATTCCTTTGGCGGTCGAGTCTGGTTTACGATCGGACACGGCATTCTGACAGAGGTCTATTATCCGACCGTTGATCGGCCACAACTACGCGATCTGGAGTTTCTTTTTTCCGATGGAGACGGTCTGTTTCTGGAGGAAAAGCGAGACCTCGCTTACCAAGTCGAACGAATTGCTCCTTCTCAGGGCTATCGAATAACCAGGAACGACCCTAAAGGGCGTTTCTCGTTTACGAAAGAGGTCATCGCGGATCCAACTCGGCCCTGTGTTCTGATCCACCCAAAAATGGAAGGCAACGGCGACTTTCTCCGAACTCTGAAAACCTATGTGTTGTGCAATCCTCACTTAGAGGTCGGCGGAGAAAATAACAATGCCTATGTGGTCGAGGTATCGGGCCGCAAGTTGCTCGTAGCGGAGAAAGAAGACCGCTGGCTAGCGATAGGCGCATCCTGTGGCTTCTCCCGGCTCTCGTGCGGTTATGTCGGATCCAGCGACGGATATACCGACATCCAAGAGAACGGCGGCATGAAGTTTGAATTCGATGAAGCCAAGAACGGCAATGTCGCGCTCACCGCCGAACTCGATCTTTCACAGACTCAGGAATTCACCATCGGTGTTGCCTTTGGCGAAAGCCTCCCCAGTGCTGTATCGAGTCTGTTCCAAAGCCTGGGCGTTGCTTATAAAAAACAACGCAAGGTGTTTATCCATCAATGGGAACAGGCAACGCATGGCTTGCACTCCCTGCATGGAGCCAGCGGAGACCACGGGCGGCTCTTCGAGTCGAGTTACAATCTTCTGCTTACTCATGAAGACAAACTGTACCAGGGAGCGTTCGTCGCATCGCTTACGATTCCCTGGGGCGAGGCACGTAACGACAAATCGGGGAAGGGCGGTTATCACCTGGTTTGGACGCGTGACATGGTGGAAAGCGCGATGGGCTTGCTCGCTGCGGGCGACACATGCGGGCCGACGCGCGCACTCATCTATCTTGCCGCCCGGCAGAAGGAGGACGGTGGTTTCCCCCAGAATTTCTGGGTGAATGGCGAAGCCTTCTGGGACGGGATGCAGCTGGACGAAGTGGCGTTCCCCATACTGCTCGCCTGGCGGCTCCATCAACTTCAACTTCTGGGCGATTTCAACCCGCGCGTGATGGTCGACCGTGCTGCCGCATTTCTGCTCCACAGTGGCCCTGTAACCGGTGAAGAGCGCTGGGAAGAGGGAAGCGGTTACTCGCCCTCTACGCTCGCAGCGATCATTGCCGCCTTCATCTGTGCGGCCTCCTTTGCGAGGGCAGATCATGACGATCAGATAGGCGCCTTCCTTGAGAGTTACGCCGATTTCCTAAGGGAACACCTGGAGGAGTGGACGGTCACGACCAAGGGATCGCTCCTCGCGGGGACTTCCCCCTACTTTGTGCGCCTGAATCCAACCAAACCTGGAGAAGTTGCTGAACCCGGGGCCGTGGATAAGGCGGAGCTCTACTTGACCAGCCAGCCGCCTGACGCTCCGCAATCCTATCCGGCCCGCGAAATTGTCGATGGCGGCTTTCTCCAGTTAGTGCGATACGGAATTCTTTCCGCCGACGATCCATTGATCGTCGAGAGCCTGCGGGTGGTGGATTCGGTCCTCAAGACGGAGACTCCCTCTGGTCCCTGCTGGCACCGCTACAACCACGACGGCTATGGCCAGAAGCCTGGTGGCGGTCCCTATACGGGTTGGGGTCAAGGCCGAGCGTGGCCACTGCTGACCGGGGAGCGCGGTCACTACGAGCTTGCCGCGGGACGGGATTGCCGCCCACTTCTGCATGCCATGGAAAAGTTCTCAAACGCCACCTGCCTGCTGCCCGAACAGATCTGGGATGAGGCAGATATCCCCGAGGCGCACCTACACTGCGGCGGCCCAACCGGTTCTGCGAATCCTTTATTGTGGGCGCATTCGGAATATGTACGCCTGCTTCGCTCGTGTCAGGACGGCAAGGTGTTCGATTCCATTCCGGAGGTCCTGGCCCGCTATAAGAACGGTCAACCTCAGACCAGCGTCGAATACTGGCTGCCCAGGCACCCCATACGCCAGGCACGCAAATACCATACGATTCGCATCTGCGCGATGGAGACGTTCCGCCTTCGCTGGAGTGCCGACAGTTGGAAGACCTGGCGGGATAGCGAGTCGACGCCGACCGGGATCGGTGGAGAGTATTTCGATCTGCTTCCAAAAGACTATCAGTCGCTACTCGACTTCACGTTCTACTGGCCGAATCGCAAAGAGTGGGAAGGCCAGAACCACCATATCCAATCGCAATAGTTCGCCAGGAGCGAGTTTGACGAAGAAAAGCACTCAGGCCCCGGTAAAAGGCTTTGTCTATTACGCCGTAGCAGTCGCGGCTCTAGGCGGCCTTCTGTTCGGCTACGACACTGGAGTGATTTCCGGCGCGATTCTTTTCATCAAGAGTCAATTCTCACTATCGTCCACGATGGAGGAGATTGTCGTCAGCTCTGTGCTGGTTGGTGCAGTTTTTGGCGCCACGCTGGGAGGCGCGCTCACCGATCGCTTCGGACGCCGCAGTCTTATCCTCGTAGCCGGCGCCATATTTACCATCAGCTCCGTTGGTACGGCTCTAGCGCCAACGGTTCCCTGGTTGATCGCCGGCAGGGTGGTTAGCGGAATTGCCATCGGGATTGCTTCGTTTATCTCTCCGATGTATATCGCTGAGTTGGTCCCGGCAAGAGTTCGTGGAGCACTTGTGGCAGTCAACATGCTCGCGATTACCACAGGCATTGTGACGGCCTATCTGACGGACTATGCACTCACCGACATCAAAGGCTGGCGATACATGTTTGGCCTTGGTGCGATACCGGCTATTGGGTTGCTGGTTGGAATGTGGCGTCTGCCAGATAGCCCACGATGGTTGATCGGCAAATCGAGGATAGATCAGGCGAAGAAAGTGTTGGACCGGTTGCGCGCGCCGGAGGAGGTGGGTCCGGAGGTTACAGACATTCAGCAAAGCATGACCAAGCAGAATGGCGACTGGAAGACCGAACTCTTTCGGCCCGCTCTCAGGATGCCCCTCATCATCGGCATTGGACTCGCGCTCTTTCAGCAATTGTCCGGGATCAACACGGTCATATACTATGCCCCAACCATCTTCAAGTTCGCCGGCTTCAAGAGCTCCGGGGCTTCAATTCTTGGGGCAGTTGGTTTGGGAGTTGTAATGCTGTGCTTCCACGTGCTGGCCATTTTTCTGTTGGATCGCGTGGGAAGGAAGCCATTGCTATTGATCGGAGTTGCGGGTCAGATTGCGGGTCTTGCGATTCTGGCTGCGGCCTTCCAGTTCAAGCAACGATCGGGCTTTGTAGGCGATATCGCGGTTGGCGGACTTGTGGTCTATGTGGCTTGTTTTGCCTTCGGTCTCGGCCCGATCTTCTGGCTCATCATCTCTGAGATTTATCCCTTGGCGGTTCGCGGCGCCGCAATGAGTGCTGCCACTGTCGCCAACTGGGGCATGAACCTGGTGGTCGCCGTAACCTTTCTGACACTGGTCAAGGTCTTGGGTCACGCTTCAACGTTCCTGTTGTACGGTGTTATCACCATCGGCGCCTGGTTCTTCATCTATAAGCTGGTGCCGGAGACCAAGGGTAAAACTCTTGAACAGATTGAAGAACACTGGCGGGGGGCAGCAACTTGAATCGATCAGGGTTATCGGTGTCTGCGCCAGCCCCGGCCGTGTTCAAAAGCTAGCTAATAGCGAGATCTGAAGAAGAAAAGTAGTCCACACAATGAATGTCGAATGGTCCGAAGTTGATTCTGCAAGCAAGACTGTCGGCGGTGGAATCGCAAGCCCAGAGGATCACAGGCGCGAAAGTGAAGTTCAGCCAACCAAGCCAGCGCAAGGGTGGTTACAGATGCAACAAGGACAGGCAAGAAGAGCGGCATCAATTGTTGGATTCATCTTGATCTTCATGGGGATCATTTCGCTTGCTTATTTTGCATCACCTATACGCCTCATGCTTCGGGAGGCCATCGGACAGGGCAAAATCAATTTTCTGCCTCCAATCCTGGGAGCCTTAGCGCTCTGTGGTGGCATCGCTGTTTTATTTTCCGTGCGCCAGAGGACGAGGAAGAAGAAGACAGAGCTCTGAGTGGCACGCTATGGATTCGTCCGTAGTCAAGTCCCGATATGCGCAAGCATCTTGGGCGCCTCGCGGGCTTGGTTCATGCGCAACGCGATGGACGACACAGTCTGATTAATGGTTGGAGCAAGGGCGACAGTCGGACATGGCGTCTGGTACCTGTACCGAACTGCTCAGGACCCTCGCTTCGAAGGTGAAAGACTAGCTCCAGAACGTGCTATAGGATTCCATTGCGGGATTTCATACCTTCCACGCGGAGCAGACGCTGGCTAGCCACAAAGCGTCCTCTGCCAACGCACCGCAGGCCTGGAGCAAGTTGCCCGCGAAAATCACCGTTCAATCGCAAGATATGGAGAAGGCAATGAGCATCACAAATTCTGTAGTCGCAATCTTCGACACTCACGAGCAGGCGGAACGCGCCATCAAGGAACTGCAGGAGGGAGGTGTTGACATGAAGAGCCTCTCGATTGCAGGAAAAGATACGCATACGGACGAGCATGTAGTTGGCTACTACAACACCGGGGACCGCATGAAGCGCTGGGGCAAGATGGGAGCGTTCTGGGGCGGATTCTGGGGTCTTCTGTTCGGATCGGGAATGTTCTTCATTCCTGGGCTGGGGCCGATTCTTGTGGCCGGCCCTCTCGTGGCTTGGATTATCGCAGGCCTTGAAGGAGCAGTCGTGGTCGGAAGCGTCAGTGCGCTTGGGGCGGGCCTCGTGAGTATCGGCATCCCGAAAGATAGCGTGCTCAAGTACGAGGTGGCTCTGAAGACAGACAGATACTTGCTAATTGTCCATGGCACAGAAGACGCGGTCGACAACGCGAAGAACATCATTGCAGGAACCGAACATAGCTCTTTCACCGTTCACGGCGAGAAAGTGTTCGCTTAACAAACGTGCAAGAATGCGCCGCGACGGCATTGGACTCAGAGGGAACTTCTTGAGGCTGTCCAATCGCGGCGCGCCATGAAAGGAATTCAGTATGAGGCAAAACAGTTCGTTTGCAGCTTTGATTTTCGTTGTCATTCTTGGCGCGGGCGGAGCGGCCGCATTTGGTCTTTATAGCGCGTCGTCTAATGTGGCCGCCATCGTCGTTCTGGTCTGCTCCGCGGTTCTCGCCTATTTTGCGGCTGCCGGAGTCAAGGTTGCCGACCAATGGAGCAAAGCGGTGGTGCTGCGGCTCGGCAAGTTCCGCTCCCTTGAAGGGCCAGGCTTGTTCCTGATCATTCCGATCATAGATTCGATCCCTTATTGGATCGACACCCGCGTCCTGACAAGCTCCTTCAAGGCGGAGAGGACGCTCACCAAAGACACAGTTCCGGTGGATGTGGATGCGGTCCTTTTCTGGAAGATCCTCGATCCTAAGAAGGCTGCGCTCGATGTCGCTGACTACCAAAGCGCGATCAACTGGGCAGCGCAGACGGCTTTGCGCGATGTGATCGGTAAAACCATGCTTTGCGACATGCTCGAGGGCAGAGACAAGATCAGCACCGTATTGCGGCAGATTATCGATGAGCGCACCGAGCCATGGGGCATCAATGTCATCTCTGTCGAGGTGAAGGATGTACTGATTCCCCCGGCACTTGAGAATGCGATGTCGATGCAGGCTCAGGCCGAACGAGAGCGTCAGGCCCGCGTGATCCTTGGAGATTCCGAACGTCAGGTCGCAGAGAAGTTTGTGGAAGCAGCCAGAACCTATGCCAATGATCCAGTCGCGTTCCATTTGCGGGGCATGAACATGCTCTATGAGGGGTTGAAGCAAAATTCCACGATCGTAATCGTTCCCAGCTCTGCCATCGAAAGCATGCAATTGGGCGGTCTCGCCGGAATGACCGCGTTGACCATGGGAATCGGACAAGAGCGGGCGAACAAAGAGAAAGATGCGCAAAACAAGATCGCTCAAGAGCCTGCGCTGACACCGGAAGAACTCGCACTTCCTCTTGCTACTTCTCAAAATGGGCGTGGCTAGGCCTCGGCCGTCAGATAACTTTTCGGGCAGCGGAGATCGCGTCAACGTCATTGGTACTTGGTTGCCGATGGATCCCCAAATGGTCCAAACGAATGGAGCAGGCTCAAATGAATTCGCAATTACTGAAAGACACCGCAAAGTCGCTCTTCGCCAATGACAAGGGCCTGCTTGCGATGGATGAGAGCAACGGGACCTGTAACAAGCGCTTTGAAACGCTTGGAATTCCGCAGACTGTCGAAGCCCGAAGGGCTTATCGAGAATTAATCGTGACCACCCCAGGGCTCGGTGAGTCGATAGGCGGCGCAATCCTCTACGACGAAACGATCCGTCAGCAAAGAAGCGACGGCACTCCCTTCATCAAGGTTCTCATTGAGGCGGGTATCACTCCCGGCATCAAGGTGGACACAGGCGCCAAGGAACTTGCCGGCCATCCCGGTGAAAAAGTCACCGAGGGACTGGACGGATTGCGCGATCGACTTCAAGAGTATTTTCAAATGGGCGCGCGCTTTACCAAATGGCGAGCCGTGATTGCAATTTGCGAAGGGCTACCGAGTTGGGGATGCATAGAGGCCAATGCCCATGCTCTGGCCCGCTATGCGGCGCTGTGTCAGGAGGCAGGCCTGGTCCCTGTTGTGGAACCTGAGGTCATTATGGATGGCGACCATACGCTGGAGGAGTGTTCCGAAGTTACGGATGAAGTGCTGCGCACGGTGTTCAGCGAACTGTTTGCGCAACGGGTCATGCTGGAAGGCATGGTCCTGAAGCCGAATATGGTGCTTCCCGGATCGGCCTGCAAAAGCCAGCCGACAGTGGATGAGGTAGCTGACGCCACCGTGAACTGCTTCCTGCGCGCTGTCCCCGCTGCCGTCCCGGCGATTGCCTTTCTGTCCGGCGGCCAATCCCCGGAGCTGGCGTCGGCGCGCTTAAATGCGATGAACGCGAGATTCAAGTTGCGGCTACCCTGGGCGTTGGCATTTTCGTTTGCTCGCGCCATCCAGCAGCCCGCGTTGGAGATTTGGAACGGGAACCAGGCCAACGTCGCGGCGGCACAGCAGGCGTTGTATCATCGAGGGCTCTGCAACCAGGCAGCGCGACGGGGCGAATACTCTACAGCGATGGAGACGAGATGACCGGGCATACACAGTGACCAGCTTGCGAAAACCAGATTTGGAAGATGAGGCATGAATCAAACACCGTTGTATCCTCTGCGGTTCGACCCGATCTATCAATATCGCCTCTGGGGCGGCCGCCGCTTGGCCAGTCAGCTCTCCACGCCGCTTCCCGGTGATGGGCCGATCGGCGAAGCGTGGGTGCTGAGCGACCGCACCGACCACCAAAGCCTGGTTGCGAATGGACCGCTTAAAGGCCAGACGCTCGGGCAAGTGATGGAGCAGTTCCGGGAAGAGATGATGGGAAGGCTGTCTTCGCGCTTTCACCGTTTCCCATTATTGCTCAAGTTTCTGGATGCGCGCGAGATGCTCTCCGTGCAGGTGCATCCCAGCGAAGCGAACCCAGAGCTGATTCCAGCGGGTGATACGGCCAAGACCGAAGCATGGGTTGTGATTGACGCGGAAAAGGGAAGCCACATTTATGCGGGTTTGAGGCCGGGCACAACTGCCACCAATCTGCGGCAGTCGCTCGACGATGGAACCGTTGCGGACCTCCTTGTGAGCATCGCCCCGAAGCCCGGTGACGCAGTATTCATTCCCGCGGGAACCGTGCACACGCTGGGCAATGATGTTGTGGTTTTTGAGGTCCAGCAAAACAGCGACGTCACATTCCGCCTATACGACTGGGGTCATGTCGACGCGAAGACTGGAAAGCCGCGGCCGCTCCAGGTCGATCAGGCTTTTGCCTGCATAGAGTTTGGAGCGAGCGATAGTGGCCTGGTTGCACCCCGCGTCGAGACCACTGTCCCTGTTCAGCGAGAACGACTCTTCGATTGTGATGCGTTCCAATTGTGGCGATTGGTTGGGAAGGCCCCGTTCCACGTTGGAGAGACCGCAGAGCCGCACGTTTTAGTTTGCATTGAGGGCTCAGGCCAGATCGTGCACAATGGCAATCCCTACGCGGTCGGGAGGGGAGACGTCTGGCTCTTGCCGGCAGAGGCCGGAGAGTGCGCGTTTCAACCCAGCGGTGAAGTAACCCTTGCGGAGATCGCAATTCCTTGATGGCGCAAAAAGTATTGTTCAACCGGATCTCAGACTTGGAGATGAATGAAAAAGCTCATCGTGTTCGATCTGGACGGAACCCTGGCGCCCAGTAAGTCGTCCCTGGCTCCCAAAACGGCCGCGTTACTGCATGACCTCTTGGCCATCATCAAAGTAGCAGTCATCTCTGGAGGCGCGTGGACCCAATTCGAAAAGCAGCTTCTCACCGATCTTCCCCAAGGCAGTCTCCTCGCGAACTTGTCCCTGCTTCCAACTTGTGGGACAAAATTCTTCCAATACAAAGGGAAGTGGACGGAGCTTTATTCAGAGGACCTTACGGCGGAAGAAAGAAAGAAGATCATCGACTCCCTGGATAAGGCGGCGAAAGAGGCGGGCTATCACGCCAAGAAAGTTTGGGGAAAGGTCATTGAGGACCGGGGAAGCCAGGTGACATTCTCCGCGTTGGGTCAGCAGGCGCCTTTGGCGGAAAAAGAGAAATGGGATGCCGATTTTGCCAAGCGGAAGAAGATCACAGCGATTCTGGACAAGCTTATCCCGGAGTTCTCCATCCGCATGGGTGGTGCAACGTCAATCGATGTGACCAAGCCGGGCATTGACAAAGCCTACGGCATAGGCAAGCTGCGGGATACTCTCCAGCTTTCATTGAAAGAGATGGTCTTCATCGGAGATGCGTTGTTTCCAGGCGGGAACGACTACCCCGCGGAACAAGCCGGTGTTGTGTCGATCCCTGTAAAAGGGCCTGACGACACCAACGTGGTCATCACGACGATCCTCGCTTGTCTTGGCGAGAAGTGAGCCTGGCAATTTCAGGAAGCGGGTGAGGAGATTCGATGAGCGGATTCAAGTTGCAACGCCTGGGCATGATTATGGAGCCCGAGCCGGGTAACCCGCACGAAGTGGAAGGGGTTCTGAATCCGGGAGTCGCGCGCGGTCCCGATGGTGAACTCTACCTCTTCCCGCGGCTGGTTGCGAAGGGAAATTACTCGCGCATAGGGATAGCGCGAGTGCGGTTCAATGAAGCCGGCGATCCGACGGGCGTGGACAGGCTTGGCATCGCGCTGGAGCCTGAGGCCGATTATGAATTACGGCCCAACGGCGGTGGCTGCGAGGATCCTCGCGTCACTTTCGTTGAGCCGCTGAAACGCTACATCATGACCTATGCGGCATTTTCACCACACGGACCAAGGATCGCGATGGCGGAATCCGAGGATCTCTTCCACTGGAAGCGGCTGGGGCTCGCAACATATGCTCACTGGCACGGCATCGAATTGGCTCACGTGGACGATAAGGATGCGAGTCTGTTTCCTGTCGCGATCCCAAACCCCACCGGAACACTAGAATTGGGAATGCTCCATCGTCCGCTCTTTCCCGGCACTCGGCCGGAGGAGACTGCGTGCCAGCCTGGACCCAGGCAGGTGGACTTGAACCACGAGAGCATTTGGATTTCCTACTGTCCCCCGGTGCTGATGAGCGAGACGCCGGATAGCCTGGGTCAGTTTACATCTCATCATCGGCTGGCGACTCCAGTGTCGCCCTGGGAACGGCTTAAGATCGGCGCAGGAACACCGCCCATCCTGACCAAACATGGCTGGCTGATTGTTTACCACGGAGTGAGCGAAGTGCCGGGTGCCGATGGTGGCCATCCTCTGTGCTATTCGGCGGGAGTAATGGTGCTGTCGAAGGAGCATCCGCGATTGATCCGTTATCGCTCGGTTCAGCCGGTGTTGACACCGGTACTTCCGCAGGAACGCGATGGTACAGTCGCCAATGTCGTTTTTCCCACCGGCATCGACCGGCGCGACGATCTAGGAACTCCAGATCGCCTCGACGTCTATTACGGGATGGCGGACAACCGGATTGGCGTGGCGCGTCTTGACTTGCCGGAACAGATACCCGCAGAAGCAGTCGCCGACGCACCTGGGGCAAAGGTATAAGCCGCCGGTCGATGAGGAATCAAGAACTCAAAGGATATCCCTGCGAATGGGCCGACGGGAGGAAAGCCGATGAAGAAAGCAACTGGGATAACATGCGTATTTCTGGATATAGGCGGCGTCCTTCTGACCGATGGGTGGGATCATCTGGCGCGCAGACGGGCAGCGAAGAACTTCAAACTGGAGTGGGCCGAGATGGAGGAACGCCATGGCCTCACGTTCGAAATCTTTGAGGAGGGCAAGATTACGCTGGACGAGTATTTGAGCCTGGTTGTGTTCCACCAAAAGCGGACCTTTACGCGCAATCAGTTTCGGCGCTATATGTTCGCGCAGTCGAAGGCCTTCCCAGAAATGATCGAGCTTGTCGCTCAGCTAAAGCTGAATCTTGGATTGAAGATAGCGATCGTCAGCAATGAAGCACGTGAGCTGAACGCATATCGGATTGAGCGGTTCAAGCTGGACAGGCTGGCTGACTGCTTCATATCCTCCTGCTTCGTTCACATTCGCAAGCCCGACGCGGATATTTTCAGCCTTGCGTTAGATATAGCTCAGGTACGGCCCGCGCGTGTTGTCTTCATCGACAATACTCCGATGTTCGTTCAGATCGCCGAGAGCCTGGGAATGCAAGGCATTGTTCATACGGACTGCAAATCCACACGAACCAAGCTATCCGATCTCGGTCTGAATGCCAAACGAACTGTGGGATGAAAAGCCCGCGCACCATACCCCAACCCAGTCAATATCATTGCAACTTGGAAACCGCATCCGCACTTGTGATTTCGTAGTTCTGGTATTGAATCGTCAATACGGCACGTCCCCCAAACCTGATCGTGGCGGTGCTATGGCTGCTTACGGGGAGCCAGAAGTCCCCCATTTGCGTGTACACTTCTTCGATCTCGATGTGCTTAATCCAGAACGAAGGATTCCTGGCAGGCTGGGCCTCTAACCGGGCTACAGCAAAGCCTTCATCGTTCACCCAGATTTGGCCGCGGTATAGAAACATTCCCTTGGCTTTCGGTTTCACGCCGAGAACATACATTGAGCCGGAGGGCGTACTCTTGTATCCCATCAGCGTGAAATCGTAATTGTCGTTGTTCATTGCGTCGCGCCTTTGGGCCTCGACTTCCATCGCTTGTTTTTCGGCTTGTAAGAGCTTCTTGAATACTTTGCGGATTATCAGTTTAGAGCCGGTCGCAGACCGGATCGTGAACTCTTTTGTATTCGGTGACCGGTATCTTACGTCCACAGTCATCTCGGCGCTGCGAGTGCCTCCGAAGCCGTGGTATTCCAGTCGGTAAAGCTGGGTCCCTTGAAAAGCGTTCAGTGCATGAGCCCGCCTAAGGTCCATCGCAACCAGGTTTTCAACGACTTGCTCCTGGCTGAGCGGAGCCTTCATGATCGGCGCAGACGCGCCCGGTTGCTGTGCGCATGCGGCTCTCTCTGGTCCTATGCACGCCAGTAGAAGCGGAATCAGTAACGCCGCAAAGAACAGGGCTCGTTCTTTGTTTTTCAGATCAGCACGGACATCTGTTCTGCAAAATGTCACAATTCCACCTTCTTCGAGAGCGCCGTCTCAGGCGCGCGCCAGCTGATCCGATAATTGTTCCGAAAGCTTCCGCGCCCTGTCGGGCAGCGTTTCAAGTCGATCATCGAAAGTGCAGCAGCTTGTCCAGAAACTGTATGGCAAGAACTTGGGATTCTCATCATGAGAGTAGGATCGAGATTGGCAACCCATCTGAACCTGACCTCTATTTTCCGCAATCAGAGTGCAGCATGATGATCGACCGGGGATTGACGCGGTAGCTTGATCCTCCCACTCGCAGCCCTTTCGCTCCTTCGCCCATGTCGTCCGGGGTGGGGAGAAAGGTGTCCATGAAGCGAAACCAACCCCCAGTTGCGCCGTCAGCGACGGGCGGAAGTGCGAATTCTAATGGCTCCCAGTATGCGTTGATGGCGATGTAACGCACCTCGGTGCTGGTGAGATTATGCAGGGACAACGCGAGGCTATGTGACTTGCTACCCCAGTCTGGCTTTCCAACTTCAACACCATGCCACTCGATGCGGCTTTTGCTTAGGTAGTCCTCGAGCGTTGTTTGTCCACTTTTCTCCTTCTGCTCGAAGTGGAGGCGCAGATGAATCATCTGCCGCACAAAGCACAGAACGTCGGCGTTGGTCTTGCAAAGGCTCCAGTCGAACCAACTTGTTTCGTTATTCTGGCAATATGCATTGTTGTTCCCAAGCTGGGTTCGGCACACTTCATCTCCCATGAGCAACATCGGCGTGCCAACCGAGAGCAGAGTGAGAGCGAGAAGATTCCTGATCTGTTGCTTCCGTAAGCGCTCGATGACGACATTGGCAGTCGGGCCTTCAACACCGCAGTTCCAGCTCAGGTTCGCATTTGTGCCATCATTGTTCGACTCGCTATTTGCCTCATTGTGCTTCGCATCGTAGGAGACAAGATCGTTAAGCGTAAATCCGTCGTGGCAAGTTACGAAGTTGATACTCTGGCCGGCAGGCCGATCGTATTCCTGATACAAATCGGGACTTCCCGAGAGCCGCTCTCGGAGCTTTAAAGTCGTATTCTCGTCGCCCTTAACAAAGCTACGGATGTCATCGCGATATTTCCCGTTCCACTCCTTCCATTTATCGCGGCCAAAACTACCTACCTGATACAAACCGCCCGAGTCCCATGCTTCAGCGATCAGTTTGGTGCCTGCCAGGACTGGATCGGAGTCGATCTCCCAAACGATCGGAGGGTTCAGCATGGGTTTGCCCGATTCGTTGCGCGAAAATATCGATGCGAGATCGAAACGGAAACCGTCGACGTGCATCTCGGAAGCCCAGTACCGTAGGCTGTCGAGAATCAGGCGCTTAACGACCGAGTGATTAGCTTTTAGAGTGTTGCCCGCGCCGGTATAGTTCGCATATCTGGTCTTATCTTTCCCTAGAATGTAGTAAAAGCTGTTTTCGAGTCCGCGGAAGCAGAGTGTTGGCCCATTCTCGTCGCCCTCGCCTGTGTGGTTGTAAACAACGTCCAGGATGACTTCGATGCCGGCCCGATGTAGTTCTTTCACCATGGTGCGAAACTCATCCAGGCAGACGAGTGAGTCATTCGAGGTGCAATATCCGAGGTGGGGCGCAAAGAAAGACACGGGACCGTAGCCCCAGTAGTTTTCGAGCCCCGGTGCAGCGTCTTGCGGATCGAACTGGAACACTGGCAAGAGTTCGACAGCCGTGATTCCGAGATACTTGAGATAGGGGATCTTTTCGAGGAGCCCAAGGTATGTTCCTCTCTTATCTTTGGCAACGCCCGAATTTGGATGGCGGGTAAATCCGGCTACATGCATTTCATAAATCACCGTCGCGCGAAATGAGTGCTTAAGCGGCCGATCTCCCTCCCAGTCAAAAGCGCTCAGGTCGGCAACGACACTTTTCATTGAAGTCGCTGCATTGTCCCCAGGATGGCTGGCAGCCTCACGGTTATAGTTCTGACCAACGGAAACGCTCTTGCCATACGGATCAATCAGCACTTTGTCGAAGTCAAACCGATTTCCGGATGACGCCTTGTCTGAACCATCCACGCGGTATCCGTACAGTTGCCCGGCCACAATTCCTGGCACAAAGATGTGCCAATAATGAGAAGTGCGATTGATCGTTGGATCGAGTTTTATGACTTTGGACGGTTGTTTGGCGTCGGCATGATCAAAGAAGACGATTTCGACATGAGTAGCGTGGGCAGAGAAAATGCTGAAATTTACGCCGGAGGCAGTCAATGTTGGACCCAATGGATAGGTATAACTTGCGCCTTCGCCTTCGCCCTCGACTGCGGTATCACGAGAACCGGCTGATTTCTGATGTGGCTCCATGTATCGCTCCGTGTACAAGCATCTGTGAATCGAAAGTGAAGTGACATGCGGCTGTTGCGAGGCGCAGACTCTCGAAGGCCGACTTTATCCGCGCACCATGGTGAGACAGAGAATCGAGAGGGTAATGAAGCCGAGAATGGTGATATCCGACAGTGGGCTTCTCTTTGTGGACTCGGACGGTGACCGAGTATTCTGGCTCGGGTTCAGGGCGTTGTAGTAAACAGAGAAGGTTTCGCCTTGTACGATGGCTACGGGCGATATGAAGTTGTCGTAGTAGGTTCGTGCATGAGCGTAGTAGGTGAAGGAAACAATCAGCTTGTTGGGATCATTTGTGATTCGCAGGGTCAACGCACTGCTTCTGACAAGCTCATGATGGCACTCTGTAACTCTGGCTGCAGTCTCCATCCAGATGGGTTGCGGAGTGGCCTTCGCTGTATTGTTAGCGGGCTTGGCTTCTGTTGCTCCTATGGGTTGTGCATTCGCAGCCCCTTGCTTCCCAGCGCGGCGACCCGCGGCACTCAAGATTTGCCGCGCTCGTTCCATGAGTCCGAGGTTGTCCATCAGCGTTGCCATACGATCTGGCCCACTTCGAGCGGCACGAGTGCATCGGGATGGTGGGGGACGATACGCGCGGTATAGTCGCTCGCGGGACGAGTTGCGGATACGTGCGCCGAATAGGTCAGCACGCTCGGCGAGTCGGGGGATGGTTGGGTCGTTGTCATTGCTTCAATTACAGGCATACCTCCGTGTGTTGAGTCTGCATAGAGTTCAACTTGCAGTGCATCGCGCGCAAGGGCACCCGGTGAAATCTCGATCTGAAAGAAATGCTGGCCATCGTGGGTGTTGATTCGAATACCGACAAAACGCACAGTGCTCCAATGCCGATCAAGATCCTTCTTCCAACGGAGCAGGCTCAAGCCGAGTGCGCCATCGTCCGCCGCGCGATCGCGATAGCCAGACGCCGCGGGCAAATAATGACTCTCGGTGTATTCGCGGATGGCGCGCGTCGCAGAGAACTCCGGGGTGAGCCGCGCCATGCTTTCGCGGATGCGTCCCAGCCACCTGCCCGGCATGCCGGATTTATCGCGCTGGTAGAACTCCGGAATTACTTCAGCTTCCAGCAGCTCGTACAAAGCGTCCGCTTCCTTGGCATCCCACTCAGCGTCGTCGCCATGTTCCTGACCGTCCCCAATGGCCCAGCCAACCTCGGGCGAATAGGCCTCTGCCCACCAGCCGTCCAACTCGGAGAGATTGAGTCCACCATTGACGAGAACCTTCATGCCACTCGTTCCGCAGGCCTCCCAGGGCCGGCGAGGCGTGTTGATCCAAAGATCGATTCCCTGAACCAACTCCTGGGCCAGCATCATGTCGTAGTCGTTCAGGAAGACCACGCGTCCTCTAACCTCGGGGCGCTTGATGAAATCTTTCCATTGCTTGATCAGCTCTTGGCCGGGAAGGTCCTGAGGATGAGCTTTTCCCGCAAGGATTAACTGAACAGGACACTGGGGATTCGAGAGCAGTCGCACCAGTCTCTCGGTATCGTGCAATAGGAGATTGGGGCGCTTATAGGTGGCGAAACGGCGTGCAAATCCGAGGGTTAATACCTTCTCGCCGAAGATGCCGGTGGCATTCGAAGGATCTGCGCCTTCCGCGGCGAGCTGGCACTGGTACCGCTTGCGCATGCGCTCGATCAGGCCTTTTCGCCCGGTCGTTCGTAATTGCCACAGCTGCTGATTGGCGATTTGGCGGATGTCATCCTCGGCGGGACGATCCCCACGCCAGCGCTTCACGCCGCAAGCGGAGGTCCATAGTGCATCGGCTTCAGCTGAATCCCAGGTCGGCACATGAATGCCGTTGGTTACCGACCCTATCGGGACTTCCTCTCTTGGCCAGCGGGAAAACAAGGACTGGAAAATCTCTCTGCTCACTTTTCCATGAAGCTTGCTGACGCCATTGACCTGCCCGCTGCCATGGACGGCGAGATAAGCCATGTTGAAAGGTTCCGAATTGTCTTCTGGATTCTGCCTTCCCATGGCAAGCAAGTCATCCACCGAGATTGCAAGCTCATCCACTGCGTAGTGGCTCAGATACGTACGAATGAGTCTGGGATCGAATCGGTCGAAGCCGGCACTGACGGCGGTGTGCGTGGTGAATACATTCCCGGCTCGCGTGATATTCATGGCAAGATCGAATGGCTTCTTGTGATCCACCATATAGGACCGGGCTCGTTCCAGCACAGCGAATGCCGCGTGACCTTCGTTCAGGTGACAGACCTCAGGCGTGAGGCCCAAAGCCCGCAACAAACGCCACCCGCCAATGCCGAGGACGATCTCCTGTTTCAGGCGCATCTCTGCGTCCCCGCCATAAAGCTCACTGGTAATACCACGATGAGCCGCAGTATTGGCAAAATCGTTGGTGTCGAGAAGATACAACTTTGCTCTTCCTACTGAGACCTCCCAGCAGCGAAGCCAGATATTTGAACCCGGAAGTTGAATCTGCAACCGTAACCACTCTCCATTTGGCTGTCGCAACGGCCGGATGGGCAACTGCCCCGGATCATTGACTGGATAGAGCGCCTGCTGTCGGCCTTCCGAATCGAAGTCCTGGCGGAAATACCCCTGTCCATAAAGCAAGCCAACTCCGACGACCGGAACGCCTAGTTCGCTGGCAGCCTTCATCTGGTCGCCGGCTACGTTGCCAAGTCCGCCTGAATAGATGGGCAAGGCTTCACTCAGCATGAACTCCATGCTGAAGTAGGCGACAGTCGTGAGCGCCGTGTCTGGATGCTTATGCTGGAACCATGCGTCGTCCCGATAGGAGTCCCGATTCTTCCGAAGCAGACTGTCGAGCTTCTGGCGGAACTCCGGCGCGCCTAATACTGCCTTGATTTTCTCGCGAGAGACGGTGCGCAGGATTACCCACGGGTTTTGAGTGGTCACCCAAAGGTCCTTGTCGAGCGCTTCCCACAACTCGTCCGTAGAATGGTTCCAGGACCAGTGAAGATTGAGCGCCAACTCAACCAGCGCATCAACTCCATCAACCTTAAACCAATCGGATGGTGCTTTCGGATCGTTCAATGTTCCCTCCGCGTGCTGGAGTTCAGGAAACGAAGGTCTCTATCACAAACACTTCGCGATAGGGGGCTCCGTACGATTTCAGCTCGACGCCCCTAAGCTGTCGGTGAACATCGCCTTCTCCGGTTGTCCCTTGGCCATAGGAGCCGGTGCGGCGGCGGCGCTGAAGTCTTTTGTCCACTGCCAGTTCCTGATCTCGGGCATATCCTCCAGATGCTCAAGGATGAGCGAGCAACCGTGGCTTGTTCTGCGATGCCTTGAGCGGCTGACGCAAAAGAGGACTTTCAAATAGGTAGATCTGCCGATGAAAAGATAGTTTGCCGCACGCCAGTAGCGATTCATCTTGTCGAGCATCTTAGGCGAGAGAGGTCCCTTGGGCTGTGGGGCTCCTTTTTCGTTCTTGCCGTCAGTTGCAATTGCGGTCGATAGACTTACGTCGAAGATGAAGCCGGATGAATTGCCAAACTGATCGAAGTTCTTGCTGAAGGACTGAGGGGTCTCATCCTTCTCATCTTTGATGAGAAGGTCTGTGGTGGCCATATTAGTCCGTCCTTTCTAATTCTCCGCAACCGTGCCTCTTTGGCAGCGGCTTTCAGCGTTCAGGCCGTTGAGCATTGCCGGTGGATACAGTACCGTGTCACTTGACGAGCATCTTGCGGATTGATCTTAACTCTGCGCGATGCTTCTGAGAGGTTGCAGGATATGACATTTTGAGCCCGCTCATGGCGTCAATAACGATCTGAGAGACGATCAGGCGGGCGTCGTCCTTATCGTCTGCGGGCACGATATACCAGGGAGCGTGATGCGTGCTGGTTGCGCTGAGGCACTCCTCGTAAGCCTTCACGTAGTCCTTCCAGAAGTTTCTCTCATGAATGTCCGCTAGACTCAACTTCCAGTTCTTCTCCGGATCATCGATGCGTGCCAGAAACCGCTTACGCTGCTCTTCCTTGGAAAGGTGCAAGAAGAGTTTCACGACGTGGGTGCTGTTCCGGTCAAGGTGCTTTTCGAAGTCCACGATTGAGCGATAGCGATCCTCCCATTTTGATTTGTCTTCCAGAATCTGTTTGGAGAGTCCCTCGTTGCGCAGTTCTTCGGGATGGACGCGAACGACGAGTACTTCTTCGTAGTAAGAACGATTGAAGATTCCGATGCGACCGCGCTCGGGCAGACGGCAGGTGGAGCGCCATAGAAAATCGTGTTCCAACTCTTCTGCGCTGGGTTGCTTGAAGCTGAAAACCTCGCACCCCTGCGGATTGACCCCGGACATGACATGCCGGATGGCACCGTCCTTGCCGGCAGCGTCCATGCCCTGGAAGATGAGCAGAAGCGCATGGCGGTTGGATGCGTAGTGAAGGTTCTGCAATTCGCTCAGTTGCTTCACATGTTCTGCAAGCACATGGTGATATTCCTTCTTCGACTTGGTCAGTGCCGGTCCGGCCGTAGGCCATGCGCTGAGGTTGACCTTCTTGCCGTGCGGTACGTGGAAATCCTCTGCCGCAATTGTTACGTTCGATTTGTCTGTCATGCAGGCCCCGCTGTTTGTGTCTGTCTATTTTTTGGATTCATTGTTCTGAAGCTCTTGTTCTGCTTTCTCAAAGTTTTGGACGGTTTGAACGTCCTCGCGCCCAAGCTGCTCGTAGACTTGATGAACTCGTTTGACAAGCTGTGGCGACACATCAGGCTGTGGCTTGCCGTTAGCTTCGGGTTTCTGCTCATCAGCCTTGGCATCGGGCGCACGCGTGCCAGCTTTAGCCGGGGGCTTTGGCTCAGCTTTGCCATCATCATTCCGAATCTCCTGCTCGGCCTTCTTCCAGTCCTGAATTGCAGTACCGTCGTTGCCGGCTCGCTTCTCGTAGATCTCGTAGGCTCGCTTGGCGACCTGTGGCGTCAGATTGAAAGGTGTCTTGGCATCAGGTTTCGGTGCATCTGCCTTGGCGTCGGCGTTAGGTTCAGTTTTCGTTTCAGGCTTTAGCTCGGTCTTTGCATCAGGCTTTGGCTTTGCTTTGGCTTCGGGTGTAGGCGCGGTAGGTTCGGCATCGGGCTTAGGCACGTCAGCCTTGGCTTCGGGTGCAGGCGCTTCAGGTTTGGCATTGGGCTTCGGCTCAGCCTTAGCATCAGGCCTTGTATCAGTCTTGGTATCGGGCGCAGGTGCGTCAGGTTTTGCATTAGGCTTTGGCTCAGCTTTGGCATCGGGCTTTGGTTCCGCCTTGGCATCTCTCTTCGGCTGGGCTTTGACGGGATCAAAAAGTCTATAACCGAGCAGCTTGATGCGGTCATTGACGAGCGCCCATGCAATCGCATAGCCCCACACGAAGCCTGCCCATTTCCATCCCAGCGGCGTCATGAACAACCCATAGACAGCGATGAGCGTAGCGATCGTCTGTGTGCCGAGCACGGCCATCCACAGTATCTTCGCGGGACGTATTGACCAGAATGGACCGCGTGTTCTGGTGAGGAAGATGGTCAGATGCCCGGCCACAGAGAGCTTCAAATACATGAGGGTCTGGGCATGGCCACGATCCAGGTGGAAGACGCGCTCGGCGAGATAAAACAGTCCAAACGCGGCCACAACGCCGATCACTCCCAGCACAGTGGAGATTGCGAGAACAAGCCGCATGTTCCAGGCTTCCGGCTTGTTTCTATATAAGACGTTGTCATACGCGATGGACAGAATCGCGCCGTCGTTGAGCAGCGCGATCATCACGATCATGACTGCGGTCACGGGATAGAAGTTGAAGACCAGAATGGCCAGGGTCATGAAGAACAGCACGCGCAGCGTCTCCGCGATGCGATACATGGCGTAGCTGTTCATGCGCTGGAAGATGCGGCGGCTCTCCTTGATTGCATCGATGATCACTGAGAGTCCAGAAGAGAGCAGGACGATCGAGGCTGCCGCCCGGGCCGCATCTGTGGCGCCGGAAACGGCAATGCCGCAGTCGGCCTTCTTTAGCGCGGGCGCGTCGTTGACTCCATCGCCGGTCATGCCGACAATGTGGCCAGAGTCCTGCTGAGTGTCCACGATAAAGAATTTGTGCTCTGGGAATACCTGGGCGAAGCCGTCCGCCTTTTCGATCTCCTGAGAAATTCCCGGCGTCGCCTTCTTCGTCGTGTCGCCAAGCGCGCTGGCGTCCAGGATGTTGGTGCCCAGACCCAGTTGCTTTGAAGTTTCACGGGCGATGGCAATTTGATCGCCTGTCACCATCTTGATCTTTACGCCCATTTGGATGGCGTTGGCGATGGTTTCCTTGGCATCCGCGCGCGGCGGATCGAACAAGGGCAGAATGCCCATGAACTTCCACTTGCCTTGCTCGTCGGCCTTGGCCACGCCCAGCGAGCGGAACCCGCGGCCGGCAAAGTCAAGAATGGCCTTTTCTGCCGCTGTCTTTACTTCGGCGGCATTTATCGCCATCTTGAGAATGACCTGCGGCGCTCCCTTGGCTACAAAGAACTGTTTTCCGTCCGCCCCTTTGACGGTGGCTTCGGTGCGTTTGTGCACCGGATCGAAAGGCATGAAGTGAAGTACCTTGCAGCTCTTCAGTTCCTTGTCATCCTTTACACCGCCGATGACCGCCAGATCAATGGTGTCCTTGTCTTCGGCCCGGGAGGCAAGCGCCGCCCACAGAACAACATTTCCGGCAGAGATTCCATCTACGCAGAACGGATCACCGAGAGAGAGTTTATTTTGGGTCAGTGTTCCAGTTTTGTCGGAGCAGAGAACATCAACGCCAGCCAATTCCTCAATGGCTGACAGCCGGGTTACAATCGCTTCCTTCTTCGCAAGCAGCCGCGCGCCTACGGCCATGGTCACCGACAGAACAGTGGGCATGGCGACGGGGATGGCGGCCACCAGGAGCACCAGGCAGAACTCCAGCGTGGTGAGAACCTTGTCACCGCGGAAGAGTGCGAAGGCGAGGATCAGAGCGACCAGAGCGACCGCCAAAACGATCAGGTAGTCGCCGATCTTCATCACAGCTTTTTGGAAGTGGCTAACAGTATGAGCTTGCTCGACGAGTTGCGCGGTCTTGCCGAAATAGGTGTCTGTCCCGGTGGCATAGACGATGGCGTCAATCTCACCCTGTCGGATGATGGAGCCGGAGTACACCGCCCCGCCGGAGTTGGCGGTGACTGGCAGCGACTCGCCGGTCAGTGCAGACTGATCTACCTCGATGGAATCGCCATCGAGCAGGCGCGCGTCGGCGGGAACGATGTCTCCCAATCGCAGACGAATGACATCGCCCGGAACCAGTTCCCTCGCCTTCGGGTTTTCCCACTTACCGTCCCGCTTCACTTTCGCCAGGACCGCCAGCCGGGCCTTCAGAGCGGCGATGGCATTGCCCGCCTGGTGTTCTTCCCAGAATCCGACTAGAGCGTTGGACAAAAGCAGCGCGAGGATCACGAAGAAATCGAGCCAGTGGCGGACGACGCCGGAGAGGATCACGGCAGCCTCAATCATCCAAGGAATGGGACCCCAGAAATAGGAGAGGAACTTGAGGTACTCGTTTGTCTTCTTTTCCTTGAGCTGATTGGGCCCATACTGCGCCTGGCGCTTCACGGCCTCGGCCTGCGTGAGACCGTCGGCCGATGACCCTAGCTTTTTCATCAGCTCGGGCATGGGAAGCGACTTCAGAGCATTCTTGTCATCCTTCGGAGATGGCTTGGAGTCAGACTTCGACCCCTGTTTATCTGCACTGGGCGTCGGCTTCGATTCAGGCTTCGACTCGGGCTTATCTGGATTCGTTGTCACGATGATTGTTCTCCAGTTCTTGCTCCGTTTGGGTTGGGTATCGCTGCATTGGAGGCTAGACAACACCTAATCCGGCCCTTTGGCCTGGTGTTCAGGTGCCTGTCAGTGCGGGGAGCAGGTCGCCAGATCGTCGCATCTCTTGTGGACCGTTCGGTTGCGCGCAAATGTCGAGCGATATCCGATGCCCTTAGGTCACAAGTCGAGGAATGTCGCTCGGGTGAGTGGCGTCGCCGGATATTGAAGCCCCCGGCGTCATTTAACTTTGAAAAGATCGTTCGATCCCTGGTCGAAACTGTGCTCTATGTGCGAAGCCTTCTCCGCAGCCTTTTCGGCAACGCGCTCAATCCGCTTCTTTGCTGTTCCGTCCAAGATCGTCTCGTCTTCGACCTTGGTCACTTCTGGATTCTCAAACTGTTCCGGCATGCTTGCGCCCTCCTGCTGTGAGCGTGAACCGTGTTCCCATCAAGTTCTGTTCAGTTTTGCTCTCATTCGATATCGCAGGGTCTTTCGAGACTTGTCCTTCTCGGCTCTAAAAGAGGGCAGAACTCGGACGCCGGCCGCGGATGGCCAGTCGGGCCGCGCCTGCGATCCTCCGGACAGGAACAGCATTTGCTTGAGTTGATGCATGGCACTGCCTAAGTCCGGATAATTTGCGGCTCCGCGGAATAGCAGCCATTTCCGTCGAGGAGTAACCGGAAGAGGTACGGTTTCATCGGACAAAGCAGGATCGCACTCTGCCAGATGCGGTAGGGGGATGCTCTTACCCTGTTCAGAAAGAACTATTACTGCCTTAACCATCTGCCGCACTTCCGCTGCGTTCAACCGATTCCGCGAATTCGGTCTCATCGATCCCATGGGCTGCATCCAGCCGCACAAGCCGCTGCTCAACGTAATCCTGCTCGATCAAGTACTCGAGCACAACTGCCAGAAACCAGCCATTGGCGTCCTCGCGTGATCCTGCGCTGGCTGGCGATTCGCGAGTAAAACGCCTCCATGTCGACGCATCTACTCCTTATATGCATGCACCACAACCCTTCTCGACCGGCACCACATTGCATTGTCAACAAATGTTGGTGGGGAAGTCTATGGAGTATCACATGCTCCGGCCCCCTTGAACCGGTCAATTGAGAAGTCAGATTTAGGAAGTGCTGATTTGGCCTGCTAAATCTGCGCGCCAAAGCGGCAGGGCGAGAAGCGGCCCTCTCAATGAGCCGCATGCATGTGATTGTGAGACCAAGGAACGCGTCGAAGGGCATTCTTGTGGACCGCAATCAGAGTCCCTCCATCACCTATTACTGCCTTAGGTGGCCGTACCGGTCGATGCGGCCGCCGCGAAAGAAGCGGTGCTGCATCATGGACTGGACAAGCAGGAAAATAGCGATGGCCGAGGCGACCAGCAACAAGAACCGTCCAATCTGAAACCAGGGCGACCTTGTTCCTTGTGGGGGAGCTTCATTCCGGTTCCATGACATCTAAACTGTTCTCCCACCTCGTGTCGTTGATCTGGTCCTTGCCGCTACGTTCACTACCACCATTCCATCGATCGGTCTGAAGGAGTGTTCATGCCGGTTTCCGGCTTGGCAGAATGAAGAAGCAAGAGGGGACACTCCACGAGCTTCACGACCTTTTCGGCAATCGACCCGAAGACCAGTGGATGCCAGCCGGAGATGCCGTGCGTGGAAATAACCACGAAGTCGACATGCTCGCGCTCTGCTACCTCCATGATGCACTCGGCAATGTCATTCGCAAGTTCGACACTTGACCCTGCCTTCACTCCTCTGGCAGTGAGAACTGCTCGTGTCCTCGCCAATTGCTTCTCTGCACGTGTCTTCTCTTCCTGTTGAAACTGCACCTGGGGAACCGCATATTCTGACGTGAAGGTCGAGAAGATCGGAAGGACATTCACAAGGAAGAGCTCGGCATTGAAGT
>Ga0181520_10001002_pt1 | contig 59765 bp, 52 predicted proteins | sample PEATcosm2014_Bin_29_FD_132451 | JGI IMG/M metagenome (GOLD analysis project Ga0181520, IMG submission 132451) | Peatland microbial communities from MTU Mesocosm Facility, Houghton, MI, USA - PEATcosm2014_Bin02_30_metaG | ecosystem: Environmental > Terrestrial > Soil > Wetlands > Peat | place... | reverse complement strand
TAGGATATCGACGTATCTTGATCGAGGAGGCTTCATGAGGCGTCTCCCGCTTTTCATTGCATCGGTCTCGCTGGTTTGTCTCGGCGCGCCGACCGCGCGCGCATCTGTTACATCCGACGACCTCGGCCCCGTGCCCGATGCCAAGCAGATCGCGTACGTGGCGATGTCGCCCGATTGCCACGACATCGCAATTGCGGCCAAGACCGACAATGCTGTCGAGCTGTGCGTGAACGGCAGGCCAATTGCCGTTGCCGATGAAATCTCCAGCGCGATCTACAGCCCCGATGGCGCACATCTGGCCTATTCGGCCCGGCAGGGCAAGACTTGGAATGTCGTTCTCGACGGCAAGGGCTCATCCGTTGGGGCCCGGCCGGCGTCACAGTTGGTCTTTAGTTCGGACGGCGGCCATTTGCTCTATGTAACGCAGATAACCGATGGCCAAGTGGTTGTGGTAGATGGGAAGAACGAGCAAACCTACAGCCGCATAACCGGGGTGGAGGTCAGCCCCACTGGATTTCATTATGCCTATGCCGCCCGGGCGAACGGCAACCAATGGAGAGTTGTGCGCGACGGCGCGGCTACCGGGCAGACTTACGTCGGCATCACGCAGATCCGCTTCAGCCCTGACGGGCAGCATATCGCATTCGTGGGACGCCAGGCGAGCGGGGAATACATGGTGGAGCGCGATGGGTCTGTTTACGGCCCGTATCACGGGGTCTCGCCAATCCCGGTCTTCTCGCCCGACGGCAAGCACCTTACGTTCGGCGCAAACGAGCTTGATCGCGACGTGCAGCCGATGGCACAATTCGGCCCACCGCTGAAGTTCCTGTGGGTAACGGACGGGGAGTCCGAATCGTCGTTGCCGCCATCGCAATTTCTCAGAAGCGCGGATGGTGCCCACGTTCTCGTCCTCAAGATGGAGCCGGGTGTGAACGGGATGGGGATGCCGCGGCTGTTGGTTGACGACGCAGCACAAAAAAGCGTGCTCACCGATGTGACGCTTAGCCCTGACGGAGAGCGGCTGGCCAGCGCGGGTCAGGGCATCGTTATGGTCGACGGTCAGGCGCATCGCTATCCATCCGTCGGCCCGCCGCTGTTCAGTCCGGATTCGCGCTACCTAGCCTTCGCCACGGCAGACGAGAACGGCAACGACTGGTCGATGCACATCGACGGCAGCTCGCAGCCGGGGGCGTTGGTCGTGCCGACTACGGATCTCGTGAGGGCCGTGTGGGATCCAATTACAAAGCTCGAACAACAGCGGAGCTTCGACAACGGCCGTTCCTACAACGGTCAGATTCCCTACCATTTCGACCCCGACGGCACGCTGGTCTATTTCCGGATCGAGGGCGGCCATCTTTACCGCGTCCACTGGAAGCCGGATGATGCGTCCACGCTGCCGGCCACCAAGCCGTGATTGGGACCACGATCTCGAACTCGTGGATGCAATCCGACATGGCGCAGGCGAGCGCTGCTTCCACGGGGCGTTTGCGGCCGATCGCTATTGATCCACCGTTCCGGGCGCGGTGGTGTCCTTGAGATCCCAGGGGTCCAGGGCGCCGAAGGCGTCGGCGGGGAGCATGGTTTGGACGTGCATGTCCAGCATCAGGTAGTTTGAGCCGTAATTCATGCCATGACGGTACTTTTCGACCAGGCGGTCGAAGTCGCCGGGTTCCATGTAGTAGTCTTTTTCCGTGCTCACCTTTTCGCCCATGATGATGACCTGGTCGGGGGTCAGGCCGTGCAGGGAGTACATCGTGGACCAGTATTTGATCTGATGATCGCGCAAGTGATCGTTCAGGATGTAGGAATGCTGAAACCAGGGCTCCGGGTCGTTGGGGCAGAGGAGGATGGGAGGAGAATCCTGCTGGAAGACGATGAACGGCCAGACGTCGTGGTATTTGGGGGCCAAGTCGGTGGCGGAGGCGCCCATGTCAGGCGGAAAGAGGAAGCCGTTCCATTCATTGGAATAACCCAGCAGCGCCATGCCCACCTGACGCTGGTTGGACATGCATTGCACCTGCATGGCCTGACCCCGGGCCCGCCCCAGCGCGGGCAGCAACAGCCCCATCAGCAGCGTGATGATTCCCATCACGACGATCAGCTCGACCAGCGTAAAGCCCCGAGAGCGAAATGCGATCTGTCCACGCATGTGTACCCCTGACCTTCCTCGGCCGTAACCCGCCGATTGCGACTCCAACGCCGCAAACCGAACAATCGCTAATTGCCCGGCGTGGCCGGCGCGGCGGGTTTAGCCGGCGTCGCGGGCTTGGCGGGAGTGGCCGGTTTGGCCGGGGTCGTGGGCTTGGGCGTCGCGGGCTTGCCGGCCGGTTCAATCGACGCCAGCCACGCATTGGAGCGAGCCAGCGTGCCATCCTCGGTCCGCAGCGCCTTGGCGATGCCTTCAGCGCCGATCACGTAATCCTCGTTGGTTGTCGCCGACAGAAAGATCTCGCGGAACACGGCCTCGGCCTCCTTGCCTTTGTCGGCCGCCAAAAGAATGTTGGCATAGCCGCCCCGATCGGCCAGTTTTGTGGTCTTAGTGGACCAGGTCTGGATCAGGGTATCCCAGACCTTGGTGTCGATGGTGACACTCTTGAGAATGGGATCGGCGACATTGGCTGGGGCGATCGACCCGGCCGGGTCCGCCGGCGCGCTGGCGGCCGACTGTTCGTTCCTGAACTTACGCGCGATATCCGGATCGGTTGAGCGTACTTTGGCCAGGCATTGGGCCAGCAGATCGACTGCCTTGGTGGTATCGTGGTAGGCGCAGGCGTTGTAATAGCTCTTGGCGGCGGCCAGGGCTTCGTCGGGCTTGTTCTGCGACAGCAGCGTTTGCGCCCGGATTTCAAGGAGCGGCGTGATGGCGGTGGTTTCGGGTCGGTTTTCGATTCCGAGCATCGACAGGTCCATCACATCGTCGTAGCGCTTGGCCTTTTGCAGATCGGGAAGCCAGGTCTGCCACAGGTTGGCCGACACCCAACCACTCTTGATCCCGGCGCGCAGGTTTGCGGTTCCCTCATCGATTCCCGCGGGATTGGAACCGGAAAGATCGGCTGAGATTTGAGAAATTTCCGCGTTGGACGGCGTGGCGGCACGAACGGCCGTGGCGGAAACAAGCAGTGCCAGCGCGACGGATGCCGTGCAGAGGCCCGATATTTTGCGATGATGATTGTTCATGGTTCGTTCCATTTTTCACTGATCTTCAGTGAGTGATTCCTCAACAAGTTGGCACCGGGCTTCAGGGTTGCCCGGCGGCTGCGGGGGTTGAGCCGTTTATCAAGAGCGGAGCGGGCAGAGCCACCGCTTTGCCGTTGGCCGCGGCCGGTGGTGGCAGTGCGATTGCGACGCGCCTCAGCGGTACGATCGGCAGGGTATCGCCTGTGGGGTCGGGGATTTGAGCCAGGGCGCGTTGGCGGAGGGTTGCGGTGGCGGGGTCAACGACCGTGCGATTCGATCCTGACGCCGCCGGCTTGGGCGTGGCGGGCTTGGGTGTGGCGGGTTTGGGTGCGGCAGTGGCGACGGTGGAGTTGCTCAGGACGACAGGAGTGGGGATGGCGGTGGGCTTGCCATTGGCGGCGGCGGGCGGCGGCAGTGCGATGGCGACGCGCCGCAGAGGCGCCAGAGCCTGCGTGTCGCCGGCGGGATCGGGGATCTGCGCCAGAGCCCGCTGTCGAGCGGCCTTGGCCGCGTCGTCCAGAACAAAGCCAGTGGGCTTGCGTGCCGCGGGGGCGGGCTTGGGAGCGGCGGGCACCAGCATGTCGTATCTTTCCACTGGGCCCGAGGCGCCGCTCTTGGCAGGCAGCTTGACAACCGTCGTTGTGGTGTATCTGGCGATCATCCAGACGATGGCGCCGAAAAGGATAAGCACGATAGTCCCGCCGACGACAAGCGCGCCGACGGAATGTGGCGTACGGCCAACAACCGTGGACGCATCACTGCGTTTGTATTCCATGAAGTCTCCCGCCAGACTCCGCCAGAACAGGCCGGAATATATTGTTTATTGAGACCGGCCAATGATTCTACGAAACAACTGGTATCTTGCAAGCTTAATCTGCCGATGCGACAAGATTTATTGCGGCGCTAACCAACGCAGTGTCCCCGGCACGCGAAGAGGGTCGGGCTGAGTGGGAATTTGAACGCCAGGATCATCTTTCGCCGGCCCCTTGCATCGCCGTTTGCGCGCGCCAATGATGCCTGCATGACACAGTCCATGACCGATTGGCGCCGTCTGCACGGCGATTCCTTCCGCGGTCGTCGCGTTCTGGTGACCGGCGGCGCGGGGTTCATCGGCTCGCACCTGGCCATGGCCCTGAACGAACTGGGGGCGACGGTTATCGTGATCGACGACCTGTCCGGCGGCGGCGATCCGGCCGATCTGCCTGCGGCGGTCACGTTCGTCCGCGGGTCGATTCTCGACACCGAGCTTCTGGCGAAGCTGACAGCCGGATGCGATCTGGTCTTTCACCAGGCGGCGTTGGGATCGGTGCCGCTGAGCGTGCAGCAGCCGCGGCGGTTTCACGAAGTGAACATCACCGGGACGTTCAACGTGCTGGAAGCCGCGAACAACAACCGCGTGCATCGGGTGATGTTCGCCGCCAGCAGCAGTGCGTACGGCGACAGCGAGACGGTGCCCAAGATCGAAACGATGCCGCCGCGAGCCCGCAGCCCGTACGCCGCGACCAAGGCGGCCGGGGAGGCGCTTCTGTCGGCGTTTGCGGCGTGTTACCCGGTGGACACGGTGTCGCTGCGCTATTTCAACATTTTCGGGCCGAGGCAGAATGCCAACAGTGCCTACGCCGCCGTTATTGCCGCCTTTGCCAGCGCCATGCTGGCCGGCAAGGCGCCGGTCATTTATGGCGACGGCGAGCAATCCCGCGATTTTACATATGTGGATAACGCCGTTCACGCCAATCTGCTGGCCGGGGCGTATCCCGGCCGGCTCGACGGCGTGGTCTTGAACGTGGCGATCGGGCAGCGCACCAGCGTGAACGAACTGGCCCGCGATGCGGCGGACATTTTGCACCGGCCGGATTTGAAGCCCGTTTATCAGCCTCCGCGAGCCGGCGATGTGCGTCATTCGCTGGCGGACCTGTCGCTGACGCAGAAAACACTGGGCTACAAACCGCTGGTGGAATTCCGGCCGGGTCTGGAGCGGACGCTGGCGTGGTACGGCGCTGCGCGAGAGACTGGATCAGTAGAGAGTAGAAAGTAGAGTGCAGAGGAGGCCAAGTATCGCGAGCAGACGTCTACCGACTGGGTGGGGGCCGGTGCTGGTCATGGGCGGCGTGTCGCTGCTCTTGGCGGCGCTTATTGTTGCCTGCGGGCCGCCGGATGCGATCTGGTCATTTGTCGGCGGATTCATCTTGTTGGTTCCGTTGGCGGTGGCGGTGGTCGCCTCGGCCATTGCGGCGGCATGGCCGATCGTGCGTCGCATCGTACCGGATGAGCCGCTGTCACTGCGGATAGCCACCAGCGGAGCGTTGGGACTTGGGTTACAGGGGTTTCTGGTTCTGGGTGTCGGCCTGGCGGGGTGGATCAATCACGCGACGGCCGTTGCTATTGTCTTGATACCCGGCACGATCGGGGCGATTGATCTGCTGATTGCACATCGGCGGCGGTGTCGTGCGGATGGGTCGGCATGGCAATCTGCTGATGCGCGGAAGCCATCGCAGGCGGCGTGGATTCTTCTGGCGGTATCGCCCATAGCGGCCGTGTGCATTTGCGGCAGTGCGATGTTTCCCGGAATACTGTGGACTCCCGATCCGCTGCCGTACGATGTGACCAGCTATCACCTGCAAGTTCCGCGACAATGGTTTGACGCCGGGCGGATCACGCCGCTGAAGGAAAATATTTTCAGCTACTTTCCGCACGGCGGCGAGACGCTGGATCTGCTGACGATGGAGATCGCCGGCGATCCGTGGGTCGGCATGTACGGCGCGCAGTTTCTGTCGCTGTTCGAGACGGCGCTGATGCTGGCAGCGATCTGGGGCGGGGTGATGGCGATTGCCAAGACGCACGGCGCAATGGATCCGCACCGGGCCACTCTGGCGGCGGCTCTTGCGACGCTTACGGCGGCAAGCGTGCCGTGGATCGCCATGCTTTCCTGCGTGGCGTATATCGAAAGCCTGATGCTGCTGCACACGGCGGCGGCGACGGTGTGGGCGCTGCTGGCCGCGACGCCGGGAAAAGGGCGGTGGCGATACGCTGTGTTGGCGGGGGCATGTGCCGGACTGGCGTGCGGTACGAAATACACGGCCGTGGCGATGACGTTGATTCCGCTGGCGGCGGCCGTGGCGGCGGCGATGTGGCGCGGCCGGGCGTTGCGGCTGGATGTTTGTTACAGGCGGATGGTCAGAGTGCCGGCCGTACTGTTGCTCAGCGGGGCCGTGGTGTTCTCGCCGTGGCTGATCCGCAACCTCGTCTGGGCCGGCAATCCGATTTTTCCGGTGGCGCTGCACAAACTGGGCAGCCACAATCTCACGGCCGCACAGGTGGAGCGATTCGAGGTTGCACACGCGCCGCGGGGTGATCAGGCGACGCTGGCGGGGCGGGGAAGGTCGCTGGCCGACCAGGTTCTCTTTTGGTGGCAATACGGCTACCTGCTGGTGCCGCTGGGATTTGCGGCGGCATTTGCGCGCATTCGGCATCCCACCGGCGCGTTTTTCGGCGTGGTCACGATCTCAATCGCGGTCGTCTGGCTTTTCTTCACGCATCTGGAAGGGCGGTTCTTCGTCCCGATGATTCCAACCGCCGCATTGGCAGGCGGGGCATGGATGGTCCAATCGCCGTTGCGCGGCCGGGTGATCGTGGCGATCGCCGCGATCGCGACGGCAGTGTCGTTCGCAATCGGATTGTCGATTCTGTTGACGCAATTTGTCCGCCAAGCCCAGCCGGGTCGGCAATCGCTCTATTTTGTGGTTATGCAGGATCACTCCAGGCAGTTGACCGAAGTGAATCTCGAGCTTGAGCCGGTGGCCGAACGGGTCGCCCAGGGCGATTTCAAGCTCGCCCTGATCGGCAACGCCGCGGCATTCCGCTATCCGATGCCGTCGAGCCATCTCCTTTACCGCGACGTGTTTGACGTGAACATTCCGGCGGGCGTCAGTCTCATCGACGGCTGGCTGGGTCAAAGCGTCCAGTCGCTTCGCCGAGAAGGGTATTGGGTGGACATCGATCTGGGAGAACTGGGCCGGCTCTCGGAGCACTATCGCAATCTGCCGGCGCCGGACGTTAACCAAATCGAAACATTGGCTCGCGAGGACGTGGCGCACCGGTCCGGGTATGTGCTGCTGCCGCCGCTGGCACCCAATTGATTGCCGGGTGACAAATAATTTATTTTTCCCGTTGACATTTCACTTGAAGCAGAAAGTGGGAAGTATTAACTTGTGCGCGCCATCGTTTTGTGACGGTGACAATGGACGGCGGCGGAAAAGAACAGCGGTCATTCCCCATGCAGGGCAATCGGAACGGCTTCCCCCTTGGGTTTTCAGCGGGCAGCGACAATCTGACGGTGCGCGCCAATTTCGCGCACGGCAACTCGTCTGATAACCCAGCCTCAAGCCAATCGTCGGCGTCACCGGACGGTCGTACGGTTCCGATTGCGGCCTCTTCCGGCGACACCACACTCCATGGCCGGTAGGACGTGGAGCGGCTGTCGCTGTCGGCGACCGGATGCCGATAAGGGCGACGGATTGCTGCGCCACCAGTCCTACAACACACACAGGCTAGAGGATTATTCCCATGCCAGTTCCCGCAAGCTTGGTCAATCAGCTCGTTGTGATTTTCATTTTGGCATCCGGAGCGGCCCGCATAGATGACTATGGGCCGTTCAACGTGTTCGCGCCGCCGTCTACGCCTCCGCCGGCCCAGACTGTGCAGAACAGCCCGACGGGCGTTCAGGTCACGCAATCCGGCACCATGGCCCCGGCGGCCGTTCACGTCGCATGGAGCGGTACGAATAATCCGCCGGCTACTGTCGATCAGCTCCCCCGCGTTACCTGGGATTTCGGCGACCCCGGATCGGCCCACAACACGGCCACTGGATTCAACGCCGCCCATCTCTATCTGAATGCCGGGACTTATACGATCACTGAAAACATCACCGCCGCCGGCGCCGGACCCGGCGGCAATATCACTGTCCAGACCACCAGCGTCACCATTGCCGCTGACACCCGGCCGGCAGTTTATGTCTCCAGCAGCACTGGTTCGGACACCAATCCCGGCACCGCTGATGCGCCGCTCAACACCATCGCCATGGCCGTGAGCAAATTCAACAGCGGGTCGGAGATGTTTCTCAAGGCCGGCGACACGTTCCCGCTGGCCACGTCCGTCAACCTGAGCGCGACGAATCAAGTTGTCCAGGTATACGGGGGCGGCGGGCACGCCACGGTTCAGTGGAGCGGGGCAGCCAATGGAATGATTTTTGGAACCCAATCCACAACCGTTAACACCGTTGTACGCGATATCGACTTCACCGAGCCCAGTGGCGTGTCGCTTGCGCCATACTGCTTCGGCGGCTGCGGCAATAATCTCACTCTGGATGAATGCACGGCCACCGGTTCGGGCATCGGGTATCTCTCGACGTTCTCCGATGCCAAGGGCGCTGCAGGCGCCCTGATTCAGGATTGCAGCACCAACGGCATCGGCGCCTATTCCGTCTTCCTTGAGGGCTCCGATATCGCGATCCAGGGCTGCAATTTCGCCAACTCGACGGCCGAACATCTTCTTCGCGGCACTGGCGATCGCGTTGCCATCACCGGCAACATCCTGGCGAATCTGCAGGGCGGCGATGTCACCACCAGCAAGGACGCCATCAGCCCGCAGGGCGGCAGCTTCTGGACCATCGCCGAAAATGATATCGGCGACGGCGGACCGGTCACCTTCGGCCCCATCGCCACCGCCCAGGCCTGGGCCAGCGGAAATCTCCCGACCATCAGTTGGTGCGTCTATGAAGCCAACACCTGTTCCGTCCCGCTCAACATCGCGCCCGGAACACTCCATCTCCTGGCTCGCAACAACACCATCACGCAGAATGGCAACAACTGCGTTAACTTCGAGGCGCCCGCCAACGGCACTTATCCCAACGGGCAGCAGGTAACGCTCAACGCCCAGGACATCCAGATACTCTTCAACACTCTCAGCAATACCGGCAACAATGCCGCCACAGGTGCGGCCCTCAAGTCGTTCAGCGGATTCGGCACCGGAGCCGTCTTCTATGGCAATACCTTTTCCGCCCCCAGCCTGTCCATCGGGGACTATTTCGCGGCCGAAATGAAGATCCTCGATTCCGACCTCAGCGGATTCGCCACGATCGGCGGCAACGTCTGGTCGCAGCCGGCGGCCACCGATTACCATCTTGGCAATGGCGCGCTGTTCTATGTCGGAAACACCGACGGCGTCTGGACCAGTTTTCTCACGCTCGCTCAGTGGAACGCCCAGGCGAAGGCCACCGTTCCCGATGTTGTGGGTCAGGCCAATCCGGTTCCGGTTCCCGCCGGCGTGTTTGTGGACGATTCGGGCACCGCCCGAACGGCCACAAGCAGTCCGGGAGCGTCGCAGTAACTGACGATCGAAATCAGCGAGCCACCAGCGGCCGCAACGCGATCTCCACGCCCAGCGTATGCCGCTGGTCGGGGTCGAGTTGGATGGCGTTGGGCCCGACGTTGGCGCTTTCGACGCAGAGCATGTTCGGCCACTCGTCGTTGCCGAAATCGGGCATGGCTTTTGCCTTGTCGATCCAGGGATTCCAGACCACCGTCGATTGCGAACCGGTTTTGGCCACGCTGACCGAGCGCTGCCAGCCGGGATCATGGACCGTGCAGGTGGCGGGGGTGTTGAGGTAGACGCGATCGGTTTCGGCCGTGATGCGGATCGGATCGGGCGAGCCGGGCATGTCGCGCGTGCCGCCGACTTTGTCGATGTAGGGCGTCTTTTGCAGGCCGTCGATGGAAATCTGCCGCACGTCGCTGACGGCCAGATAAGTGTGCAGGGCTTCCTCAAATGTAAATGGTTCGCGGCCAGCGTTGTGGACGGTGAGCTCCATCGTCAGCGACGCCGAGGCCTTGATGCGGAAGGCCAGGTCGAACGGGTGCGGCCAGATGGCCAGCGTGAGGGCGTCGCTGGTGATGGTCAGCGTGATCTCCGATTCGCCGGCCGGGTCGCAGTGGAACTCCTTTACGGTCCAGGGCATGGTGCGGACGAAGCCATGTTGGCCAAGTGTTGACTTGCCGAACCAGGGGAAGATGACCGGCACTCCGCCGCGGATGGGTTTGTCGGCCTCGAAGGCGCTCTTGGCGCTCACGAACAAAAGCGGATGGCCGCCCGTGGGATCGAACCTCGTGACGTGAGCGCCGTGCAGGAAAACGTCCGCCAGGGCGCCCGAGGGCGTGAGGCGATGGAAAGGAAGAGTGCCGTGCCAGAGCGGAGCTGGCGATTTTGACGGTTGCGATGTGGGGTTCATGGCGGATCACTTCCTTTTTTTAAGGTCCGGCGCCGATCGTTGGCGAGCCAATGCCGTGCGTATACACCGTTCCGCGCCACTCGACACGGCGGGTCACGCACATCCAGGCCGAACGGGCGAGAATATACACGACGAAGGCCCCGGCGACAGGGAAGAGCAAAACCGGCCAGACCGGGTTGCGGACGAATTGGTAGATGATGGTCACGACGGCCGTCAACAGGATGAAATGGATGCTCGCCGCACCGAGCCACAACAAGGCGCCCGGGGCGGAATGGGATACGCCGATCAGCCCCCAGGCGGCGGCGGCGTACACGGGAAGGCACGCCAGCAGGATCGACGCGATTCCGATCAGTGGTCGTTTGGCGGATCCAAAGCCGGCGGCGAAATAAATTCGGGCGAAGCCGCGCAGGATGCTCGCCAGCGAATCGTACATGCGAACCTCGCCCAGATCGGCTCCGAAGGCGATGCGCGGCCGGTCGCCGATATCCTTTACAAGACGCGCCAGCGCGATATCTTCGCAGTACTGTTCGCGGACCGCTCTGTGTCCGCCGATCAGGTCGTAGGTGGTGCGGCGAATCAGCAGAAACTGCCCGTTGCCGAAGGCGACATTCGACCATTCGGCGTTGGTCAGACTGATCGTGAAGAAGGCTGCCAGGGCCCCTGACGCCAGAGGCAGAACAATCCGCTCGGCCAGCGTGTGCGTTTCCAGTTTCAACAGAAGCGAGAGCATGCCCAGTCGTTTCACTTCGGCCGTTGCGATGGTTGTGCGCAGTGCATGGGGCGCGACGATCACATCGGAATCAACCAGCAACAGCCACTGGCCATCGGCGGTTTGGATGCCTTTGTGCAGGGCGTGGTTCTTGCCGGTCCAGCCGTCGGGGAGCTCGCCGGGTTTGATATGCACGATACGCAGTCGCGGGTCGGCCGCGGCCAGTTGGTCCATGACGGCGCCGGTCTGATCCGTGCTGCGGTCATCGACGGCGATGACGTTGAAATCCGGATAATCCTGGGCCAGCAGGGAGCGCAGGCAATCGGCAATGCGCCGTCCCTCGTCCTTAGCAGGGACGAGTATTGTGGCTTTCGGCGGAGGCGATGGCAGCGGGGGGGCCGGCCGGTGAATTACGCTCATCCGCCGTACCGAACTCAACATCAGCAGCGTAACCGCGATCCAAAACCCCGGCCCCGCCAGCAGGTAGCTGATGAAGATGACCCGCTGCAATTCGCTCACGATCGTCCCGTGTTGTTCCACCACCGTTCGAGGTCGACGATTTCGCACCGCCGCCACACCTGCCGGTGCAGCTTGAAATATCCGGCGACGATATTGCGGGCAATCGGATCGTTGATCACGTCATGGATCGAGAATCCCGTGAACGCCAGCACCCGGTGCAGAGGCCCATGCCGCACGACGTGCGTCGGCCCCGCCGGATCAGCCGCCGGGCGGAATGGTCGATGCAGGCCAAGGGAATGAAAGGGCTCCATTGCGAGCCATCTTATACCAGATCGTATAGAGTGAAATGCCAATAAACCGCAAAGTCGCCAAGACGCCAAGGTGAAAACATGCCAAGGCCGAGTCGAGACGATCGGGTGCGTTTCAACGGCGGGAACCGCTCGGCAAACATTATATGGAGATTCATTTGTGTATTGTGCGTTTTCGCGTCATGGGGGCTTTGCGGTTTATCATTCCTCCTGTTTGGATTTCGTTTAGAACTTCTTGTAATACCGACGCGGCAAGCTATACTTGCCGATTCGCGAGTTTTACTGGAGCCTGGAGCCATACATGTCGGTGAAGCTGAGACTGAAACGAATGGGCCGGAGCCACGCGGCGTTTTTCCGGTTGAATGCGATGGATTCCCGATCGCCGCGTGACGGCCGGGTCATTGAAGAGCTCGGATTCTACGACCCGCTGGTCAAGGACAAGAGCAAACGGTTCGTGGCCAAGCTCGATCGGTGCAAGCATTGGTTGGATTTGGGCGCGGTTCCGTCGGAGACGGTGTCGTCGCTGCTGAAGCGCAGCGGACTGGAGCACAAGATGCTCCGCCTCCCCAAACCGGGCAAGCCCAAGCCGGTCGTCGCCGCCCCGGCCAAGAAGGAGGAGGCCGCCAAGCCAGCATAGGCATCGCTGGATCGTGCGCGGGCTGACGCCAATTGGACCATCGGGGCTGGCATGTCGCTGCGAATAGACATCCTGACCCTATTCCCGGAGTTGTTTGGCCCGTTCCTGGGAACCAGCATTCCCAAGCGGGCGGCCCAGAAGGGATTGGTTGAATATCACCTGACGAATATCCGCGATTTTGCCACGGATGCCCACCGCTCGGTTGACGATAAACCCTTTGGCGGCGGGCCGGGAATGGTGATGATCTGCTCGACGGTCATCGAGGCCGTCGAAGCCGTTGAGAAGCTGGACGCCCGGCCGGCTCGACGGATTCTCCTGACACCGCAAGGACGCGTGTTCGATCAGCCGACGGCCGATGCGCTGGCGGCGGCCGGTCGCTTGATGCTGGTGGCCGGGCATTATGAAGGTTTCGATCAGCGGATCATCGAGGCGCTGGATCCGCTGGAGTTGAGCATCGGCGATTACGTGCTCAGCGGCGGTGAACTGGCGGCGATGGTCGTGATCGACGCGGTGGTTCGCCTGCTGCCCGGAGCCCTGGGCGCCGACGACGGCGCGGCGGACGAGTCGTTCGCCGGCGGATTGCTGGAGCATCCGCAATACACGCGCCCGCGGGAATTTCGCGGCATGCCCGTGCCGGGCGTGCTGCTCAGCGGCGACCACGCCGAGATTGAGAAGTGGAAACAGCAGCAGAGGTTGCAGCGAACCCAGGAACGTCGGCCCGATCTGTGGCGCAACTACCTGGAAAAACGCGACGAGAAGAAGCAGGACTGACCAACAGGAATACACCGCGGCAAGATAGCCGCACCAACGCCCATGGGGCGGACTCATTTGAGCGCAACGATCGGAGCAGCATCATGATCAACAAATATCTCACCATAGTCGAACAGCCGCATCTGCGAAAAGATCCGCATCAGTTCCAGGTCGGCGACACCGTCGACGTCGCCACGCGAATCATCGAGGGCGAAAAGGAACGCACCCAGGTCTTCAGCGGCACGGTCATCATGCGAAAAGGGTCCGGCATCAACGAGACCTTTACCGTCCGCCGCATCGTCAACAACGAAGGCGTCGAACGCATTTTCCCCTGCCACAGCCCGTTCATCTCGAAGGTGATCGTGCGCCGCAGCGGCCAGAACCGCCGCGCCAAGCTCTTCTATCTGCGCCAACGCGTCGGCAAGTCCGTCCGACTCACCGAGAAGCGCAAGATCAACAAGAAGGACGAGGCAACGGAATCCGAAGCCGCCACCAACGCCGCCGCCGGCGCCGAGTTGGCCGGCTCACCGGCCAGCGCCTGACGCGACACGCCAATCAAACCATCAGATGTTCCCGGCGCCCTGTGCAGGCGCAGGGGATGCATTGTCAAACAAAAAGGGCAACTCGCCGGTCAATCCGGGAGTCGCCCTTTTCGCGACGGCAGAAATTCGGAAAGTCTGCCCGGCTTCTATTTCTCTGAGGCGATCGTCACAAACATCTGTCCGCCGCCGTTGGCCTTGGTCACATACAATCGAATGCCCTTGGTCAGGTCGCCGGCATTGATCAGGCGAACCGCGTCAGCCTGATTGGCCACGCGCGTGCTGGCCACCTGGGTAATAAGATCGCCTTCTTCAAGGCCGGCCGTCGCGGCCAGGCTGTTCTTGGTCACCGCGGTCACGATCGCGCCGCCGCCATTGCCGCGACGCGGAACCGCCTGCCCGTATTTTGTGGCCAGTTGCGGCGTCATCGTCTGAACGGTGATCCCGATCGACGCCACGCTGGCGCCCGGATTCGCCGGAGCGGGCGCGGGATTCTCATTCTGGCCGGCGGCGGCCAGCACGTCTTCCGGCTGCGTGCCGAGCGTCAGCTTCACATCCTGCGATTTGCCGTCACGGAATACCGTCAGCGTCACCTCGGTCCCCGGCGCGATCTTGGCGATCGTGTTGCGAAGGTCCAGCGATGTATCCAGCGTCTTGCCGTTCAGAGCGGTAATGATGTCCCCTTCCTTGAGCTTGTCCGAAGCGGGCGTGTTGCTGAAAATCTGCTGCACCAGCACGCCCGTCGAACCGGTATAGCCGAAGGTCTTTGCGGTCTTGAGATTCTCCGGCACGGCCACATCGCCAATGCCGACGCCCAGCCAGCCGCGGGTGACTTTGCCGTTGGCCTTGAGTTCCGTGTAGACCCACTTGGCGGCGTTGCTGGGGATGGCGAAACCGATTCCCTGGAATCCGCCGTCCTGGCTGGCGATGGCTGTATTGATGCCGACCACTTCACCGTGCAGATTGACAAGCGGTCCGCCGCTGTTGCCCGGATTGATCGGCGCGTCGACCTGGATGAAATCCTCATAGCCCTGCTTACCGAGCAGCCCCACATCGTTGCGGTCCAGGGCGGAGACAATTCCATGCGTCATCGAGCCCACGTATCCAAACGGGCTGCCGAACGCCAGGATCCAGTCACCTTTTTCCAGTTGGCCGCTGTCGCCCCATTTGGCGGCGATCAGACCGTCGGCCTCGATTTTCACCACCGCCAGATCGCTCTTGGCGTCGGCGCCCAGAAGCTTGCCGTTCTTGATCTGCCGGCCGTCTGCCAGCGTGATTTCGATCGAATCGGCATCGCCGGCCACGTGGTTGTTCGTAAGTATGTATGCGGTGCTGCCGTCCACTTCCATCACCACGCCGCTGCCGGTGCCTTCCTCTTCGAGATTGCCATTGCCGTCGGGAGCGCCACCGGGTCCGTCCGGCGGCATGCCCGGAATTCCCTGAAAGAACCGCCGCAGGTCGTCCGGCGGGGCGGCGTTCTTGATGGTCTTATGCACGTTGATGCTCACCACCGACGGGCCCACAACCTTCCCCACGTGCCGAAACACGCTGGACAGGTCTTCCGCCTGCTGCAAGTCGGCGCGATTGGTCTCCACGTCCTGGGCGGCCCGCGCGTATTCCATCTTCTGGAACAAGCTCGACCCGCCGAAAAAACCCCCCGCAAGCGCCATCACGCTGCACGCCGCCACCACTACCGACAACCGAAACGACTTCATAATCTGACTCCTCTTGTCGCACTCGAATCCGCTCGCGGACTTCGATCCTGTGTCTTATACACCGCCCGACGTCCGCTTGTGGCCAACAAATAATGCTCTTTCATCGGTCGGCATCTCGTATTCATGTTCAGCCGCGGGATACGCCCGATCGGTTATCAGCCGTACGTAGCGTTCAAACGCCTCTTTCGCCGGGGCCGACAAATCACCCAAGTCCGGCACAAATCGGGGTTTGCGCGCTGTCAGGCGCAAGGCGTCGTGCGTGACGAACACATGCCCATGACACGCCGGACCTGCTCCGCACCCGATCACCGGGACATCCACTTCAGCCACCACCGCCGCCGAGACTTCCGGCGGAACTGCTTCCAGGAGAATCGCCGCCGCTCCCGCTTCGGCAAACCGTTGCGATAGCTCCACAACCTTCATCGCATCCGTCGCGCTGCGCCCCTGCGTCTTATATTCACCGAGCCTACCGATAAACTGCGGCCGCAATCCCAGATGCGCCACCACCGCCACGCCCGCGTCCGCCAGTCGTTTCACCAGCGGAATTTGAGTGGCGGCCGACTCTATCTTCACCGCATCCGCCCCCGAAAGTTGCACCATCCGACAGACATTCCGCACGCCCTGAGCGGTGGATCGCTGATACGACCCGAACGGCATATCGGCCCAAACCATCGCCAGCGGTGCCCCGCGTCGCACCGCCGCCGTCAGTTCGATCATGAACCCCAATTTCGCCGGCAGCGTGTTGGCATGGCCGAGGATCACGCTCGCCGCCGAATCCCCCACGAGCAACCCCGGCACCCCCGACTCCTGCATCAGCCGTGCCGTCGTGAAGTCATAACACGTGAGCATGGCGAACTTGCGCCCCGCCGACCGGGCTGCCCGAAGGTCCGCCATCGTGATCCTGCGTTCCAGTGCCGCCATAGACTCCCATTCTATGTCCCGCCGTACAACCGATCAAAGACGGATTTCTCGTCGGCGTCCCTGAGCTTCCACGCCAGTTCGCGGGCCAGCGGGAAATATTTCTCGGCCAATTCGGTCTTCCCGGCCACACGATACGCCAAGGCCGCACATCCGTACGCCACCGCACGATCGAAATCCGTCTGCCGATCGCCCGCCTCCAGGCTCAGCTCGACGCACGTTTCCGCATGATAGACCGCCCGTTCGCCCAAGCCAGCCTTTGCATACGCCGTTGCCAGCAGATTCTGAGCCCGAAGGTGATTGAGCACATCCCCGGCCTCAAGCCAGAAATAGCACGCCGCATGCGCCGCATGGATCATCCGTTGTGCCTGTGCCTCGCTCAGCGTCGTCGCCTCGACAAGATCCCAGGCCAGGTTATTCAGCTCAACGGCAAACCATCGCTGGGCAACGGCCAGATCAAAAGGTGGAGTGTTCATGGTTTCTGTATCAACTTGGACCCGGTACTACCCCTGTCGCCCGATTGTACTCATCGTCGCGCCCGCAATTCCAGGCTTGCGATCCGGTCCGAACCCTGCGTTGCCGTCGCCCCTTGCGTTGCCGCTGCCGTGGTGCGATACCGCGTGCGTTGGTATGATGGGCTTGGGCGAACGGATGAGTTTTGCGGCCGGAATGGTCAGGAATTGCCCTCGTGGAAAATGTCATTGAATTGAAGGACTTGAGCGTGACACTCGGCCGGCGGCGGGTGTTGTCGAACCTGAGCGTTCAGTTGCACGGGCAGGTGATCGGGCTGCTGGGGCCCAATGGGGCGGGGAAATCGACGCTGATTCAGACGCTGCTGGGGTTCTGCCCAAACGTGACCGGGACGGCCAGCGTACTGGGGCGTGATATCCGCACCGATATTCGCGGTGTGCGCGGGCTGATCGGGTATATGCCGGAGAACGACGCCTTTGTCGCCGGCATGACGGCGGTAACGTTCGTGCGGATGATGGGGGAGTTGTCCGGCCTGCCGGCCGAGGCGGCGCTGGAGCGGGCGCACGAGGTGCTTTTTTACGTGGGTTTGGGCGAGGCGCGGTATCGGAAGCTGGGGACGTATTCGCTGGGGATGAAGCAACTGGCCAAGCTGGCGCAGGCAATCGTGCATGGGCCGAAAATGCTCATTCTCGACGAACCGACCAATGGGCTGGACCCGCCCGCGCGGCAGCGGATGCTGCGGCTGATCGACGACGTCAAGGCGTCAGGGGCGACGCGGCTGATTATCTGCTCGCATTTGCTTCGCGATGTCGAGGCCGTGTGCGATGAGGTTCTAATCCTCAAGCAGGGCCGGATCGCTCATCATTGCGATCTCAACAGCGAGCGTGCCGCCAACAAGCACTTTCTGGAAGTGGAAGCGGCGGGGGAGTTGGATGGATTCGCCGCAGCGCTGGCGGCGGCGGGTTGCGAGGTATCGCCGGGCGGGCCGGGACGGTTTCGCATGGAATTGCCCGAGGGATTTGACCTGAAGACAGTCTTTAGCATGGCGGCACAGCGCGAGGTTCGGCTGCACCGGGTGAGTTACCGGCGGGATACGCTGGAGGATATTTTTCTGTCGGCGATGGAGAACTGATGGCGGTCTACAAGCAGACCTATCGGGGGTACGACGGGCGGACCACGCCGGCATGGTCGCGCTGGCTGATCACCGGCCGCTATGCGCTGGCGCCGCTGCTGTCCAGCCGCCTGCTTCCGTTTTGCATGGCGGGGTGTCTTTTCTGGCCGCTGTTTTGCGTCATCCTGGTGTATATCTTTCACCAGCCGGCGCTGATGGATCTCTTGCCGCCAGGATTGAGCGCCCTGGTGGGTGTCGGCGGTGGATTCTTTTATCTCTTTTGTGTTATTCAGGGTGTGCTGGCGTTTCTGCTGACGGCTCTGGTCGCGCCGGGGCTTATCAGCCCGGACCTGGTCAATGGCGGAATGCCGCTGTTTCTGGCCCGGCCGTTCACGCGATTTGAATATGTCGCCGGGAAAATGGCCGTGCTAGCGGGCATTCTGTCGGCCATCACATGGATTCCGGGTCTGCTGGTTCTGGCCTTGCAATCGAGCATGGAACCGTGGAAATGGACATGGGACAACCTGTGGATCGCCGGGGCGCTGATCGAGGGCCTCGGTGTGTGGATCGTGGTACTCTCGCTGATAGGTCTGGCGGTGTCGGCGTGGGTGCGGTGGCGGCTGCTGGCAGGGGCCTCGGTGCTGGGAGTGTTCTTTGTCGGCGCGGGCCTTGCCGACCTCATCGACAGCGTCCTGCACACGACCAACGGGATGAAGTTCAATCTGCTGGAGGTCGTCCGCACGATCTGGGTGGACCTTCTCCGGACTACGCCGATCGGCGAGTCGCCCATCGTCCTGTCAACATCGGAGGCCTGGACCGTTCTGGCGATCGCCGCCGGTTTGTGCCTCGCGTTGCTGGCCGTTCGTATCCGGCCGTTTGAGGTGGTGCGTTGAGCGATTCGACGATCAAACTTCAGAACGTTTCCCGCTTTTATGGCGGGGTTCTGGGCGTCAATCGCGTCACGCTGTCGATCCCGCCGGGGATCACCAGCCTGGTCGGACCCAACGGATCGGGCAAGACGACGCTGATGAACCTGATAGCGGGATTGATCCGGCCGAGCAAGGGAACGATCCGGGTGCGCGGCGTCAGCCCGTCGCGGCCGCAGGAGTTATTGCGCATTGTCGGCTACGCGACGCAGTTCGATTCCTTTCCCAAGGGGCTGACCGGGTTTGAGTTCATTTACTATTACCTGCGGCTGTTCGGATTCGATTCGCGCAAGGCCCGGTCGATGGCCGATATTGCCATCGACCGCGTGAAGATGTCCGATGCGGCCGGGCGGAAGGTCGCGGCTTATAGCAAGGGGATGCGTCAGCGCATCAAGTTGGCGCAGGCAATCGCGCACGATCCGGTGGTGCTGGTTCTGGATGAACCGCTCAACGGCCTTGATCCGCTGGTGCGGGCGCAGACGATCGAATTGTTTCGCGAATTTGCCCGCGACGGCCGGCACGTGCTGGTGTCCAGCCACGTGCTCCACGAGGTCGATCTCATCAGCGATCAAGTGGTGATGCTCTCCAACGGCTATGTCGTTGCCGAGGGGCAGATCCGCGACGTGCGCGGCGAAATTCGCGATGAGCCGATGCGGATCGTGGTTCGCTGCGACCGGCCGGGCGAACTGGCCAGCCGGATTTTTCTGCTGGAGGGTGTCGTCGAGGCGAGGATGCTGGATCGCGATGCGGTGCTGGTCAAGACGCACGATCCGGATCGGTTTTATCTGGCGATCAACCGCATCGCGCTGGACGGCATCCGCGTTGAAGGCGTCTGGCCGGCGGATGACGATGTGAATTCCGTCTACGAATATCTCATTGGCAACGAGGGGGCTTCGCGATGATGCCGATGTACGTGCGACAGATTCTGGCTGTCTTGCGACTGGAATTGAAGAAGACGTTCTTCGCCCGGCGAGGTTTGTGGGTGTATCTGGTGGCGCTGGCGCCGGCGCTGTTGTACGTCGGGCAGGATATCGAGGGACCGCGTCATCAAAAGCAACTCGAGCAGATCAACCGGCAGCACCCGCTGGAGCCGTATAAGCTTGCAAACGTTACAAAAGGCCAGACCAAACAGCAGGTCATCGCGCTCCTGGGCAGGCCGTACAGTCAACGCGGGCCGTTTGGGCGGCCGGGGCGCATCCAGCGCGAGATTGACTGGTATACCGACGGCAAGCGTGAGATCATGGTCGAGATCACGGACGGTTTGGTAACGAACGTCGATCCGAGTGGCCCGCCGACCATCGAAGGGCAGACCATCGTTTTTGCTACACTGTTCCAGAACGTCTACCTGCGGCTGGGAGTCTTCTTCGGATGCATCGGGATCTTCGCCAACCTCTTCCGGGGGGAGATGCTGGATAAGAGTCTGCATTACTATCTTCTGACGCCCATGCCGCGGGAAGTTCTGGTGGCCGGGAAATTCCTCGCCGGCCTGCTGGTGATGTGCGCCATCTTCTGCTCGGGGACGACGTTGCAGTTTGCGGCCATGCTGGGTCAGTTCGACCGGTCGGTGGCGCTGAATTTTCTGCACACCGGCGGATCGGCAATGCTGTGGTCGTACGTGGGCGTGACGCTGCTGGCGTGCGTGGCGTACGGGAGTTTGTTCGTAGCGTTGGGGTTGCTGTTCCGCAATCCGGTTGTGCCGGCCGCGTTCGTACTGATGTGGGAGAGCATCGTGATGTTCATGCCGGTGTCGCTCAAGGAATTGAGCATCATTTACTATCTGCAATGCATCTGTCCGGTGGCGGCCACGGTCGACAAGTCGATGCCGGCGGTCCTGAAGATGCTTGTCACTAGCGACAGTGATCCGGTCACGCGCCGCGCGGCGATCGTCATGCTGCTGGCCGTTTCGACGGTCTGCCTGGGAATCGCGGCCTTCCGCGGCCGCCGGCTGGAAATCAACTACGCGGTGGAATAATTCGCAGGCGAGCCTCTTTCCCGCTCTCACGATACAATCTCCCCCATGCCAAGACACACATACAAAGGCGTGACGGCCGCCATTCTGCTGGCACTGTTCCTTTTCGCCCGCAGCCAGCTCACCTCGCCGCTCTTTGCGCCGGGGCCAGCGGCCAGCGAAGACGGCCTGAGCGTCTGGTTCAGCCCGCACGGCGGTTGCGAGGCGGCCATTGTCAGCGAAATCAACGGCGCGAAGATCACCATCGATATCCAGGCGTATTCCTTCACCTCAATCCCGATCGAACATGCCCTGGCCGATGCCCAGGCTCGCGGCGTGCGCGTCCGCGCCGTTCTGGACAAGATCGCCGCCGGCGAGCATTACTCCGGGGCCGATTATCTCTTCACCCACAACATCCCCGTCTGGCTCGATGGCCAGCAGCCGATCGCGCATAACAAGGTCATCATTCTCGACGGCCAGACGGTGATCACCGGCAGTTTCAACTTCACCAAGCAAGCCGAAACCGAGAACGCGGAGAACGTCCTTGTCATCCACGGCAAGCCCGCAATCGCCGACGCCTATGTCCGGAATTTTCAATCGCACCTGGATCGAAGCGACAAATACGCCGGCATCCCCGGCCGCGGCGGCTCATCGGCGGATGCCGTGGGCGAACGTGGGTGAGGCGAGCGGCAATGCTGGTATAATGCAGGCGACTTAAGGTGCCCGGCGCCAGGCCTTTTGTCCCCTCGCCCTGTACTCAGGGAGAGGGATAGGGTGAGGGTTAGAATCGACTCGGATCGATGGGCCGGTGCGTTCGACAACGGCCAAAAGACCCTCACCCCAACCCTCTCCCAGGGTACAGGGAGAGGGGGAAGAAAGCCGCGGCCGACGGAGGTCATAATGGACGAATCAACACCAATTCCGCCGCCGCCGCCAAATGTCCCGCGCATTGTGCCACTGGACTACGCGCCCCGGCAGGCACGTCAGTTCAGGTATGTCATTTACTGGACTGCCAACGCCGTAGTTCTCGCCGGCGTTTTTGCCGTCTTTTGGTCTCTCGCCGAGGATGCTTGGTCGCTCGGCCGGCAATACTATTGGGAATGCCAGTGCATGAATTTTAGTCCTCCGCCAGGAGTCGTAGTATATGCGAGACTGCCTTGCCGGCTCGCCAGCGCCGGCTCTGTTTGCGTCATACGCGGACAGCGCATCCGCGGAGGTAGTCGCGCTGAAAGGCGACTATGCATTGCAGCAACTGGGCACTTATCCTTCGATTATTGAATACGGCCGCGTGCCGCGCCTTTGGATCCGCTTCTTGCAGGAATCGAAGACAACGGTGGATTCGCGAGTTGCCTTTCCCACGCCGGCGGCCCCGACAACAGTCGTGTTCTGTCACGAGCGAATCAGCCCGGGCGGGCATGCGCGGCTTGTTGCTGTGCTCTTTCTGGGAAATGGAGGCTTTGGCGACAGGCTGGACAAGGAACCGGTCGCGCAAGTGTACGCCGCGACGGCTTGGAACGGAATCAAGCGGCTCAGAAACTGCGGCGTTTTGCCAGCAGCTCCCGACCCGTCCAGAGCAAAATACCTGCCGATGCCGCAGCGCATATACGCGGGCCAGGTGGATCCGGCCGACAGCAGCCGCTTCACCGTTGAATTCGAGCAGCCCGGCGGCGACCATGGTCTGGTCATGGGGCGGTTGAACGACGATGATTCCGTCGAAGTCACTTTTCGGGCCGGGTCGGGCGCTACCAAATAGCAGGTCGAAGCGTATTTCGCCCTCCTTTGAAGACGCGGGACGCTTACAAGGTTGCATCATGGCCTTGCGTGAAATTGTCATCGTGAAAGACGCAACGTCGCTGGCCCGTGAGGCAGCCGATCGCATTGAAGCCGGGTCGGCCGGCACGATCGCTGGCGCGGGGCGATTCTCGATCGCGCTGTCGGGCGGAAATACGCCTCGCGCCGTTTACGAACTACTGGCGGCCGCGCCGGCGAGGGATCGGATCGACTGGACCCGCTGGGAAGTCTATTTCGGCGATGAACGGACCGTGCCGCCGGATCATGTTGACAGCAATTATCGTATGGCCAATCAGTCGCTGCTGAGCAAAGTTCCGCTGCCGGCGGAATGCGTGCATCGCATGATGGGCGAGAACCCGCCACAGCAGGCGGCCGTGGATTATGGGCGATTGCTCAAGGACCGCTTCGGCGACGGCGGCCCGGACCTGGTCATGCTCGGAATGGGCGATGACGGGCACACGGCCAGTTTGTTTCCGTACACGGCCGCGCTGGCCGAGGCGAAACATCGGTGCGTCGCCAATTGGGTGGAGAAGTTACAGTCGTGGCGGCTGACGATGACGGCGCCGTTCATCAATCGGGCAGCGATGGTGATGATTCTGGTGTCCGGGGCGGGCAAGGCCGATCGCGTGGCTGAGGTGATCGAAGGTCCGCGCGATCCTCAACGGCTGCCGATTCAATCGATCAACCCGAACGGCGCCGGCGCGAAGCTGCTCTGGCTGCTGGACGAACCGGCGGCCGTGAAGCTGAGGTCGCGGGCGATCTGAGTGTATGACGGCATGATGACCACGGGCCGGGCTCAAGTCTGATAATTCCGGATAATTCCTGGCGATTGATGAATATACTATTGGCAAAGCATGTCGGTCCGATTAGTGTGTAGGCTACTGTCTCCATGCGGCCGGCCGGAATGTCCACCGGTGACGGCGATGATGCGGAAGGAAGCACGCTGTGATCAAGATGCAGGAAGAGTCGACGCGTACGCTGTATGACAACCAGTCGAAGATCTACGACATCACGTTTGGCGGGCTGGTGCTGAACCGGCTGGACCGGGCGATATCGGAGCACATGCACCTGCGGCCAACGGATCGCGTGCTCGATCTGGGTGTCGGGACGGGCAATTCGCTGCGGTATTATCCGGACGGCGTGCGTGTGATCGGGGTGGATTTGTCGTCTGGCATGCTGTCCAAATGCTGCCAGAAGATCAAAGAGAGCGGCGTGACCACGCACCACATCTGCCAGGCCGATGCGCTGCATCTGCCGTTCGCGGACAACAGTTTCGATCACGTGTTCATCAGCCACGTCATCAGCGTGGTGAGCGATCCGGTACGTTTGGTGAGCGAGGCGCAGCGCGTGGCGAAGCTGGCGGGGCGCGTGGTGGTGGTGAATCATTTTCAATCGACCAACCGGGCGTTGGCGCTGCTCGAAAAGGTGCTCTGCCCGCTCTGTACAAAACTCGGCTGGCGCAGCGACCTGGCGCTGGCCGACCTGATCCGCCGCACAGGCGTTGAGGTGGACTACCGCTACAAGCACAATTCGATTGACTTCTGGGAAACGGTCGTGATGACCAACAACAAGAGCCTTCTGGCGGTTTAGGGATCAATCAACCGCAAAGCCGCAAAAACGCCAAGGTCAGAACGCGCCAAAATCAGTTCGCGCGAATAATGGGATTCGGCACTCTTGTCGACAACACCCGGCCTCCATAGTCACCAGCGAGCCAAGGAACTCCCCTTCATATCCGCAGGTCCCTTCCATCTCAGCGTTTTGGCGTCTTTAGCGGTTTATTCGCATTTCCAGCCGAAAAAATGGCGACGGTGGAGAAGATCCGTTCGCTTCGAGCCGCGATCATAGCCCGCAACGATCGCTGGGGAGCGAGACTCTCCTCCACCGTGCCGCCTGTTGTGCGCCGTGGGATTCGTCCACGCTGGCCGCCGTGAAACCCCGTCCTGCCGGACGGGCTCAGGCCACTTCTTCCTTCATGTGGTCAGATGCAAAGACCGAATCGGCCAATGCTTCATCTAACCGCCTCTCGGCATTGCGAATGTCGAAGGAGGCGACTCCATTGCGGCGGTGAGCCAGCAAGCGGTCCAAGCCGCCCGGCCGCGATACCAGATCTTGCAGTTTGGCATCGATAAGATTTTCGATGGCCTTGCGAAGGATTTCGGGGTGCCTTTCCATGGCGCAATCTCCCGGTGTACGAAATTCGGCCCGGCATTCCAGCCACACGCGCGGCAAGAGAAGGCCGTGGCCAATACAACTCGGAGAAGGATCCAAACGCCCTGCGGCGCGTTGATCCCTTTCACATGCCTACGGAGTTAGCTGACGGGCTGGGAGTTGAAAGTCTCCCTCGGGTTGGCGTCTAGAGCGCCCGATAAGCCCCTGCCGGGAAATCCTCTTTTTGAGGCTCCAGCTCCCGTGAGGCTATTGCCTTCGCGGGTGGTTTCTCCGCGCCCCTCACGGTTGGGTGAGAAGCTTCGGCGGTCAAAGCCGACCCGCATTCTAAACGAGCACGCCGCCGTGTCAACCGCAAAATAAAAAAGTATTGCGCGCAAACAGGGCAGCGGCATGCAGGATTGCAGCGGGGAAAAGGCAGGGCCGCAAATGCAAACGCCGTGGCTTGGTCTACTTTCTACTCGCCTTCTTCCGTCCTCCGGCCCGAAGGGCGCTGCGGACATTGATCATGTTGCCCGCCGCGATGGCGCCGATCAGCAGGCCCAGCAGGATCAGGATGTACGGGCAGGCGGCGAACGGGGCTGCCAGCGGATTTTCCGGCTCGACGATCCATTCGAGCAGTCCGGTCAGTATGAGCAGCATCGCGCCGGTCAGCAGCAGCGGTATCAACGTGCGAATCCGAGAGTGCGGATCGGGTTCAGCCAGGCCGGGAAAGTGAAGGGGCGGTGCGTGATCGGCGGTGGCGGAGGCCAGGGCTGCCAGTGGATCGATTGGGTCCGATATAGATTGCGACGCGGAATCCACGGCGGCGTCTTGCGCTGGGACGGCGTCGCTTGGGGCAAACGGGTCTGGCGGCGGAGACGCTGGTTCGGGCGGGCGGGACGTGGGAAACGGTTCGCGCTGGCGGCGAGGTTCGCTCGGTGGCGGAGTCGGGTTGTCGCTGGTTGAGGATATAAGATGGTCCTTTGCAGCCGCTCATTATAATACAGCGCATGGTTGGGCCAACGGGTGTTTCTGTGCGGGCGCCGGCCGTCGCGGGGAGTTTTTATCCTCAGGCGGCGGCGGAATGCCGATCCACGGCCATCGGTCTGCTCAATGCCGCCGTCATCGCAAACCGGGGACTGGGACTGGGGCAGAGCGATTTTCCGCCGGCTTATGCCGGAGGAATCGTGCCGCACGCGGGCTGGATTTGCAGCGGCGTCGTCGCGGGCCAGACGATCGCGGCGATCGCGGCGGGCCGGCCGGATGTACAGGTCATCGTCGTTTTCGGTGCGATTCATGTACCGATGGCGGTCGATCGGGCGATGCTCGACACATTTGATCGATGGTCCGAGCCGATTGGTGATGCGATTCCGCCCGGCGAACTGAGACGGAAATTGTCGGGGACGGCGGCGTCGTTTGCGACGGATGACCGGTTTCATCAGCGCGAACACGCGGTGGAAGTGGAATTGCCGCTGCTGCAACTCGCCTGGCCGGGCGTGCCCATTCTGGCCGTGCAGACTCCGCCGATCGAAAGCGCGGTTGAAATTGGACATCAGACCGCGCGGGCGGTGAAGGCGATGGGATTGCGGGCGGTGTATCTGGCCAGCAGCGACCTGACGCATTACGGCCCGCAATACCGGTTCAGTCCGTGGGGCGTCGGCATCGCCGCGCTGGAGCGGGCGAAGGAGAACGATCGTCACGTCTTGCAGGCCGTGACGGATATGCGGCCTGAAGCGGTTGTGCCGATTGTGCGGGCCGAGTTCAGCGCCTGCGGCGCAGGAGCGATAGCGGCGATGATGGCGGCATGCCAGGAGTGTGGGGCGACGCATGCGAGATTGTTGAGGCATACTAACAGCTTTGAGACGTTGGCCGGCCTGGTCGATCACGGGTCCGATAACGCGGTTGGCTACGCGGCGGTGGTCGTCGGTTGATTTTGGGCACGGCCGGTGCGTCCACTAATCAGGCGGACTGCCGCGTGGAAGTCGCGGGAGCGTGTGGATCGGACGCGACAACGCAACGGCGGATGATGACTTGCGGCATCATTCACTATAAAGCGACCGACCCGCGCAGACGGAATTTGGTCGTGCGAGCTTGATTTTGCGGTGTTTTTTTTCACTCGCCGCCTCGCGGACCCGCCGCCGCTGCCGTGGAATGCCGTTTGTTATCGTCATCCACAATATGCAGGAGCGCTCAATGAACGAAAGTGAATTTCAGACCAAGCTCGCCGAAATCATGGGCGAGATCAGCACTCTTCCGCCGACCGAACGGCAGAAGCTGGAGAAGCTGGCCGACGACACGCGCCAGCGCCACGAGCGCCTGCGCCAGACGGTCAGCAGCCTGCAGGAGTCTCTGGATTACCTGCGGCTGAGCATCAAATACCTGGTCTTCGACCTGGAAGCGACGCGGCGCGAAAACAGCTACCTGCGCAAGATGCTCGAAGACGTCGGCAACAACGAGTAACATACACCGAGAATCAGCGGAGCGTTAGAAACGTCCCGGGCCGCTCGCCAGAACGGCCTGGGAATTTTTTGCGCTGCTGCATTTTGCACGCGTTTACCAAATTATCGGCAGCCCGCAGGCGCCAAACTGGCGAACGGAGGTCACGATCGTCGGGGGTCCATTGTTGATTTCCCTGTCGATCTGGGCCGGACCTCGGCGGCACGGCCTCAGCGTCCGACTCTCTCGACCGCAGGCCGGCCCAGCAGGTACGAACTGGTCCGCAGCCGCTTGCCCGCGATGGTTTCGATGTGCTCGATGAGGATGCGGTTGATCGGATCGGTCTGATGGCGAGTGACCTGTGGCAGACGGCTTCGCCGGCCGGCCTGGCGCGGAAGTTGGACGATGCCGCGAACGAGGCGCAGGAGCCGGCCGTCCAGAGGCATGCGGTCGGGGAAGGCTGATTCGCAATCGCCGCACAACACGCCGCCTCGGTGCGTTGTGACGGATATTCGCTGGCCGTCGTTCACTGGTTTTCCGCAGGAGACGCACTCGGTGAGTTGTGGCAGATATCCAGCGGCCTCCAGCAAGTCGAGCACGAAGGCCAGATACGCCTGTTCAACCCGGCCGGCCCCCAGTTCGTCCAGGCAAATTGCCAACAGGTCGAAGACCTCCGGATGCGGATCATGTTCCTCGATCAGCGTGGCGGCGATCTCGCAGGCTGAGAGTCCAAGATAAATCGCCCGCAGCGATTCCCGCAATTCGCGGCGGCCGTCGGCGAGCTTCCATTCCGTCAGCGTTCCCAGGTCGCGGGCGGGATCGATGGACATGACGGCCTGTCCCAGGTCCATGAGATCGACACCGCCGTCGAATTTGCTGGCGCCCGCCTTGGTCCGCCGGTGTGCGCCCTTGGCGATGACGCGGACGAGTCCCTGATCGCGGCCCAGCAGCGTGAGAATCTGCGAGGTCTCGCTGTATTCAAACCGCCGCAGACAGATGCACCGATCGGATTCCAGGGGCATGGAGGGATTATAGTGGATAACGGGGCCGCTACTTCGTTACCTGCAACGTCGCCTTCTTCAGTTGGGCCGATGACGGTCCGACCATCATCTCAACATCGCCCGGCTCGACTGTGTCCTTCATGTTGATGTCGTGAAACGCGAGGGTTTGCTTATCGACATTGAACGTGACGGTCTGACTGGCGCCGGCGGCCAGGGTGATTCGCTGGAAACCGCGAAGCTCCTCAACTGGGCGGGTTACGGAACCGACGACTTGGTGGATATAGAACTGCACGATTTCGTCGCCGGCCATTGGGCCGGTGTTGGTGACCGTCACGCTCACCGTGACACGGCCGTCTTTGCTCATCGTCGGCGAGCTGAGGATCGGGTCGGAATAGCTGAAGGTTGTATAGCTCAGTCCGAAGCCGAAGGGGAACAGCGGCTGGTTCGATTCATCGACGTAGTTGTACTGCCTCGCGCTGGGCTTGGCGTCGTAATACATCGGGATTTGCCCGGTGGACCGCGGGACCGTGATGGTGAGCTTGCCGGAGGGATTCACATCGCCGAAGAGCACATCGGCCACAGCATTGCCGGTCTCCTGGCCCATGTACCAGCCTTCGAAAACGGCGTCCGCCCTCTGGACGATGCGCGGGATCGCCAGCGGCCGGCCGTTCATCAGATACACGATCACCGGCTTGCCCAGCGCGAACATGGCATCGGCCAGATCGTTCTGCGCGCCGGGGAGATCGAGCGACGATCGATCACCCAAATGGTCTTGGCCCCAGGCTTCACGGGAAATGACTTCGTTTTCCCCAAGGACCAGCACGATGAGGTCAGCCAGTTTCGCGGTATCAACGGCCGCGGCGATGGAGGTGCGGTTTTGTTCGTCGGTGGGCTGATCAGAGGGGATCGCCTGCCGCCATGCCTGCATCGAACTCTCGGGGAGATTGGTGATGATCTTGCAACCTTCAGAATAGACGACGGCGCCGGCGCCGACCTTGTTCTTTATGCCATCGAGGATCGAGACCTTGTAAAGCGGATCGCCGCTGTAGCTGCCCAGCCGGGCCGATGCGGCGTTGGGGCCGATAACCGCGATCGTCTTGTATTTGTCCTTGGCCAGCGGAAGTATCGGGCCGTCGTTTTTCAGAAGTACGATCGATTCCTTCGCGCTCTTTAGCGCCAATGCCTTGGAAGAATCCAACCCGGCCAGTTGCATGGCTTTGTCCACATCGCCATACGGATTCTCAAACAGCCCCAGCTCGAACTTGAGGCGCAGCACATGGCGCACGGCCTGATCCAGGACACCTTCCGATAGCCGGCCCTGCCTCACGAGGTCCGGGAGATTCAGGTAGGCCTCGCCGCCGGAGTTATCGATATCGACGCCGGCCGTCATGGCTTCGGCGGCCGCGTCGGCCATATCGGCGGCGACATGATGCACCTGGAACAGTTGTTCGATGCCTCCATAATCGGAAGCCACGACACCATCGAACCCCCATTCATTGCGCAGCACCTCCCGCAAAAGCCATTGATTATCGTGTGCGGGAATGCCATTGACCTCGGTGTACGCGGGCATGACGGCCGCCGGGTGCGCATCGTTGATGGCGACGCGGAACGGAACCAGCACGGCATCGTACATCTCGCGCAGCGGCACATCGTTGGGCGCGCGGTTGATTCCGCCCTCGGGCTCTCCGTGCCCGGCGAAGTGCTTCAACGTCGCCGCGACGTGTCCCGCGGCGATGACGCCGGTCGCGCTTCCCTGCAGGCCGCGAACCATCGCGGCGCCGAGCTTGCCGTTGAGGTAAGGGTCTTCGCCCATGGTTTCATCGGTGCGACCCCAGCGCGGGTCACGGCAGATATCGACGATGGGGCACAGGGCATGACTAACACCGCGCGCCCGCATCTCGCCGGCCACGACGCCGTAAATTGCCTCGACAAGCTGTGGGTCCCACGAACAGGCGATGCCGATGGGTACCGGAAACGAAGTGGCGCCGATGGTGCGGAAGCCGTGACAGCCCTCGTCGTGCAGGATCGCCGGGATGCCCAGGCGAGTCTGCTCGACAAGGTATTTCTGAATGCCGTTGTGCAGTGCAACCTCCGTTGCCGCGTCGTAATCCATCGGCGCCAGCGTGCCGACGCCATTGGAAAGCAGCACGGCGGTCTTGGTCGGATCAAGGTCGCCATTCGTTTGAATCCGATCGGGGTTTATCGAAAGGCATCGCAGTTGCTGAGCCTTCTCATCGAGGGTCATGCGGGCCAGCAAGTCATCAATCCGCTGATCCACGGGCGCCTTCGCGCTTTTGTAGAGAGCGGAAGCATCGGGACGTGATGTAATAGAGCTGGCATTTGCCGGGCCGGCCTGCGGCGCGCACGCTGCGAGGAATGCCAAACCCGGCAGACCGATTGCCCAGGCCGCGAACTGGATGTAACGCATGGTGTGCTCCCGTCGAAGATAGTCATGCAATTCAATCGAAGCCGCTGATCACGCGACAATCACGGCACATTTACGGCCGGTTGCGTAGCAGGGCGCGCCGGTCCCTTGAGATACCGGTCGGCGAAAGTGAAAAACGTCGGCCAGTTGGGCGCATCCGTGTGACCCTGACTGTGCTCGCGGAACGCCACATCGCCGTCGATCAGCGCGGTTTCGATCGGCGGAAATACCGCCGTGCCCAGGTCCTTCTTGCCCAGGAGCTTGTATACCGGTCCGGCTCCGACGGCCGCCATGAACATCCCCTGCGGATCGGCCCACGCGTCGTTGGCGCTGCCGGTGATCCGGCCGCCGCCCACAAATACCGGCCGTGGCGCGCACAATGCAATCAGTTCGTGACCGTCCACGGGCATGTCACCCGCGTGGCCGGCGAATTGGATGAAGTTGCCGGCGAACCAGTAATATTCCTTGGTCGCGGCCAGATTCTCGATCGTTTCGCCGAAGTTGCGTCGATTGATATGCGCGCCGCCGGCGCCGGATGAGCTGACATAGGCAATCGCGAACCGCTGATCCAGCGCCATCGCCAGCACGGTGGCCTTGCCCCATCGCGAGTGGCCCTCGATGCCGACCTGTTTGGCGTCAACCGCCGGGTCGGTTGCGAAGTAATCCAACGCGCGGCTTGCGCCCCAGGCCCAGGCGGACAACATTCCCCAATCGTCCAGACCGCGAGGCTGGCCCTTGTTGACCAGGCCGATGATGCCCGCCGTCAGACCCGCGCCGTTATCGGCTTGGATGCTGTAGGTGCCGAGCGTCGCATATCCCCAACCGCGTGACAGCGCCAACTGCTGCCAGCTTCCCGGCGGCGGGCCAGCGCCGCGGCCGGGACCGCCCGTGCTGCCGGCAAGCTGCATGATGACTGGAACCGGCCCACTGGTTTTGGTGGGCGTTGTCAGCGTCAATTGAATATCCAAGCTGATCAGCGGATACGCCGAATTATCCACGTGGCCGGCAAGCTGCCTGGTCGTGGTTGTGCTGTCATTGCTGGTGCGCGTGACTTCCCACGTCACTTTCGGCGTGACCTTGGGCGTTCGGCCGTAGATGTCGCGCTCAAAGTCCTCCAGGATTTCCGGCCGGCGCTGTTGCCACCACTGCTGGGCGGTCGTCACCTTCTGGCCGTTCTTCAATGTCAGCGGGTCGGGGAGATTGGGAAACGGATTGGCTTTGGATTCGTCGTTGTTGCCTGGATTGTTCGGACCGGGCGCAATGGAGGCCAGGTGGAGAACGTCCATGATCCTCTGATGATCCTGCTCGGCCGTCAGAGCCGCCGGCAGGGCGGGTTTGCTTGTTGCCGCTGGCGATGGCGGGTCGGCTGCTTGCGCCAGCGCTGCCGTCAGCAGCACCAAGGCGATCACCCCAGGCGTACATTGAACCACACGCATCAAAGCCCAATGCATACGATCCTCCTCGTTCCAGCCCCACCGGAAATGGACAAAAGTGAGCATAACACAATGCAATTCGCTTCAATAGTGCTACAATGAAGGGTACAAGCAAGGAACGCGGCTGCAGGCACGATGGACGCTCTGATGTCGGAGGTTGAAAATGGGCGCCAGCGGGTGTGATGTTGTCATCGCGGCTGGGCTGGTGCAGATGCGCCGGCCTGAACGGGAGGCTGGCTTGAAATTCATCGGCGAACCCCTGATGGCTCGCGACGCGGACGGGAACCTCCGCAACGGCGTGGCCACCATCTTTCCCTATTCTCATACCGTGGTCACCGTGCCGGGCGCCCATATCAATCAACGCATCGCGTTTATCGATTCGCTCAACACCGAGCGAGCGGCTTCCGACCTGCCTCGCCTTTCCGAGGAACAGGAAGAGGCCGAAATGGAACTTTCGGTCGACCTGTTTGTCACCGACCAGGGCGTGATCATCCGCCCGGACCCGTCGCAGATGGACCTGGCGATTGCGGCCGACGAGCTCCTCCAGACTTTGCTGCCCAAGCGACATATCAAATACACGTTCCTGAGCGACGGCCGGGTGCGCGACGTGCTGAAGCGGCGAGGCGAATGCTGGCGCATATTCCTGCCTCCCACGGCGGAACTGGAGATCCGCCGTGTGATCGCCGCCGCGCACACGGCGATTCGCGGCCGGGCGATCTATTACTACAGCCCCGTCAGCGGAACCCGGCTGCTGACATATGAGAATCTTCATCTTCTGTCGCAACTGGACGACGCCGAATTGCGGGTCCATCTGGCGGAAATCGCCGACTACATGCCCCGTCGCAACCGCAACGGGTCTTTCGAGATTGAACTCTTCATGGCCGATCCGGCGACGCCATCGGCGGAATTCGCGTCGGCGGCCCATTGTCCGGGCGATGAACTGCGCCCCCGGTTTGATTCGCTGTGCCGGCAACTGCACGGCAACGTGCCCGTCGAATACCAGCACGACGATCCCAACGAGCCAAAGTGGCGAAATCGCATGTTCGCCCGCCTGATGACCCAGCGCGACGATGTCCTGGGCGATGAAGAATCCCTGGGACTCGATCCGGAATTCTCGATGCGCGTGCAATGGCTGCCCGGCGGCCGGATCGAGGAGGGCGAGCTGATCATCGATCCGGCCACGGAGGATCGCTACGACCTGGCCCGTGACAAATCCGCCGCCGCCCTGGTACGCGGGCTCATCTTCAATCTGGTGCGTGAATACGGCGATCTGGAATACGTCAACGTGGGAAGCGTGCTGCCGTCGCCGCGCCGCGATGAACGCCGCGGCGGGCGGCGCGACGTATTCGTGGCGCAGATCAAGCAGCGCCGCGCCGCCGGTGAAGTGCTCAAGATCATCCGCATGCAGAAGTGGGGCATTCGTGAGCGGCTGGATAAGGGCGCCAGCCTGCAGGACGCGATGACCGCCACCGAGGAATACACCGAGTATGTTCTGGACCGCCGGCTGGCCTGCCGGCAGTTGGGTATGAACCTTCCCCTTCTGCAATCCGCCCACCGGGTCAGCGAGATCTACAACGGCACCAATGTCCGCTATCGCGGCACGCGAATCTGGTCGCCGTATTTCCAGCGCGATTACATTCCCGGCTACGGCACCGATCAGATTTCCACCCGTAAACTGGCCAATCCCGCCTATGCCATGGCCTTTGCGATGCTGTTCGGGCAGGCCGCCGCCTCCAACATGATCGTCGGCCGCGCCGAATTGACCGGCGAGCCCGTTTTCGACGCCGGCGATGAAATCGTCGTCGAGAATTCCGCCGGCCTGCCAAAGTGGATTATCGTGGCCGACCACGTCGGCACGTTCGTCGATTGGACGGGCCCGATCGAAACCCACGCCCAGGGTTATGCCCGGGCGGTCAAACGTCACTTGAAGGCGTGGCCGATCCCGAGCGATTCATCCAGGCGTTTCTCTCCGGCTTCACCGAACGCTTCCTTCACATCCAGAACGAATACGCCAAGCATCGCGGGGCCTTCGATACCCTGTTCAACCATCGCCCCTGGGATCCGGCCGGCTCCATGGCCTGCCGCTGGTATCACGTCCTGGACCGCCTCCACCGCGCCGAGCCGCGCAAACTCAGCCAGGGCCTCGCCAGCCACTTGCGCGATTGAGTTCACGCTTATGATACCCGGGTCGAACTGCATTTCAGGAGCATTCTTATGCACAATCGGACGCCGCTCATCTCCCTGATTGTCGTGTTGTCTTTGAGTCTTTCGCCGGCTTTTGCCCAGACCGCGCCGTCACAATCCAACGGCAAGCCGCTTTATCTCGATCCAACGCAGCCCGCCGATGCTCGCACAAACGACTTGATTTCCCGCCTGACGCTGGAAGAGAAGGCCACGCTTCTGAACCACGTCGGGCCGGATGTGACTCGCTTCAATATCGCATCCGATAAATGGAACCAATGCCTCCACGGCGTCGTGTGGGAAAAGCCCACCACCATGTTTCCCGTTTCCATTGCCGCCGCCGCGACGTGGGATCCGGCCCTTGTCCACACGGAAGCCACGGCCATTTCGGATGAAGCCCGCGCCATCTACAACTCATGGCACACCGATCCCAACTACACGGGCACAAAAAAGGGCCTCATGTACCGCAGCCCGGTCATCAATATCAGCCGCAATCCCTATTGGGGCCGCATCAACGAATGCTACGGTGAAGACCCCTTCCTGACCGGCCGACTTGGCGTCGCCTATGTCGAAGGGCTTCAGGGCGACGATCCCAAATATCTCAAACTTGTCGCCACGCTCAAGCACTATGCCGTCAATAACGTGGAGAACAACCGCAAGAACCTCTCCGCCACCGTCAGCGAACGCATGTTGTACGAATACTACCTTCCGCATTTCCGCGATTGCATCGTCGAGGGCCACGCCCAGTCGATCATGGCGTCGTACAACGCCATCAACGGCGTACACAACAACATGAACAAGCTGCTGCTCACCGACATCCTCAGGGATCAGTGGGGTTTCCAGGGATTTGTCGTCTCCGATCTCGGCGGCGTCGGCAGCATGGTGCAGGGCCAGCGAGGCCAGTTGACCGTGCAGGATGCCGTCGCCAGATCGCTGATGGCTGGCTGCGACTTCTCGGATAAAGAGTTCGAGCAGAACATCCCTGCCGCCGTGAGGCAGGGCACGCTGACCGAATCTCGCCTGGATGATGCCGTCTTCCGTGTGATGCACGAGCGTTTCCGCCTGGGCGATTTTGATCCGCCGGCCCTGGTTCCCTTCAGCAAGATCACGACCGATGTCATTTGCAGCCCCGAACATCGGGCTTTGTCGCTCAAGATGGCCCGCGAATCGATCGTCCTGCTGACCAACAAGGACAATTTCCTCCCTCTGGATCGAACCAAACTCAAATCGATTGCCGTCATCGGCCCGCACGCCGATATCTTCACGGCCGGGGGATACAGCGGGCGAGCCCAGAACCCCGTGACTCCTCTGCAGGGTATCAGGAACCGCGCGGGTGCCGGAATTGATATCCAATACACGCAAGGCGGCACAATCGCGGCCGGCGGAGGCGGCGCTCGCGCCGGACGAGCCGGCCGTGGCGCGGCCGCGCCGGCGACCGACGCCACCGCCGAATTGAATCACGCCGTCGATCTGGCCAAAAAGGCCGACGTGGTCATCCTTTATGTCGGCACCGATCTAAACGTCGAAGGCGAAGGGCACGATCGCCCGTCGCTGGGCCTCCCCGGCAATCAGCAACAACTCGTCGATGCCGTCATCGCCGCCAATCCCAAGACGGTCGTCGTGGAGATGAACGCCGGCCCGCTGGCCATTCCCGCCATCGCCCAGAATGCGGCCGCCATGGTTGAAGCCTGGTGGGACGGTGAGGAAGGCGGCAACGCCATCGCCGACGTTCTTTTCGGCGATGTCAATCCCAGCGGCCACATGCCGCTGACCGTCTACGCCACGGCGCAGCAGGTTCCGCCTCAGGATCAATACGACATCACCAAGGGCTACACCTACATGTACCTCAAGGATAAGCCGCTCTTCGCCTTCGGCCACGGCCTCAGCTACACGCAGTTCAAATACGACAACCTGCAACTGGCATCCAAGACCATCAAGGACGACGGCAGGGTGCAGGTCAGCGTGGACATCACCAACACAGGCTCACGCGCTGGCGATGAGGTGGCTCAGTTGTACGTGCATCAGGTCAAGAGCAGCGTCGTCCGCGCCGCCAAGGAATTGCGCGGCTTCCAGCGCGTCTCACTGAAGGCGGGTGAAAAGAAGACCATCACGCTCGAAGTTCCGGCCGAGAAGCTGGCCTTCTACGACGAAACGGTCCATAAGTTCGTCGTTGAGCCCGGCGCTTTCGACATCATGATCGGCAGCGCCTCGGACGATATTCGTCTGGCCGATCAGATTCAGGTCACGAAATAGCGACGTTTCTGCCCCAATATGGCGAATTTTGACGCATTGAGCTCGGTGGGACTTGAACCCACGACCCACGGATTAAAAGTCCGTTGCTCTACCAACTGAGCTACGAGCTCGCACGACAGCCCGTGGCTGCCAGGGCGGAGACTATAGACCATCCGCCGTGATGACTCAAATCGGGCGGTGCCGCCCGCGAATCATCCTCGCCGCCGTGCGACTTCGATATCCGCCTGCCGCGTCGGTTCGGGGATGCGATATCGCGTGCAACACGCCATTGTCAATGCCGCGGCCGATGGCAGATCGACGCGATGGCCAATGCTCACGAAAATCGGCTTCACGTTGCTCCGCGTGCGGAGAACCACTCCGATCGTCTCGTCCGCATCACGCAGCGGCGTCATCGCTCCGGCGGTCATCGGTGGCGGATCGAACTCTCCGATAAACCGGCTCTTGGCCACGCCGATGCCCGGCCGGTCCAGCAGGATCGACATGTGCGTCGCCAGCCCGCAGCGTCGTGGATGGGCAAGACCCTGGCCATCGAAGCAGATCACTCCCCAATGGCATTTCAATTTCCCCACCGCCTCCAACACGGCCGGCCCCTCGCGAAAGCTGAGAAACCCCGGCACATAAGGAAATTCAAGCCGTCGCCGGGCGTGCCGGATTTCCACGATGCGCCCTTCGACCCGATCGTAAACCACCGCCGCCGCCACGATCGACGTGCGATCGCGCGATAGCGCGCAGTCCACGCCGGCGACCAGAACCGGCAACGGATCGAGCGCCTTCACAATCAATCGCAAGCGCAATTCCTCCTGCGCTTGCTTCCACCGCTGAATGATCTCGGGCCAATCGGGGTCCAATTTGCCATGCATGCTGCAAACACCATGTAATGCGATGCGGCAAGACCACAACCGCAGCGACCACTCCTTCCCTTTCTGATGCAATAGTCATGCTGCATGAGCCGGACGTTTCGCCGGCAACAGGAACGCGCCGGCATCCACGCGAAACCGCGCACACAACCTGGCGATCTGCGCCTTGCTCGGTTCCTTGCGTTTGCCGCTGAGCAATTCCGAGGCCGCACCTTTGCTGCCCAGGAGTTTGCCCAATTCGGTGATGCTCATGCTGGCCTGTTTGACGAGCACGCGCAAAGCTTGTGTCGGAGTCAGCCCGCCGGCGCTAATGGGATAATGCTCCCTGTCGTAACGCTCGATCAGTCCCTCCAGAACCTCAAGGTAGGCCTCTTCGCCGGCATCAAGATCGCCCTCGCGCAGAGCTAGCCGGCCGACAATCTTCGCCGCCCGCTCGTATTCCGAGCTGTTCCTGATCGGACACAGCGGGAGTTCCCCCAGCAGCGACAGGTACGATTTGCCCATCGCGGAAAGTGAGCGCGGAACGTTGATGGCGGGTTTCTTCATAAGTCGTCCTTCCATCGCTGATTGCCCCTGTCATATTCCTTGTGCGACATCACCCGCAGGATATAGACCTTGCCTTTGGCGTAGCTGACAAACGCGACGAGGCGGAACTTATTGCCGCCGATATCGAATACGCACACCGTCTGCCCGCTGCGCACCCTCACGCGGTCCGTCTGGCCGAACGTCGCCTTCACGTCGGCGAAGTTGCGCCATGTCGCCAGCGAGGTCAGGTCGAACCAGTCCCGCAAGGGGCCCGCGGCCGCCGGAAACCAGTCCCCGAACTCCCGCAATGGCCGCCACGAAATAACCCGCACGTGTTCCAATTATAGGAACAGCCGGCCTCTTGTCAAGACTGAAGTTCCATTTTCTGGAACGCCGCCCTCACGAAATATTCAACTCCGGCGGCGGGGCTTCCAGGTTCTTGATGCTCACCTGCCCGGCCAGAGCCTCCACCACCTGCATCAGCGCCGCGCCCAGGCGCGGGTTCTTGTCGAAATTGTCGTGCGGCTTTCCGGCATCGCTGTTGGCCCGCAAATCCGCGAACATCGGAATCGCGCCCAGGAATGGAACGCCCAACCGCCCGGCCGCCTTCTCCGTGCCGCCCTTGCCGAACATGTCCAGTTCCCCGCCGTCGGGAAGGGGGATGTAGCTCATGTTCTCGATCAGGCCCAGGATCGTCACGTCCAGTTGCTGGAACATCCGCACCGCCCGCACCGCATCGTCCAATGCCACTTGCTGCGGCGTCGCCACGATCACCGCTCCCGTCAGCGGCACAAGCTGGCACAGCGTCAGCGGCACATCACCTGTCCCCGGCGGCAGGTCGATGATCATGTAGTCCAGTTCCGGCCACTCCGTCTTGTCGATCAGCAGATTGCGGAACGCCCCCGTCGCCATCGGCCCGCGCCAAATCAGCGGCTGCTCGTCCCCGGCGATCGTGCCGATCGACACCGCGTGAATTCCATGCACGAAGAACGGCACCATCTTCCCCCCGCGCGCCGCGATCGTCGCGCCCTTCAGGCCCATCATGGTGGGCATCGACGGCCCGTAGATGTCGCCGTCCATCAAGCCCACGCTCGCCCCAGCCCGCGACAAGCCCACCGCCAGATTCAGCGCCAGCGTCGATTTCCCCACTCCGCCCTTGCCCGCGCCCACCGCCACGATGTTCTTCACCTGCGGCAGAATGTCTTTCTTCGGCCCGGCCGCCCCGCGCGTATTAGCGGTCAGTTCCAGCTTCACATCGCTGGCCCCCGCGGCCAATAGCGCCGCCTTCACTTCGCGTTCGATCACTTCCTTCAGCGGACAAGCCGGCGTGGTCAGTTCGACAGTCACCTGAACGGCCGTCCCGTCGATCGCGACATTCTTGACCATATTGAGTGTCACGATGTCTTTGCCGAGTTCGGGGTCGATCACCCGCCGCAGCGCTGCCATAACCAGTTCACGGTCCAAAGCCATATCCGCTCCGAAAAAAGAAACCGAACGTCCAAGCGAGAGTATAGCCGCCCGCCGGGTCCGATGCGTACGCGCCAACCGCCCCGAGTCCTTGTCCCGCCTCGCCCCGCGCCGTAGGATCGACGCCATCAAAGATGATTGTCTTTCCGTGCCAGGTTTGCCGGACTCCATTGTCCGCGGAAGAAGCTCAGGCGGGGAAGCTCGTGCGATGTCCCACCTGCCTGTCCAGCTTGCGCGTACCGTCCGGTGCGGGCGACCCGTCGCCCGGGCCGCCGCCCTTGTCGCCCGCCACAGGCCTTTTGATGTCCGGCGCCGGCGGGCGGACAGGGCGGCGCTACGGCTTTAATTGCGGTTACTGCTCCAGCCGGCTGGAAGCCACCGAGTCCATGGCCGCCCAGGACGGGCAATGTCCCACCTGCGGCAACCAGATCACCATCCCCATTCTCGATCGGTACAACCGCCTGATCGACCCCAAAACCCGGCAGATCATCAAGCAGGATCCGCATCCCGTTCACGCCTATGCCGCCGCCGGTGAACGCGCGCCGGGCATCCGCCGCAACCGCGACGGCAAGCAGGTGATCGTCTGCTCGCGATGCTCGGCGGTCAGTCCCATCACGGCCAACAATTGCAAGCAATGCGGCATGCCGTTCACGATGGAGGGCACAACGCTGGAAGCCTCCGGCGCCAACAACGGGTTCTGCGTCGCGTCGCTGGTGCTGGGAATCCTGGGCCTGATCACCTTCTGCACCTACATCGTCCCCATTCTGGCGGTCATCTTTGGAGTCGTGGGGCTTATGCAAACCAGCCGCGAGGACGCGGTGATCGGCCGCGGCCGAAATCTCGCCATCTGGGGCCTGATCCTGGGCCTGATCGGCTGCGGCCTGGCGACATTCAAATACTTCTCGCCCTGACGCCGCTGTCCGCAGTGGTCGTGTTGCTCCGGTTACGCCCAATGCGCGTGCGTCACGGCATGGTCGCCGGAATCGGCTTGGGGTTCAGGTTCGCCGCGAAATCCGCCGGGTCCATCCCTTTGACATCCAACACCACCGCCGCCGGACGGGCATCCGCTTTGGCCAGACTCATCTGCACGTTCTTGAAACTCACTCCATCCACGTGCCGCAAGTACATTCCATAGGCCGGCATGACTTTGCCGAACGTTGAAACTTCGGGATACGCCGACTCCTTCTCCGCCAACTGCACCTTGGCATCCGCCGCCGATCCGCCGCCGGCCAACTCGATATTGATATTCTCGAAACTCAGGGACTGGACCGCGTGGCCCGGGATTCCGTTGATGAGCATCCCGATCTGCTTCACCCCAACGGCGTTCACGTTCTTGATCGTCACATCGCGGATGGCCCCGACCGGCTTGGCGGTGTCGCCCGGCCGGAACGTCTTGAGCCGCGAGCCCAATCGCACGCTGATCGGGACCGCAACGCCGTCCATCGTCAGGTCGCTGATTGTCACGTCGTGCAGTATGGACCCATCCACCGAATACACCGCGACGCCGGCCATTCCCGTCTGGCGGATCTGGCACTGGCTCACGCGGATGTGCTCGAAATCGCCGATCGACTCGGTTCCCATTTTGATCGCATTGCAGTTTGTCTTGAGTTTGCAATCGCCGGCCGTGACGTCGCGGCACGGCTGGGTGCTGGTGGTCTTGAGGCACAGGGCATCGTCGCCGCTGTCGATGTCGCAGCCACCGATCGACACGTTTTGACACGAATCGATATCGATTCCGTCGTTGTTGGCCAGATCGGAGCGGTTGCGGATGGTCAGCCCGCCGGCCGTCACGTTCATGCATTGAAAGAAGTTCATCCCCCACGCCCCCGAATTCAGCAACGTCGCGTCCTTCACGGTGACATCCGTGCAGCGCACCCACCGCACCAGGAACGGCCGGATCGTGTACGTCGATTGCGCCTGCGACAGCGCCTTGCCCTGGCCGTCGATGGTTCCCGGTCCGTCGATGCCGACATTTTTGGCTCCGACGGCAGCCACCAGGGCATAGCCCATCTCGTGGCCGGAGCCGTCGATGAATGGATCGACGTTGCGATAGTCGCCAGCTTTGGTGCTGCCCAGCAGGACGGCCTTTTCATCCAGGTGCAGCGTGACGTTGTCCCCGAGCTGGATCGTCCCCGTCAGAAAGCGACCCGCCGCAAGCCGCACGATCCCGCCGCCCTGGGCACTGCATTTGTCGATGATCCGCTGAAGCGAGGCTGTGTTCAGCGTCACACCATCGCCCACCGCGCCGAATTGCATGGCATCGACAGGCGATACCATCGCCGGTTCGCTGGTCGCCGACGCGCAACCTGTTACGCAGGCCGCCAGGCCCGCCATCAAGGCCACCATCCAGAACATGTTCTTTCGCTGCACGCGTTCTCCGTTCTCCGCCCGTACGCCATCATCCGTCACGTTGCTGTCCCCTTCGCGAATTCATGAAGTTCTTCAAATCGTGGTCCAGCGTCTCCCACGTGATGCCCCCGGCCACTTTCGCGTAAATCCAATGCGTCACCGGATTGCTGTTGCGGCAGTAATTCGTCAGCGGCACAAGCTGGTGGCCCAGATCGAGCTTGGCGCGGTAGCCGGTCTGGCCGCTCTGCAATTCGCTGGCCCCCGATTGCGAAGCCCATTCCACGGCCTCTCGCCACAAGCGGAAATACAAATACCAATCGCCCTGCAGTGTTCCGTCCAGCCCGATGAATTTGTTGATCGCCCGCTTGCCCAGCAGAAAGCACAGCATGAACGCCGCCAGCCGGTTGTCGCTCGCGTGCCGCAGCAACACCCAATGCGCCCCGTCGAATTTGGCGATCTCCTGGAAGAACCGGCGGTTCAGTTTCTCGAACTTCGTCTCGCCTTTTTCGTACGTCTGCCAGAACAGGCCGAAGATCTCCTCGCGCGTGGCCGGATCGGGATTCTGAATCACCGACGCCGTCAATGCCCCCAATGCCTCGCCGCGCTTGAGTTTCTTTTTCAGGTTGTGCCGATGGGAAGAAGTCATGGCCGCCAGATATCCCGCGAACCCGCCCGACGGCAGCGCCACCCGCGTTCCCGGAAAACTCGCCACCGCGAACAGGCCCGCTTTTTGCGCCAAAGCCCTGAGATCCGCCTCGTTTTCCGGCGGGAAATCCTTCCACACCACCATCGGCGCCCGCGCGGTTTTCGCCCGCTCGGCCGCCGCCTCCTGCACCACCATCGCCACATCCCCCAGCGACACGCCGGCCCGCAAACCCACCGTCCCCTCATCCGAACACGGCGAGCCAATGAACAGCGTCCGCTGATAGTTCACGCTCGGTATCACCCGGCCCACCTGGCGCAGCATCCACGCCACCGCCGGCGGCGCGACCAGGTCCATCGGCACATCCATCAGGAAACATGGCGCAATCCCCACATCTTTTCCGGCATCCGATATGATCGCATACGAAAAATCGAACTGATCCTGCAGTTCGCTTCTTTCCAGGGTCTCGTACCACCACTGGCCCTCCAGCGGCGGGGCGAAGCATTCCATCCACAGCGCGGCGTCGATCTCCCCGGCCGTCTTTACCCAGCGGATGGTTAATTGGCGATCCATTGCATCACGCTCCGACCAGTACCGTGCCCGCCAAAATCAGCCCGATCGCCATCCACCGCCGGGAACTGATCCGCTCGCCCAGGAATATCCTGGCGACGATGGCGATCGCGACCAGCCCCAGGCTTTGCAGCGGAAACGCTTCGCTCACCGGCAGCCGCTGCAATGCCAGCGTCCAGAAGCCTGCGTCTACGATAAAGAGCGCAAACCCCGCCGCCGACCACATCCATCCCGTCCGTGCGATCCGCCGTACGCTGGTCCACACGGAATCCATGTCAGCCGATTTGCCGGCTCCGCGCTTTAGCGACGCCTGCGCAAACGCCTCGGCACACGCGGCCGCCACGATGAAAATGAATCCGATTGTCTGTGAGCTCATGGCGGCGGCCTGGCCTCCGTCCGGCTCATCTGCCAGACACCGATAACGATCAGCGCGATCCCGACCGCACGCATCGGGCCGATCCGCTCATGCAGCGAAGAAAACCGCCCAACCGCCGCCACCGTGACATAGCTGAGCGCCGTGATCGGCTGGGCGAAACTCAAATCCGCCTTGGCCAGCACGAGCATCCAGTTGAAGAATTGCGCAATCGCCAGCGCGATGGTCAAATGACACATCGGCTCGCGGATGACCGTCGCCAGCGTCGCCATCGCCCCGGCCGATTCCGGCACGCCCACCGTCGCCTGTTTCCATGTGAATTGCACGACGGTATCGAGGAAAATCGCCAGCCCAATTCCCGCCGGCACATAAAAACTCCGCCGCTTCCGAGTCCCAACTTGATCCAATGCCATGTCGATCCTTCTCGCTACGATGAGGGCAATTTAGGGCCGAAACGAGAAACATTCCAGTGGAAGTGACGACCCACGGCGGCCGAGCGCGCATTGCGCTATCCGCGAGAGAAAGAACTGAACCGCCGAGAACACCAAGAAGAAAATTGCCGCCGAGGCGGCGAACTTTACCGCGCGCACTGCGTCCATCGGCAACAAATCGCCTATTTCGGCGCTTCACGCGCAGCCAATTCCGCCGCCGCACGCGCATCGGCTTTTTCTTCTGCTTCCGGCGGGCGGATGTAGAGCGGAGATAATGTCATCGCGTCAGCCCATTGCCCGGCCGCGGCCATTTGCGTGCCCAATTCACCCACCGCCGCCGCGCGGGCTCGCCAGAGCGATTGGTCGGTGACAATGACATCGCTGGCGACGGGAATCTCCGGCCGGTGATAGTCGAGCCCTTCCCCCAGCAGCCATACCGGCCGGGGGGAACGAGCGAGCATTGCACTGAGGGTGTCCAGATGGGCCGCCTCGACTATTTCCATAGACCCGACTTGTCCCCTCCCCTTGTATCCGGGGGGAGGGTTAGGGTGGGGGTCGAGAGGCGTGGCTGCTAATGGGATTGAAGGATCAACCAGCACCGAAGAACCCCCACCCCGATCCTCCCCCTGAGTACAAGGGGAGGGGGAGATTGGGGTCACGCAGATTGGCCCGCCATGACTCTCAAACCTCGCCGTGAAGACTTGCCCGCGCTTGGCATCCAGCACCACGATCAGGTTCGTCGCCTCGGGCGGGGCGTTGCATGCCAGAACGCGGACGCTCGGCACCGCTACGATGCGCACTCCCGTCGCCAGCCACATGGTCTTGGCCACCGTCACCGCCAGACGCAAACCCGTAAACGAACCCGGCCCGATCGAGATGTACAACTCATTCACATCCCCCGGCCGCCAACCCTGCTGGCGGCAGAGCGCGTCCATCGTCACCACCAGCCGCGCCGCGTTGGCCAGCCCATGCTCGAACGTTTCTTCGGCCAGCAGCCGCCCATCAAGAAAGGCCGCCACCGACCCGACCCGCCCGCTGGTCTCTATCGCCAATCCTTTGCCCATCCATTTATCTTACTCGTAATCCTGATCTTCATCTTGCTCCGTCTTTGCGTTACGCCAGCCGCAGCACTTTCCTGCCTCCCACCAGCACCATCACATACGCCACGACATACACCCACACCCACCCGACATCCATTTCCGCCAGCCGCGACGACATCGGCAGCCACTTCCAACCGCCGACAAACCGCAACGGCGTCCAGAATGCCGCATAGCCCGGCTTCATCGGCGGAATGACGCGCACCTTCGTTATCGGCGCTGTCCCATTCACAACCAGCGCCGCCGGCGCAACCTTCTCGCCCAGCACGATCGTCGCCGACGTCGGTTCATGTCCCGCCGGCGTTACGTTCACGACGTACCTCCCGCTGGTTCCCGGCGGCGAATGAATCACCCATGTCAATTCCTGCGCCGGCACGCCGCGGTCCAGATACGCCTGCAGATCGTTCACCGTCGCCTGCCGCGACAGATCGGGGGCCAGTTGCAATTGCCACGGCGCCTGCGGGTCAGGCTGCTGCTGCCGATAGAGAACCAGCAGGTTCTCCAGCGTTTGGCGCACCGGCGGGGGGGTTATGGCCAGCGGCGTCGTATCGTCCAGGACCAGCGGCGACGGGGTGTCGATCTTCACCGGCCGCTCGAAATCGCTGGCGACGGTTGCGACGATGCGCACCGACGCCCCGGCCGGCGGGCTGGCCGCCGCCGGATCGACCCGCGCCTTGAACCACATCACGCTGAGCACAACGGGCCCCAGGAGAATCCCCACCGGCACCATCGACGCCGCCATCAACCGCATCGGCACGCCGCCGGCCAAACGCGCCAAGATCGCCCGGCGCGCCGACCCGGCCGGCAGTTTGTTCGCCTGTCGATTCAATTCCGCCGCACGTTTCTTCACCTCGACCAGCCGTGCCGAATCGGTCAGCCATTTCTCGCAGAGGAGCATCGCCACGCCCAACACGCAAGCCACGATTGCCACGGCCGCCGGTTTTCCCATCCAGCGAACCACCGGCCAGATCACCAGGTCCATCGCGTGCAGCGACGGCTCGGCAACGTCTGCCTGCGGCATCAGGAAATACGCCAGCAGATAGATGCCCCACGCGGCCGCAAAGACATTCCGCCATCGCGCCGCGGTCCGGTCCTTGCAGCCCGGTGGCGGCGGAATCAGTCTCGGTTCGACATGCGTGTCCGCCGGATCAACCGGTTTTGTCGCTGCATTCTCAGTCGCCGCGACATCGGCTGCCCGTTCGACACGGCCGTGATCACCGTCCACGCGAACGATTTCCCCATCGTGAAAGGTCCGCGTCGCCTCCGGCACCACGACGGCCGGCAATCCCATCTCCCGCGCCACCACCGCTCCGTGCGAGAGCGATCCGCCTCGTTCCAGGACCAGCGCGGCTGCGTTTACGAACAGCGGCGTCCACGATGGATCGGTGCTCGGGCACACCAGCACATATCCGCGCGCCGCCGGGCCGCCTTCGGTTGGTGAATGACGAACGAGCACCGGCCCCGAAGCGATTCCGGCCGAAATCGCCAGCCCCGCTGTGCCGCCAGATCCGTTTGCCAGATGTGCCGCCGCGGGCTCGCCGAGGCCGGCAATCGCCGCATCGTCGATAAACCGCGGCAATTGGAGCTTCTCCTCGGCCCGGCGCTGGCGTTTGCGCTGCTCGATCAAGGCCAGTGGCGCGTAGCCGGTTCGCAACACATCCAGCAATTCCTCTCGCGTCAGAAAGAAAATATCCTCGCCGATCGCCAATTTCCGCCCGGCCTCCAGTGCGACATCACGCAGAAGCTGGTATCCGAGCATGAGGTAATTCTTGCCGTCCTCGCGAAAGGCGATGCAGCGGCGCGACAGCTCGACATGCTCATCGAACCGCGTGCGCAGAGCCGCCGGTAGCGCCAGCCGCATCGACCGCATGCGATCGTCCACCGCCTGCGCGTGCAGTTGATGCCGCTGCATCGGGCCGGCGCCTTCGCTCATGCGGCCGGCCAGTTCACGCACATCGCCCGGCCGTTCGCGCCAACGCGGCGACGCCAGATCAAATTCACCGGCCGCCCGATGCCCGTGCTTCGCGAGCCACGCGTCCAGCGAGGCATTATCACGGCCGGCCTCGAACAATTCTGCATCGGCCATGAGCGTCTCGTTGGGCGGCCCGCCGCTGGAAAGCAATTGCGACAGTGCCTCTGGATCGTCGTGCCAGAAATTCTCCGCCAGGAAATCCCGGAGGTGCGACATCGCCATTCCCGCGATCAGGCTGGGCAAAAGCGTCTGCGGCGCCAGCTCATCCATCACGCGTTTCTCACGGCCGGTCCACAGATCGATCAACTCCCGGTTGCTCAGTCGCGACAAATCCATCGCCCGGCTGGATTCGGCATATTGCGCGATGGCGGGAAACACCTCATTCCGCAGGCGCTTGTCGAAATCGGCGGATAACTTGACAAGGTTCGCCTCGACCTGCCGCAATTTCCGGCCGGCGGCCCAGCGAGCCCTGGCCGATCCGACTGGAATCGTCGGCGGCGCCTCGCCCGCGCCGGGGTTGCTCTTAAGTTGTCCCGCGTCGTAGGCGAACGGGAAATCCGCGAAGAGCATCTCCGGTGCCCGCGAGGCATCCATGTAGATGCGCCCGGCGATGAGTTCGAGGAACCCGTCCCGATCCGCCGCCGGCGACGGCTCGAATCCCGCAACGCGGTACATCGCTCCATAGCCGCCGCTCCCGGTCATGAACCGCCCGACCACGCTCCAGGTCAGCGGTGTGGGATGCGCGATCGTCTCGCCGAGATTGTGCAGTACCCACGGCCCGCGACCGGCCGACCGCTCGGATCGCAATCTCGCGATTGTGGCGGCGGTCAATTCGCACGCAGCCTGCATCTCCGGCCATGTGGTGATCGGGCGCGATTGCAGCAAATACAACTGATCTCCCGCGATGGCCCATTCGATATCCCGCGGCGAGCCGAAATGCTCTTCGACCTGCCGGCCCAATCGCCACAGAGTGTCCGCGTCGCGGGCGCTCAGGCACGGCCGGCGGCGGCGCTGATCGTCAACTGCTGTCGCCTGTTCATGCCCGGCGACGCGCTCGATCTTCTTGTCCGCAATGATTGCCGATAGAACCCGGCCGGTTTGTCGATCGACGCGCAATTCGTCCGGCTGCACATCGCCCGAGACGACGGTTTCGCCCAGCCCCCAACTGGCCTCGATCAGCATTTCGCCCGGCGAGCCATTGGGGTTGACCGTGAACAACACGCCGGCCGCCCGCGACGGAATCATCCGCTGCACGACAACGGCCATAGCGACGGCCGATATGTCGATCTTGTGCTCCGACAAATACGCCACGATTCGCGGCGATTTCAGGCTTGACCAGCAATTGGCGATGGCCCGCAGCAACGCTTCGTCCCCTTCGATATCAAGGAACGTCTCGCACTGGCCGGCCATCGAAGCGCCCGCCGCGTCCTCGGCCGTGGCGCTTGAGCGCACCGCAACGAGCCCGCCTCCAATTTGCACGTAGGCGCGGCGAATCTCCTGGACAACTTCCAGCGGCAGATCGAGCGGTGCGTCAGAACCCTCACCCCGACCCTCTCCCTGTGTACAGGGCGAGGGGGAAGAAGCGCGCGATGTTGCCAGTCGATACGCGGCCGTTGTCAGTACGAATCCATCCGGCACGAGGAATCCGGCCCGGCACAATGCGCCGAGGCTCGCGCCTTTGCCGCCGACCAGGGCCACGTCGCGGCAATCGGAAAGCGGCAGAATGATCGGCCATGCGTCGATCATGGCGCCTCCGTGCCGCTGAGGCATCGCAGGCCGCCGGATTGGCTGCCCACGATGACATGGCCATTGAGCACCTGTGGCGCCGACAGCGACAGCCCCGATGCCGCCGCGCCGGCGTCGTTGAGCATCGTGCGTTCAAGGACTGTGCCGGTTTTCGGGTCGAGTATGGCCAGGCATCCGTCGTTGGCGACAGCGTACAGTTGCGACCCGGTGAGGGCGCAGCCGGCCAAAACCGGGGCATTGCCGCTGATGTGCGTGGTCCAAATCGGTTTGCCGTCACTAAGTGACAGGGCCGTCACCACGCCGGTGCGGGCTGGGCAATAGAGCATGCCGTCTCCCGAGGCGATCTCGCCGAGCACGGCATCGTCGAACGATTGTTGCCAACGGATCTTGCCGGTGTGTTTGTCCAGAGCCATCACTACGCCGACCGCGTCCGGCCGCGAGCGAACGAAATCGCCGTTGCCCCCGGCCGCGATGACCGTGTCGCCCGCCAGCGTGACAGCGCACAGGATCGGCTGTGAGACCGGCGTGCGCCAGGCGACGCGATTGAGGTGCCTGGCGGCCAATTCGTCGTCGGATTCGCTTCGGATGGCGACGATGGCACAGCCGTTGAATCCGGACCCGATGTAGACCACGCCGTCATCATCGATCGCCGGCGAGCTTTCCGGATCGTTGACCGGGACGCGGAAAATCTCGTGGCCGTCGCTGATGCGCACGCCGATGACGTGGCCGGGGTCACCGATGGCTTTGCCGTCGGTGCCTTCAATGGCGCCACAGCCGACGGCGACGAAATCGCCGCGAATGGCGGGCGATGATTCGACGTGCAGCGAGGTCTTGTCCGACCAGAGCAAATGGCCGCTGGCGGCGTCGAAGCAGAGCAGGGCACAGTTGCGATCTTCGTGCAGGCCCTGGCCGATCAGGAGGAATTTGCCATCGTGCGTGATGGCGGGGGAACTGAAAAACGGTTTGAGCGGATCGTCGCCGTTGTCGGTGACCTGCCACAGCGGCTTGCCGGTTTGCGAATCCAGGCACGTCAGCAGTCCGGTGTAGCCGCCCAGGTCGTTCTGGCATCCGGCGGCATAAACTCGCGTCGGCGTGACGGCGGCGGTCGAGAGGAACATGGTGTCCTCGGGATGAAAGGTCCACATCGGTTTGAGCTTCATTGGCGATGCTCCGCCGCCGTACGATGTGCGGGCGAAATCGTGACCGAGGACCAGTGCCGCACCAAGATCGGCCGGGGCCGCGGGCGTGGTGGCAGCTACGGCAGATTGCTGGCGGGCGATGATATCCATTGCGATTTTCGACCAGTCGATGCGCGGTAAACCCGGCGCATCGGCGTGCGCGGCAGCTCGTCCGGCCGGCGCGTCCAGCAGCCAACACGCGACGCACGCCACGAGTGCAATGCCGGCGGTCCATGCCGCGGCCGCCACCGGCCGGCGCAGCACCAGCGCGACAAGCTGCCGCGGTCGCAGCACGATGGCCGCGACGCTGGTGATGGCGGCCAGAATGGTCGGCCACATTGCCGCGCCGGCCCCAACGAAAATCGGCACCACCGCCAAGGCGCCGCCGAACGAACTGTCAGTCGTTGCTGTCACGGCGACATTCTAAGCAGGAGGCACATTAAGGTAACGTTAAGTGCGCGACGTTTGCGATCACGTCCGATAGGTGACCTGCTCCGACTTCGGCGACTTTCGCGAATTTCAGCCATCCTTCATGGCCGATAGGCGGTCACTGCGGTATTGTCAGCCAGGGGATGGCCCGTTTTGCGTAAAGGACACATGGCATGATGCATGGAAAGAAACACGAGCGGCGTCGAATGATCGATCTTTTGTCTCGTTTGGCGAGTGTGCGCTCCCCGCGATCCAACGGCGCATCGGCCGCCAGGCAGTTTGAAACACTCGAAGCCCGGCGGCTGCTTTCCTATGCCACGATCGTCGATCTGGGCACGTTGGCCGGCGGATCGACCAGCTTTGCCGAAGCCATCAACGATTCCGGACAGGTGGCCGGATATTCCGATAACGGCAACGGCGACAATCACGCCTTTCTCTATAGCAACGGCGCGATGACCGATCTGGGCACGCTGGGCGGTTATGCCAACAGCTATGGCTTCGCCATCAACGCCTCCGGTGAGGTGGCCGGCGACTCGGACAACGGCATCGGCACGGGTGACATCGATGGCCTTGGGTTCACGAGCGCCAACGGCCACATGACCCAGCTCAATCCGCTGGGCGGCGGCGGGACATTTGTTGATGCCAACGCCATCAATTCCAGCGGCCAGGTGGCCGGAAGTTCGGGCGTGAATTACGACGAGGAAACGCACGCCGTGATCTTCAGCGGCGGCTCGCCCAGCGATCTGGGCACGCTTGGCACTCTCTACAGCAGCAGCTACGCGCACGGCATCAACGACTCGGGCACGGCTGTCGGGTGGGTCGAGGTTGCGGTATCCGGCCAGGCCGCCAACCAGGATCGCGCCTTTGTCTACTCAGGTGGTGGAATGAGTTCTCTTGGCACGCTCGGCGGACTCCAGAGCTACGCCTACGCCATCAACAATTCCGGGCAGATCGTGGGCTATTCCGACACGTCGACCTCCGGCGTCGAAAACGCGTTCCTCTATTCCAATGGCACGATGACCGATCTGGACACCGTCAACTCGGGCTACAGCAAGGCGCTGGCGATCAACGCCTCCGGCGAGGCCGTCGGATATGCCGAGCCCTGGGCCTCCGACGCGGCCGGCGGCGGCTATGCCAGCGGCAACACGCTCAACATCGACGCCGTCTCCTTCTACAGCGGGACGATGACCGATTTGAACAGCCTGATCGATCCGTCGCTTGGCTGGACGCTGGAATCGGCGCAGGGAGTCAACGCCAGCGGCCAGATCGTCGGCTACGGCGTCATCAACGGGAATACGCACGCATTCTTGCTGACTCCCGCAAGTCAAAGCGGAGCCGGCTTTGCCACGCTCACCAGCGGCAACCTCCTGGTCGAGGGAACCAGCGGCGACGATGTGATCACCTTGCAAACCGACGGCAGCGGCAATCTGACGGCCACGCTCAACGGCGTGACCTCGCAGAATTTCACCGTTTCGCAAATCACCTCCGTCGATGTCGAAGCCGGCGCCGGCAACGACTCGGTCACCATCGAATCCAGCATGCCCGCAACCCTCGGCGTCAGCGTCCAGGGCGGACCTGGCGATGACACTGTCGTGGGCGGACCCGGCAACGACACCATCGGCGGCGGAGCCGGCAATGACAGCCTCTCCGGCGGACCCGGCGACGATTCGATCAAGGGCGGGGCGGGAGATGACACGCTCGCCGGTGGAAAAGGCAATGACACCCTCTTCGGCAGCCTCGGCAATGACCTGCTGCGCGGCGGACTGGGTGACGATTCCCTCAATGGCGGCGCCGGCACCAACCAGCTCTACGGCGGCCAGGGCAACAACACGTTCTACTGCGTCAACGGAACCGACGACCAGATCTTCGCCGGCGCCGCGACGAACGACAGTCTCATTTACGGCACCAACGACAATTACATCATCGAAAGCGGCGCCATCGCGCCGGGGAATATCACGCTGGCCTAGCGGCCATCCGTCAACGGCGGCAAGTACGCGACGAAGTTTTCGGCGCAGGGATTCGGCGCGCGCTCGCCGGCGTGTATAATGATTCCGGCGTCGCGGCATGAAAATGCGATCGGGCGACCGAGCCTGGCCGTCGACGGCACAATCAAGGAGTCGAGTGCCCCTGGCACTGGTCCATCGGAGGGACATCGGATGGGAAGTTTATTGCACCGTGGCCGCTGGGCTGATCGACGGGGCCGGAAAACTGGCCGGGCCGGCAACGCGGCCCGGCGGTGTTGGCGAGCCGTCGCAGAAGCCCTCGAATCGCGACGCCTCCTCTCTTCCAACCTGATTTCCAATCCCGGCTTTGAATCGCAGTTGACCGACTGGACTGCCTCCACCACCGCCGCCGCGTTCAGTATCGACACCAGCGATCCCCACACGGGCGCTAGCGATGCGATGGGCGTCGCCAACTCGGCCGCCGCGACCAACACCGTTTACCAAAACCTCACCGGTCTTCTGGTTCCGAGCCAATCGTATACGCTCAGCGGCTTCATCCGCTCGCAGGATGTGCATGGCGGATCGGGGTTTGACATCACGCTGTCCTATGTGAATGGCTCGTTTGGCTCGCTGGCCGACGGCGCCATTGCCGGCGCGACCATCGGCCAGGTCACGGGCACAACCCCCTGGACGCAATACCAGGCGACGTTCACTTTGCCCACCAAGCCGGCCGACGCCACATCGCTGATCGTCTCCGCCCAGTTCGCCAATTCCACGGGAATTGCGTGGTTCGACGATCTGTCGCTCGCCGGCTCGGCCGCCGCGGTCACCGATCATCTGGTCTTCCGTCAGCCGCCGACCAACGTCGCCGCCGACGCCACAATCTGGCCCGCCGTCACCGTCGCCGTCGAAGATCCCAACGGCAACATCGTGACGGCTGACAGCACCAGCATCTCGATCGGCGTCAACAGCGGCCCCGGCGGTCTGGCCGGAACCATCACACAGCCTGCCGTTAACGGCGTCGCGACATTCAACAACCTGGCGCTGGCAACGGCCGGCTCGTACACGCTGGCCGCCTCCGACGGTACAGACACCCCGGTGACCAGTGGCAACATCACGTCCACGACGCCGGCCAACGGTTTTCAGACGCCCTCGACTGTCCTTGTCAACGAGAATGCCGCCTACACCTTCTCCGCCGCGACGGGCGATCTCATCGCCCTGGTCGACGCCGGCGCATCGGGCACATTTTCCATCAGCGTCACCGCCACCGGCGGCACGTTCGCATTCTCAACAATGACCGGCCTGAGCGTCATTTCCGGCGCCAACGGCTCCGCGGCGGTCGACGTCAGCGGCAGCTTGACGGCCCTGAACACGGCCTTGAGCGGCTCGACGTTTTCGCCGGCGGGCAACATGACCGGCTCGGCATCGCTGGCCTTTTCCGCGCACGGTCCCGCTTCGTTCACCGCCAGCTCAACGCTCGGCATGATCATCGGGCAATCGCCCGCCCAGGTGCAGCGTGCCTACGGGTTCTCGCAGCTTTACGGGCAGGGCTATAGCGGCGCCGGCCAGACGATTGCGATTCTCGGCATCGACAACGATCCGCATCTTCTGGCCGATATCGTCGCCTTTGACGAGCAATTTTCCATCGGCGCCAATCCCGCCTCGGCCGGCTTTCTCAGCGTGATCGATCAGAACGGCACGGTCATCATCAAACAGGGCACTGTCGTGCAATCGGGCGGCAACAATCCCGACCAGACCAACCAGACCGACTTCGAGATCGACATCGACGTGGAATGGGCGCACGCGATCGCGCCGTCGGCCAATATCGTTGTCGTCGAGGCCGACGCCTCCAACCCGCAAATCGGCGTCAGCGGCTCCGACCTGGCGGAGGCCGCCAACCAGTCGCCGGCGCTGGCGGCATCCCTCGGCCTGCCGTCGGCGGCCGTCGTCTCCTCCAGCTATGGCATCGGCCAGGAAACGTTCGACGAAACGACTTTCGACAGCAATTTCATCGAAGCGGGCGTGACTTTCGTCATGGCGGCGGGGGACACCTATAACGAAGTGCAATGGCCCTCCGTGTCCCCCGACGTGGTCTGCGTCGGCGGCACCGTCCTGACCCTCGGTTCCACCGGCGACTATCTCAACGAGATCGTCTGGAACAACGGCCTGGGCGGAACCGCCTTCGGCGCCAGTGCCGGATATGAGCCGATTCCCTCCTTCCAGCAGGGCGTGAGCGGGATATCCGGATCGGATCGCGTGATGCCGGATGTGGCGTTCGCGGCCGATGGCTTTTATGCCTACAACACCAGCCAGGGCTGGTCCGACGGTTTCGGCACCAGTTTCGGCGCGCCGCAATGGTCCGCGCTTTTTGCACTGGCCGACCAGGTGCGGGCCTCGTCACTCAGCAGCGCCCAGGCTCTTGATGCCCTCTATGCGTCGCCCGCCAGCGATTACAATCTCGACACCGGCACCACCAGCGTCGCTTACAACGCCCAATGGGGCCTGGGCACGCCGCGGGCCAATGTCCTGGTGCCCGGCCTGACGCCACGGCTGAGCGTCAGCGCTCCGGCCAGCGCCACGGCCGGCACGCCGTTCTCCGTTACCGTCGATATCCTCGATCAGAGCGGCAACCCGCTGACCAGCGATGATTCCAGCATCACGCTGTCGGTGAGCAGTGGTCCGGGATCGCTCGGCGGTACGCTCACTGTCGCCGCTCACAACGGAGTCGCCACGTTCTCGAACCTCACGCTGGACGAGGCCGGCACTTACACGCTGGCCGCTTCCGACGCTGCCGACAGCGCGCGCGTGGCCACGTCCGGCGGCATTTCGGTCGCGCCGTCCGCGGCGGGACAACTGCTCATCTCCCTGGCCTCTGGCACGTCCGTCGCCGCAGGCGCGACTCTGCCATCGGTTGTCGTGAACATCGAGGACTCATTCGGCGATGTCATCGCCAGCGACAATTCGACCGTCACGCTTTCGCTTCGCACCGCCGGTGTGCTCACCGGTTCGACCGCCGTCTCCGCCGTCAGCGGCGTCGCCACCTTCAGCACCCTGGCGATCGACACCGCCGGTGCATTCACATTCGCCGCCACCGACACGACCGATGGACTTGCCGGCAGCAATCCCGGCACATCGGTCGCCATCAACCCCGCCGCCCCGGCACAACTGGTCTTTGCGGTTTCTTCGGCCAGCGCCGCCGCGGGAGATACCCTCGCGCCGTCGCCCGTTGTCGATATCGAGGATACCTTCGGCAACATCGTCACCGGCGACAGCGCGGCCGTCACCATCTCGCTGACTCCCACCGCCACCGTTGCCGGCTCGACCTCCGTTCCCGCCACCAGCGGCGTCGCCACCTTCAGCGATGTCCAGATCGACACCACCGGAACCTACACTCTGGCGGCCGCCGATGTCGCCGACCACCTGAGCATCACCGGCCCGTCCCATTCCGTCACGATTACCCCCGGCACCCCCGCGAAACTGGTCTTCGCCACCGAGCCCACCGGCGTCATCGCCGGCCATGACATTTCCCCCGCGATCGTCGTCAAGATCAAGGATGCTTTCGGGAATCTCGTCAACACCGATACCGACACCGTCGCCCTTGTCGTCGTCAGCGGCCCCGGTCCGCTTGGCGGCGCCACATCCGCCGGCGCCACTGGCGGCGTGGCCACTTTCGCCGGCGTACAGCTCACCACCGCCGGCAATTACACTCTGGCTGCCTCCGACGCCGCCGATGGCCTGAGCGGTTATAACTCCACCGGATTTGCCGTCGTCCCGGCCGCCGCCGCATCGCTGGCTTTCACCACCCAGCCCACCGGCGGCTCGATCAATACCGCGCTGGCGGCCGTCGTCGTCAGCATCGAGGATTCCTACGGCAATCTCGTCAGCGGCGATGAATCGAACGTGAGTGTATCCATCGCGTCCGGCCACGGCACCCTCACAGGCACTCTCACTGCCGCCGCCGTCAACGGCGTGGCCACGTTTGCCAATCTGCTTTTTAGCGCCGCCGGCACGTACACGCTGGCCGCCGCCGACAATGCCGACTCCCTGAGCGGATTTCTGTCGCCGGCCTTCAATATTCAGTCATCCGCCGCCCAACTGAGCAGCGGCCACCTGCTGGTCACCGGCACTTCCGGCGATGATGTCATCAGCCTGACGACCAGTGGAAACGACCTGATCATCACCATGAACTTGCAGGAGATCGGCGTTTTCGCGCTGCCGCAGATAACGTCCATTGATGTCGAAGCCGGCGCCGGCAACGACTTTGTCTCGCTCGGCACCGGCGTTCCAGGCTCCAGTGTCCAGGGCGGCCCCGGCGATGACACCATCATGGGCGGGCCAGGCAACGACACGCTCGGCGGCGGGGCCGGCAATGACAGTATTGCAGGCGGCCCCGGCGACGATTCGATCAAGGGCGGAGCGGGAGATGACACCCTCGCCGGCGGCAAAGGCAACGACACCCTCTTTGGCAGCCTCGGCAATGACCTCCTGCGCGGCGGACTGGGTGACGATTCCCTCAATGGCGGCGCCGGCGCCAACCAGCTCTACGGCGGCCAGGGCAACAACACGTTCTACTGCGTCAACGGAACCGACGACCAGATTTTCGCCGGCGCCGCGACGAACGACAGTCTCATCTACGGCACCAACGACAATTACATCCTCGAAAGCGGCGCCATCCCGCCGGAGAACATATCGGTCGTCGCATGACCACGCGCGTCGCGAGTTGTCCAGATTCATTATTTGCTGTAGAGTTGCGAGCAAATGAGTTGGACAAAAACAACGATCGTACAGGAACTGAAGCGCCTTCATCGCGCCCGCGCGGATATCTCCTACAACCACATGGCGAGCACGGCGCAATCGCTGGTGTCGGCGGCCGCGGTTCAGTTCGGCTCCTACCGCAAAGCCGTGGAACTGGCTGGCATTGACTACTTAAGTGTTCTCCGCCGGCCGCGATGGACTCGGCAGGCCATCATCAAGCTCATCAAGCAGGCCCGCCGAGGCGGCCAGGATTTGAACTGGGGCGCCGTCACCAAACGCCGCGACGAGCTGGGCAGGGCGGCTTTCGCCGCGACCCAGACGCGGCTCTTCGGCCGGTGGGATCGGGCCTTGCAGGCCGCCGGCCTCGACGCCGACGATGTCAGCCCCTATCGCCGCTGGAACAGGGAGACGATCCTGTTCGAGCTCAAATCCCGCCATCGTGACGGGCAGGCCGTCAACAGCGGGGCGGTTCAGGCCGACGATCAGGGCCTTCACGCCGCCGCCATCCGCGCCTTTGGCAAATTCGACGCCGCACTGACGGCCGCCAATATCCCGCCCGATTCCGTCCGCCAGCGCAAATCGTGGTCCAAACCGCTGGTCGTTTCCTCGCTCAAAGCCCTGAAGAAATCCGGCGCCAACGTCTCCGATTCAGCCATGCGCCGCTCCGATCCCGCTCTGTATGGAGCCTCTGTGCGACTCTTCGGCACCTTCCCCGCCGCCCGCAAAGCCGCCGGTATTTCCTTCGTCCCCGGGCGACGAACAACCAAACCCGTCTGATACCTCGCCCTGGATCTTGTAGGGTCCGCACCGCGGACCACTTCTCAGTTGCTCGGCCAAAGGTCCGCAATGCGGACCCTACACGAATCGCTCAAGCAAAGGTCCAGAGGCAGTGGAGCAGTGATCTGTTCACAAGCGCCCGGGAATCCGGCATTCCGATGGATGCACATGTTCGCGAACGATGCGCTCGGCCAATTCGACCCACGATTGCTCTTTCCCGACATCAAAAAGCAGCCCGTTGAAAATGGTGGAGGGCATATCGTCGATATAGATATCCGGCTTGGGCAGGAACGCTTCAAAGAGGCCCGCGATTTCCAGCCGCTCGGCGATCTGCCGGCAATACTCCGCCCCGCCCGTCGACCATAAGAACAAGTGGCAGCCTGCGTCGAAGAGAACGCGCATCGCCCGCGCCGCGCCGGGAAGCGCGACACCCGCGTGGTCAACGAGCGTAAGGTCCACGTCAACAAAGATGTTCACATTGCGCATCTGCGGCATGCTTCACCTCGCCGCCGCGTGTGCGTCAACCTGCTTTTCCGCGTGATAGCTGCTCCGAACCAGCGGGCCGGATTCGACGTGACGCAGGCCCTTACTCTGGCCCAATTCCTTCCACCGCGCAAATTCGTCCGGATGAACCCACCGCTCCACCGGCAGATGCGCGGCCGTCGGCTGCATGTATTGGCCCAGGGTCAGAATCTGGCAACCGGCCGCGACCAGATCGTCCAGCACGGATTCGATCTCGCCGGCCTCCTCGCCCAGACCCAGCATCATTCCGGTCTTGGTTACAAGCCCGCGATCGCGCGAAATCCGCAGCAGTTCCAGCGACCTGGCGTATTTCGCCTGCGGCCGCACGCGCTTGTACAAACGCGGCACGGTCTCCACGTTGTGATTGAGAATCTCCGGCTTCTCGACGAGCACCAGGTCCAATGCCGCCCAATCCCCCGCAAAATCCGGGATCAGCACCTCAATCTTCGTCCACGGCGATTGCGCTCGAATCTGCCGAATTGTCTCCGCCCATACGCCAGCGCCGCCGTCGGGCAATTCATCGCGGTTCACGCTGGTAATCACGGCGTGGCGCAATTTCATCTCCCGCACCGCCAGCCCCACGCGCCGCGGCTCATCCAGATCGAGCACGGGAGGCCGGCCGGTGGCGATATGACAAAACCCGCACGACCGTGTACAGACATCGCCCAGGATCATGACCGTGGCCGTGCCCGCCGCCCAGCATTCCCCCATGTTCGGGCACTTGGCCGATTGGCATACCGTGTGCAGGTTCTGCTCGGTGACCAGGGCCATGAGCCGCCCATACTCCGGCCCGCCGGGCAGCTTGGCCTTGAGCCAGGAAGGCTTGCGCGAAACCACCGCCGGCGCGGCAACCGCGCCCGCCGCACCATCCGCGCCGCTGGAAAGAATCCGATCGTTCAGTGAATAAGCCATCTTGCGGGCAAATATCGCCCACTCCTGTTCCCACAATACTATCGGCCGTCCGGCGGGGCATCAAATACGCTTGATGAAATGCCCGGCGAACGCATGCCATTTGCCGCGCCCACCATTTTCCTCTTCCTCTCCCCGCACTCGGGGGGGAGTGGATCGAGTACTGGAGTCATGGCATGGTCGTTGGCGCAGTCGTCGCATCATCCGGCTTCCAGTGGACGCGATACAGATGGCCGTCCGCGATGCGGAAATAGACCAGCGTGCCGTCGGGGTCGAAGTGGTAGGGGCATTGGCCGTTGTAGGAGTGGCCGTTGTCGAAGCTCAATTGGTCGACAACCCTCGTGTTCGGGTGCCACTCGGCATTAACCAGATCGGCCGTCGGCAAGACAAGACTGCCCGGAAGGCTATTACCATCGGCGTTGATGTACCAGTCCTTGAAATGGGCATACCAATCCTTGCTCGTGCCGTGCGCAACAGCGTACGCTAGTGTAGTGTCTCAATCTGATTGCATTTTATCCAGCACGGCTTTCGCCCGGCGGACTTTCTCAAGAATCCTGGCGACGCTCGCCGTCCAGACAAACGGCTTGGGCTCTTGATTGTGCTG
>Ga0181520_10001001_pt1 | contig 59795 bp, 50 predicted proteins | sample PEATcosm2014_Bin_29_FD_132451 | JGI IMG/M metagenome (GOLD analysis project Ga0181520, IMG submission 132451) | Peatland microbial communities from MTU Mesocosm Facility, Houghton, MI, USA - PEATcosm2014_Bin02_30_metaG | ecosystem: Environmental > Terrestrial > Soil > Wetlands > Peat | place... | reverse complement strand
CAGATTCTTCTGCACTTCCATCGCCTCGCGTAATTCCTTCATCTCTTTTTCTCCTATCTCCCTTCGCGGCCTCATATCAGCCTATTTTATATTACTTCATTTCAGATTGCAAGTAAGTATAAGATAGCTATGCGTTGCGGAGAAAAATTATGTACAAACGACTGCTATTAATCGTTCTCGCCTGGGTGTTTATCACAGCGACGCATTCCTGGGCCTACACCTGGGATGGCTTTGACTTACATGGGTTCTTCGATCAGGGTTACATCGCCAGTACCCAGAATAACTACTATACGGACACCAAGGACGGAAGTTTTCATATGGTCGATGCCGCCCTGAACGTTAGAAAACAACTCAACGATCAGCTGAGCTTTGGAGCCCAGGCGTATACCTACCGCTATGGGGACATGGGTTCTTTCAATACCCCCCTGCTTGACTGGGCTTATATGGACTACCAGGCACAATCATGGCTGGGTTTTAAAGCGGGAAAAATCAAGAGTCCGCTGGGTCTTTACGGGGATTCCTGGGATCTGGAGGTCACGCGTCCATACGTGTTTTTGCCGACCGGCACATATGCCCCCTACGAGAGGGAACTGCTGTATGCAATCCTCGGAGGGTGCGTTTACGGTGATATACCGCTTAACAGAATGGGGTCGCTGGATTATGTCGTGGCCTTCGGTACGGCAGACGTGCCGACGCACTCGGCCTTCAACTGGTACATATCGCAGAGCAGCCCCTACGACGTGGATCATTCAAACAACAGCTTTGTCTTGGACGCGCAGTTGACCTGGAATACTCCCGTGCATGGACTGAAGACGGAAGCCTCCATGCAATATGCGCGGAATGTCAGGATTGACGGGCGATTCAAGACCTCCGGAGAGCTCTCCATTCTTCCGGAGCCTCTCAGTGGTATGTCTTCGCTGGGCTTGGTACTGGGCGGGTCTGATGTAAGCATTGAGGCCCCAGATGTCTTCCTCTGGAACCTGGGCGCCGAGTATATGTGGAAGGAATGGACTTTCGCGACTGAATACCAACTGGAACGGCTTCTGGAATATGCCTGGGTGGATAACCCCGCGGCTTACAATATGCCTGTTTTCAACGGGACAACCCCTTTGGGAACAACAACGGACGCCTGGTACTTTGCCGTGTCGCGCCGCATAAGCGACAAACTGGACCTGGGAGCCTACTATTCGCTGCAGTTTCCCAATATGCACGACAGAACCGGAAGCCTGTTGGCATCGGAGGGGGGTAGTAACTATGGTGCCTTTACCAAGGATTTGGCGCTGGTAGCCTGCTACCGCATAAAACCCTGGTGGCTGCTCAAGGCCGAGGCCCACCTCGTCAATGGGACCTCTGAGATCATAAATTATTCCGACAATCAACCCATAAGCGGTGAAAAACGCTACTGGCTGATGGGAGTTCTTCAAACATCAATCTTCTTTTAGAAATACCGCCATGACGAGGGTCTTCAAAATAATTTTGTTCAGCTTTCTTCTGACTGCGTGCTTGCGCGCCGAGCCGGTATTTGTTGCCAATTCAAAAGTGCCGGAGAACGCGCTTAGCAGCGAGACTGTTGACGGAATCCTCAAGGGAAGAATAAAACGATGGCCCAACGGAGGGCTTGTCAGACTGGCCACATTGAAGTCGGGAAATCTGCATGAAACAGTGCTGTCCACCTACGCGGCGATGAATGTCGGCCAGTTTTCAAACAATTGGAGAAGGATTGTCTTCTCCGGAAACGGATCGCTTCCGCAGGCATTTTCCTCGGAGCAGGAACTTGTGAGCTATGTGGCCAATACTGACGGCGCGCTTGGTTATGTTGACAGCGCCAACGTGGGGCCAGGGGTGAAAGTCATCAAGATAGAGTAGCGTACCGGCTTTAAGTGGTTGGCAGCAGCTCTTTTTCCAGATAATCCCGCAGAGCCCCGACGCTCTTGTATACCCGGCAGGCACCGGCTTCCACAAGGACTTCATCGGTAAGCGGCGAGTTGAGCAGGATGCCGACCACCCTGGCTCCGGCGGCAACTCCCGCACGCACGCCCAGCGGGGCATTTTCTATGATAAGGCAGTCTCGGATATCGATACCCAGTTTTGCCGCGGCGGTAGTGTAGGGCAGGGGATCGGGTTTGCCTTTGGTCACGTCGGAACCGGTCAGAACGCAGTCGAAGAGCCCGTCAAAATGGTTTTTGACAATCTTTTCCACAGCCATTCTGGCGCTGCCGCTGACCAACGCCAGCTTGATGCCACTGGACTTTAGAAAGTTTAGAAGCTCCGGCATACCCTGATTGGCGGCCATGAAGGGAATCAGCGTCTGAAAATGGGCTCTCTTATATTTCAGGATCTCCTCGTGGGAGTCCGCGGACGGGAGAGGGTACTTGACGGCGAAATCCTTGATCGTGGTCTCGGCCCTTTCGCCCTCGCGCAGGTAGACGTCCCTGCGGAATTCCTCTTCGGGGATCTTGGCGCCCTTGTCGAGAAAGGTCTTTCTCCAGGAGGTGTGGTGGTGAGCCATACTGTCGACCAGGACTCCATCCATATCGAATAGGCAGGCTCTAAACATATTCCCAATATAGGGGAATTTCGTTTAAAAGGCGATGCGTATGACAGGATCAAGTAAGTAAAATAGTATATTATACATAATGTATATTGTGCGAATGATATGCGATCGGGCATCGGAATATGCTGATCTTGTAGGATTGTTATAGTAATAGGTATCTATTGACTATTTTATGAAATGGGATACAATAGGGTGTGACTGCCGTTAACTTACTTTCAACTGTTAGCTCTTACCTGAGTAGCCCCCTTACTCTTGCCAATGCCGCTTTGCAGAAAAAAGAAGTGGCGCAGCTTGGAGAGGATCTCTCGTCTGGGAATCTGCTTCTGGCTAAAAATGACGCCCAGAAAGCCCTCAAAGCTTTCAATACATCTCTCGGGTTTAATTCCTCCTTAAATGATGTGGAGCGCCAGACGGTCAATAGCGGCCTTAAGTCAATAATAGATGATGTCCAGGGCGGTAAAGAGTCCGCTGCTGCGACCTCCTACAATCAAATAGAAAATACGCTATCCAGCACCGGGGCTATTTCGACCATGGACAGCCCGACCTTGTCGGCCGTGGCGATGGCAGCCAGTAACTACGTCACAGGTACTACCATCAACTCGGCGGTGATAGACGCCCTGGCGAACTCCTCAACCGCTTCAGAGGCCGCTTTTATCTATAATGCGGTGGGAACAGCTACGACGCTGAGTTACGAGGCGGCTGGGACCGTATTTAGCGCGAAAGCATAGCTACACATTATGTATAATACACAATAGCCCTTCCCTGGGCACTACTTCGACTTCAAATCGGGAATAACGAATCAGGAAACAAAGCGCCTTATAGCGGACTGGCTGAAGAAACACTCGAACAGCGATTGTTGCGCTGGGCAGAAGGAACAGAAATAGTGGCACAACTGGCGCGGGAAGAAAAAGATCCTAAACGAGCAAAGGAGCTTTGGAACGTTCTTGCCTAAATAGTGTGCAGTTGAGCGCTGGTTGCAGCGAGCCTGTCAAATTGACGGCGGTTGCTGCTTGTTTCTGGGACGGCGTAACGGATTATCCTGGGCGTTGAAATATTCAAGTTCCAATAGTTTGGTGAAACCAACAGACTTAAGACGATTCCTCGAGCAATCCAGGAGACAGACCTTGGAGAATCGGCCAAACGTTAAGGACTGAAGTCGGTTAGATGCACACCGGACATACTGGATTTTGGGTAAACAGGATAAATCAAGCTCCGCTATGCGATTGTTGGAGCAGTTAAGGAACGTCATGCTGCATTTGCCATCTGAGGATAAGATTGGGTGTACCAGGGCCAAGTGTCTCAGGAGATTAAAGGAACAGTCTAGGCTGTATAGTGACGCCAAGGCCAAACCTTCAAGTTGTGTGAGCTGATTTCGCGGGCATTCCAACTCCAGGAGTTGCCCGAAGGGGGATACGTCATTTTGAAGGCACGGCCATAGCGTAATTGATCGAGCCGCCGGTATCACGAGAGCTTTTCTCTTCTTCGAGGCGTCGGAAAATATCTTGGGCTCTTTGGAATCGCACGCTATTGCAACAAATCCAGTCGTTGAAGTGACTACGATGTGGTATGCCTGTTTACCTCCGTTTGCTAATTTGATGCGTAAGTCGTTCTGCATATTGGCGTCTTATACAGCATATAGCGCTACATTAGTGTATGTCAATAGCACATTTCTACCTAAAAGGAGAATTCACAATAGCCCTTCCCCGTGGGGCACTACTTCGACAGTCCCCAGCGTTCTGTAAAGGGATAGTAAATAAAGACAGCCCTCCCTACTAGCTGGTCCTGCGGTATTCCGCCCCACACGCGGCTGTCCTCGCTGTCTGGGGAGTTGTCGCCAAAGCCGTAGAAGTTGCCAGAGGGAACTATGGCGGTGTTTCCATTGGCCAGATTATAGGCAGCCTGGTAGCCAGGATATGGAGGAGTTTTCTTGAAGTTTTTCTCAAAGATGGGCGTGCCGGTAATGGGGGCGCCGTTGCGGTATAGGATGGTGTCTTTGATGGAGAGCTTGTCACCAGGCAGTCCCACCAGCCGCTTGATGTAATACTTGTCGTCGGGGATGCCGCTGTTGAGCTGCGTTATTCCCGGTATCGCGCGGGTGCGGAAGACAATCGGGTCTCCGATCTTGGGCGGGAAGAAATTGTAGGTAAAGCGATCCACGAAGAGCATATCGCCGGAGGCAATATCAAAGTTCAGGAGGGGTTCCCCTGCCCTCACCTGCACGCCGGTTGACGCGTAGCCGTCGCTATCCACGATGAGCGGCCTCTTGTCGCTGAAGAATTTATCGATGAGCAGCCGATCCATGCTGAAGTCCGCGGAGAGCGCGAGTGTGACGGGGGTATCCCCCACTTTGAAGAGGTACTCGTGAACTTTGCTTGGAATAAGCCCCAGGATGTCCTGTGTGGCATCGCGGTAGCGGAAGATGCTGTGGTACTGCTCGCGCTCCTCCTGACCAAAGATGGCGATTTTGAACTCCCCATCGCAGGGAGCCTTCAAGTAGTGGCGCGTGGCTCCGTGCACGATGAACTCCCACACTCTCCGCAGGCCGGCAAGGGCTCCCCCTTCGCCGGGAGAGTCTTTTTTGAACTCGTAAACCATCCCGTGATAGGTCGGCCACATCGAATTGGTGGGTATCTGAAAGGGCTGCAGGAAGAAGGAGCGGATGCCGATCGCGACAATGGCCGCCACCACAAAAGTCTCCACGTTGTCGAAAAAATAATAATTTCTGTAATAATGCGCGCCGACCTTTTTGAGCAGCGTGCCGCTCTCCCTGTCAAGCGTCTCCAGCGCTTTTTTATTCTTTGATTGGATGGCCTTTTTGAGCTTCTCGGACATCGCGTTGATGGCATCCACTTCCCCCCGCGTGAGCTGGCTGCGGCGGTATAGGTAGACTTTTTTGAGGAGCCGGCGGCGCTCTTGGGCGTCTTTGATATAGGCAGGTTTAAAAAACATTGAATAGACTATGGGGGAAGACGCGTTTTTTTACAAAGAGAAAATTGTCGCTGCCAATCCTTGACAAAGGAACAGATTGTGTGATACTGTGGGCGCAATGTTAGTTTCTTTCAATTCCAACGCGAATAAGTCGGCCAAAAAATGGTCCGCCGGCCGTTTCGTGTTTGAAAGATCCTGAAAAAATAAAGATCCAACAAACCGAACGACCGAGAGGAGTTCGGTTTTTCTGTTTTTATAAAACAATTTCCAAACCAATAACAAACATATGAGTACTACAAATGGCTCCACAACGCCGTACCCGACTTTCACGGGTACCTACACCGCCATCATTACGCCGTTTATGGGTGATGGCAGCACTGGACCTTTTCGTAACGCCAGTATCGACTACCTCACCTATGATCGGCTGGTCAGAGAGCAGATCGCGGGAGGTGTCGATGGAATAGTTCCGGTCGGTACCACAGGCGAGTCCCCAACACTTGATAAGGAAGAACACATTGAAATTATCAGACACGCTGTTGAACTTGTCCATAAAATCGAAGTCTCTCCAAGCACCGATGGTCGCGGGCGTCCCCTGATATTGGCTGGTACCGGATCGAACTGCACAGCTGAGGCTATCGAGCTTACCCAGGCTGCCGAGGAGGTTGGCGCGGACGGGATTTTGTCGGTGGCTCCCTATTACAACAAGCCTCCTCAGGAGGGTCTGTATGCCCATTTTGAGGCTATAGCTGAAAGCACGAAGCTGCCGATTGTTCTATACAGTATCCCAGGTCGTACAGGGGTCACCATTGAGACCGATACCATGGTGAGGTTAGCGGAGAATCATGCTAATATTGTCGGTCTAAAGGCAGCCGGTGGCGCGCCCGATGTGGAGCGCACGGCACATCTGCTGGGCAGAATGCGTGAAATCAGCAGACCCGACTTTACAGTTCTTTCGGGAGACGACTCCCTTACCCTTCCATTCATGAGAGCAGGAGCCAGCGGTGTTATCAGTGTGGCTTCCAACATCATTCCCACTGAAGTATCTGAGATGGTTAGAGCCCAGGCTGGCGGCGATACTACCAGGGCGGATGCGATAAACAAGCGTTATGCCAGACTGTTCGGTGCCGAGGCTGGGCTCTTTATCGGTGGCAATCCGGCCTCCGTAAAGGCCGCTATGGAGATGCTGGGAAGGATATCAAGCGGAGCCATGCGCCTGCCTCTGGTGCCAATCAGTGATGAAAAGCGCGCGATTCTGCGAGAAACCCTCCATAATTGCGGACTGTTAAGACGGCCTGCTTTGCGCCCGGTGGAAGAATTTGCCACACAGTAATACCAACAGATAATGAATCTTGTACTATCACCCACCCCCTGCCCCCTCCCGCAGGGAGGGGGTTATTATTGGGGGCTACGCCCCCGTACCCCCTGAATTAAAGCCTAGTTTTACTTGGCCCTTGGTATAAGAAACTCGTTCCCTGTGCTTTACGCGTTCGGGGTGTTGACATAAGCCTCCATCTGCTATAAAAGACAGGCATGACGCGCTTGAGTATGCTTGTCGGCATCGGCCTTATGCTGGTAGGGGCTTCCGCCTACGCGCTCCCCGAGCATCAGGAGTTCTCCAGGCTCTTTCCGGCCTTTGCCGGCATCGTGATAGCCACCTGCGGGTTTGTGGCCATGGCTCATGGCGCGTTGCGCAAACACCTAATGCATTTGGCCACTCTGGCGGCTGCGCTGGCGCTCGTTTATGCAGCCATCTGGGTTGTGCCGGACGCGATGGCCAGTCGCACGGAGAGGATACAGGTGATCTCCGACGCGGATGTGCTGTGCTTGTCGGCGGTTTATCTCTATTTTGCCATCAAGAGCTTTGTGCTCTCGAAGCTCCTGAAAAAGGAAGAGGAAAAGTAACCCACCTCTACGCCTTTATCTCCTGCGCCGGTATGCTGGGAATCTGCACCATCGGGTCGGCTTCGGCAGTATAGTTGATGCCTTTGAGTCCAAAGCCGAAGAGCTTCAAAAACTCCGCCTGATATCCCTCAAAATCTGTCAGCACTTCAAGGTTCCCCGTATTGATGAGAGGCCAGATTTTTTTGACCTGCTCCTGGATCGATCTCTCCATCTCAAAGTTGTCTATTCTGACGCGGCCCTCTTTGTCGAGATTCAGCCCCACAACAGGCATCACATTGAAACCCTTCAGCACAACGCCCTGCTTGGGGGATTCCGCGGAACCGAACGGATTGGCGGCAGCCAGGCTCCTCCACAGGCGGTCTATCTGCTCTATCGGCCCCTCGTGATTGCCAGCCTCCTTCATGACGCGCATCAGGACGCTCAGATATAGCGGTACGACGGGAATCGCCGAGCTGGCCTGCGAGACGATGGCCTTGAGCACGCTTACATAGGATTTGCCGCCTGTTTCTAAAATGGAATCATTGATGGCTTTGGTGGCGCGCTCCAGGTCGGTCTTGGCCTTTCCGATGGTGCCCTCCTTGTAGATGGGCCAGGTGACCTCCGGGCCGATGTAGGAGTACGCGGTTGTAACGAAGCCCCTGGACAGGAGTCCCTCTTTTTTCAGGGTCGCGACCCACATTTCCCAATCCTCCCCGCCCATGACGCGGATGGTCTGGCGGATCTCATCCTCGCTGGCGGGCGGGAGGGTCACGTCAAGGACCTGTTTGCGGTCGGTGTCGAGGCTCTTGGCCGAAAACTCATGTCCGACAGGCTTGAGCACCGAGCGGAACTGTTCTCCCGTTTTGGGATGCGTGCGTCGCGGGCTGGCCAGGGAGTAGACAAGGGCGTCAACGCGGCCCCAGTCGCTTCTGATGGCGGCTATGACCTGCGCTTTCATGGCGTCGCTGAAGGCGTCCCCATTGAAACTTTTGGCGTAAAGCCCCGCTTTCTGCGCGGCCTTCTCGAAGGCTGCTGTATTGTACCAGCCGGCAGAGGCGCAGCGGTCCGGTTCGGGGGCCTTTTCAAAAGCCACCCCAATCGTCGAGGCACCTCCTCCAAAAGCGGCTGTAATGCGCGTGGCCAGTCCGTAGCCGGTCGAAGAGCCGAGTACCAGGACGTTCTTCGGGGCATTGGCGATGCTGCCACGGCTTTTGACGAGGGTGATCTGCTCGGCGACGTTTGACTCACAGCCCTGCGGATGGGCGGTCAGACAGATAAACCCGCGTATCTTGGGAGCGATAATCATTGACTTGAGTCTATGACAAAGGCGGGGGGAATGCAAGACTGCGAATTTTCTGCCTTTGCCGGGGCTCCCGCTTTCTGTTAGGCTCCATCCCATGATTTTAGGGATAGAATCCTCCTGCGATGAGAGCGCTCTGGCGCTGTTCGACTCCACAAAGGGGATCGTCTGGGAGAGCGTATACAGCCAGATTGCCACCCATAAGGTTCACGGCGGGGTGGTGCCGGAGCTGGCTGTGCGGGAGCATCTGAGGAAGTTCCCGGAGCTGATGGCGGAGCTGCCGGTAAAGATGTGCGGGATCTCGGAGATTGCCGTAACGGTGGGCCCGGGGCTCGTTGGCTCCCTGTCAATGGGAATGGCGCTGGGTAAGGCTCTGGCGGTTGAATATGGCCAACAGCTTATGGGGGTCAACCACCTGAGGGCGCACGCCTTCTCTGTCTTCCTGCCTGAATACGAGAAGAATCCCAACTCATTCGATCTGGGAAAACACCTGCCGCATCTGGGTCTCCTGGTTAGCGGTGGGAACACGATTTTGTACGAGATTAGGGCGGAAGCAACTTCCATTCCCCGCACTGAAGTACGGGGCTATTGTTCGGATCGTCCCGATAAACAGGACTGGTCTATTTGTGATCCCAAAACCATTGGGCAAACCGACGTTCCACTTGGAGGTCTGCCAGACAAGTCCGGCCTGCCCGGACGGTACGGGTGTAGCCCCGGAGTTCAGTCCGGGGATTTCCAAATCACCATCATCGCCAAGACTCTCGACGATGCCGCCGGCGAGGCGCTCGACAAGGGGGCAAAGATGCTCGGCCTCCCCTACCCGGGCGGCCCCATGATCGAGAAGCTTGCCTCTACGGGCAATCCCGATGCCTTCGCTTTCCCGCTTCCCTTCAAGGAGTCCTCCGAAGTGCGATTCAGCTTTTCCGGGCTCAAGACCTCCCTGCGTTACAGGTTGCAGACGATGAAGCCGGGAGAGATTGAGGCGCGCAAGGCCGATCTGGCAGCCAGCTATCAAAAGACCGTGGTAGAATGCCTGGCTCTGATGGTAAAAAGGGCTTTGAAGAAAGAAGTGAACCATTCTTTCTCTCCCACCCCCTACCCTCTCCCTCAAGGAGGGGAGAATATTATGGGGGCTAGCGCCCCCAACACCCACTTACCATATTATCGTTCAATGGGCGTCTGCGGAGGGGTCTCCCAAAACAGTCTCCTAAGGACAGAACTCGCGGAGATCTCGCGGGAGATGAACATTCCCCTTCTCACCGCACATTCCGGTCATTGTGGGGATAATGCCGCGATGATTGCCTTTGCGGCCCACATGGATAAGGCGGGGCTCCTGGAGGTCAAAAGCTTCGAGCCAACACTGGGAATAGCGGGGTAGCTGTCGCAATAAATATAAGGCTTGCCATCCATAATGGGTCTGCGTTCGATGGTTCATCCCCTAGAGAGGGGTATTTGCCGAACGAACGCCCTTTTGATGAGCCCTTTGAGCCTGGTGAATCCTTAAAAAACACAGGGGAGAATAAAGTAACAACTACTATTATTATATAGCTGCTCTATTATTATCCCTTAGAGACGATCGATAGCTTCTCTCTTGGCCAGCAGAGGCTTCCTGTGGAGCTTTGGGCGGAGAGGTATTCGTTCGGAAAAACGTCCCCCTGGGGAGCGAACGACTGAACGCTCTCCCGCAAAGAAGGATGAGAGTATACCCAACAGGCTTCTTTTTTGTCGAGGTATGCTGCTCTTTTTCCGTTCGCCTTGCGACGGGTCTTTCTTTATCGTTGGCCCATGTCCCTCATACACCGCCATATCCTCTGGAATCTCTTCAAGGCGTCGGCCGCGGCGGTGGGGCTCTTTACCTTTATTCTGATAACCGGCAACGCCATCCGCGAGATCCTCTCCCTGCTTATGGACGGCCGCATGGATCTGGGGATGTTCATGACCCTCATAGGCTTGCTGCTTCCCTATGTGATCTCCTACGCGCTGCCGATGGGAGTCCTGATGGGGGTGCTGACCGTCCTGGGGCGAATGTGCGCCCAAAGCGAGTATACCGCCTACCGGGCCAGCGGCGTGAGCCTGTATTACCTGGCCGCCCCCATCTTTATCTTCGCGGCCTTCTGTTCCGTGTGCCTGACTTGGATCAACTTCTACTACGCGCCCACCGCTCGGGGGACCTACTTCACCATGCTTTCGCATTCCATCAAGGAGGATCCCCTCAAATTCATCCTGCCCAAGACCTTCGTCAAGGAGTTCCCCGGATATATCCTCTACGCGCGTTCACGCGATGGCAACACGCTGCGGGATTTCTGGATCTGGGAGCTTGACGCGCACAACCGTCCGGTAAAGCTGGTACGTTCCAGTTACGGGACACTGAAATTTGATACGCAGGGAAACTCGCTTATCCTCGATCTGCAGGATGGCTTTTCGGAGCTGCGCGACTCCAAGAATCCGGATGATCTCAAAACAGTGCGCCCTACGCTCTCCTTTGACCACGCGAACGTGAAATTGCCTATGATGCGGCTCTTGAGCGGCGAGGAGCGCGGAGGGCTGACGGTGATGACGATCGACAAGATGCTTGCGTTTGAAAAAGACCTTCAGTCCAAAGTGTCCGCCAAACAAGCCACCTCAAAAGAGGCCGATATGCTCTCCCAGGTGCGCTTCCAGATTCAACAGAATCTCGCGTTCGCGCTGGCGGTGGTGGCCCTCTGTCTGGTGGGAGTCCCCCTGGGACTGAAAGCCTCCCGTCGTGAGGCCTCGGCCAACCTGACGATCGCCGTGGGGTTGGCGCTTGGGTACTACTTCCTGATAGTGGTGACCAGCTGGGCCTCTCGTATGCCGCAGATCCATCCGGAGATTCTGGTGTGGCTGCCCAATCTGGCCTTTATCTGGGTTGGGGTGTGGCTGCTGAAACGGGCGAATCGCGGGCTGGCGTAAGGGGGCACTCATCCCTGGCTACGGGTTAAAACCCGAGGCTTGCTAAAATGCCTTCAGTCGCTGACGCGACGGGATAGATAACGATTTTAGCCATAAGACCCATTCTTAAGTCCCGTAGGGACCGAAGGCATCTTAGCCCAGTATTTCAATTCTGGGCCACGGCTTTACCCAGCTATCCTACCCTGCCTCTTAAAGGCAATGCAATGGGAGTAATACCTGTCGCTATCTTGGTAAGCGCCTTAGAAAATCTCGGATCATTGGTCATACCAAATTGCGCTCCGAGCCAGGCTGCGATTCTCGCGTCATACGCGGCAGTCCTGGCAAAGGTGAGTACGGACAATTTTTGGCGCAATGGCAGCGTGGTCGTCCCTGTCTCTCTAATTTGGCTCTCGACCTCGTTGTAGTCCACTGGATCTGTTACCACCGTTACGCTCACGTGATTTTTGGACGCGCTGCGCAACATAGACGGTCCACCGATGTCGATTTTCTCAATGGCCTCTTCCAGGGTAACGCCTGGCTTTGCCACCGTTTGCTCAAAGGGATAGAGATTGACTACCACCAGGTCAATGGGCTTGATACCATGCCTACGGACGGTTTCTTCATGTTCTGGATTGCCCCTTATATAAAGTAGTCCTCCGTGGATCTTTGGGTGGAGCGTCTTTACGCGGCCATCAAGCATCTCAGGAAAGCCCGTGTGCTCGCCTACATCAATGACAGGGATCTTTGCCTCGCGCAAAGCTTTTGCCGTGCCTCCCGTGGAGAGAATTTCGATGTCTTTATCAACTAGCGTTCGGGCGAAGGGCAAAAGACCATCTTTGTCGTATACCGAGATGAGTGCGCGCTGAATTTTTTCCATGCAGCAAGGCTATAAAGTGGATATTATATTGTCAACTATTTTTCAGGATATTATTTGTCTACCCCCTGCTTTGCCTCATGTACCTGCATTATCTTTCCAGCGACTGTTCTGCCCAGGTCCACCCCGCCATGCCTCTCAAAGACAGGTTTGCCCTTCTCGTCGCGCACCAACAAGACCTGGTGCTCATTGCGCTGCAGGCTTCTCCAGTCATTGGCCACAACAAGGTCGCAATGATTCTCCGCGATGCTTTTGTAAGAGGCCTGTACAAGCTCATCCTCTGAGCAGTCGACAAGCAGCTTGAAGCCGACAAGGGTGCATCGGGGCGCTTTGGCGCGCACCGACGAGATCAGCTTGGGAAGCGGATGGAGCTGGATTGTCATGTTGAGGCCGGAACGCGCCTTGCCGTTCAAGGGAGCGGTTCCATAGTCGCTGACGGCGGCTGCCAGGATGACAATATCCGGGCTTTGCTTGAGTTCCTCATCGAGGGCGCGCGCGTAGCTCTCAAAGTCTTTGAAGAGCTTCTCGTGGTAACGGTCAAGAAGAGGACGCAGGCGATTGCACTTACTGACCGTTGCCGCCACTTCTTCGGGGGTCTGTCTTGAAAAATCGAGATCGACCCTAAAAGGCGTTTTCGAGCCTTCGGCGTGCAGGAAAGTCAGATCCCAGCCGTATTCCTCCAACCCCGCCAGTCCGATGGAAGAGCCGAATACTCCGCGGCTCATGTTGGCGATATGCCGCACGCTGTCAATCGGGACGCGCGTGCCTCCGCTTGTCAGAAGGACTCTCGGAGTGCCGCCCATAACCCTCACGGAAACCTATCTCCCCTGCTGTTGCGGCTGGGGCTGCGTCTGGATCGCGTAGAGAGGAATGGAGGCCACAGGACGGGAGTCAAAAAGCAGATCGATGGTGTATTCTCCAAACTTCGTGAGCTTGAGCTGCTGGAAGTTCAGGACAAAGTTGCGTACCAGCGCGCGGGGATCGGCCCCGGAGGGAACCTGGATGTTGGCCTTGACCGGCTGCAGGAGCTGTTTGCCGTCGGAGTCGGCCAAACGCAGTTCTATGACGCGGTTGCCTTCATCCGCGGCCTCGAAACGGATGCGCAGGGCAACGGCGCAGGCCGGATGCGTGATGGGTAGTTGGCTGGCAAACAGGCTGTCAAAAGAGCCGAGGATATTCAGCTTGCCGGATTGATCGGCTGTGGCGGCATCGCAGAGCGAGATAATCTCCAGTTTCATGGTTCCCCACTATAAGCCTTAAGGCTCCTATCTGTCAATGCGTTCATGGAATCCCCGATGAACTCTGTGGCTATAATTGACATACCACTGGCTTTCTCCTATTTTAGAATCCATGTCTTTAAGCAAAGATGAGACTGAGACAATCAAAAGACTCGTTGCCGAGGGGAAGAGTCTTGGAGAGGTGCAGAAAGCCCTTCAGGACTCCGGCGTGATGATGACATATATGGAACTGCGCTTCCTTGTGGACGACCTAGGGTTGACCCTGCAGGAGAAGCCCAGGCAAAAGACGGTTCCCCCGATGCCCGCAGCCGCGTCATCGCAAGTGGCGGGTGCACCCCTTCCGGATGAGTCCGACGGGGATGATGATTCCGGCAGCGGGGCTCCCCTCTCCCCTGAGCCCTCCGCTGGGGCTGGCGGCGTGTCGGTATCGATCGACAGCATCGTCCGCCCGGGCTGCGTCGTAAGCGGAGAGGTCACCTTCAGCGATGGCATCAAAGTCCAGTGGTCGCTCGATCAGTTCGGGCGGCTCGGTCTTCTGGGTGCGCCAAAGGGCTACAAGCCCAATCCGGCCGACATTCAGGAGTTCCAGACGCAGCTAAAGTCCCTGCTTGAGAGCCGTGGAGGCATTTAATGGCATTCACCCGCAAACATGAGAACCTGGTGGCGGCCTTTAGAGGGTTCCCCAAAGGCAATCCCCGCGGTCGCATCAAGAAGACGATCGGGGCCAACGAGCTGATGGGAATGCTTTTGGAGAAGCATCGGCTGCTGACCCCCCGCATCGAAAATGAGCTGATGCCGCAATGGGGCTATGTGGTGGGCGAGACGAATGCGCACCGCTGCGCGCCGATCAAGATAGAGCGCGGGGTTTTGCGGGTGGGCTGCGCGCATCCGGTTCTTTTGCGGGAGATGGGCTTCAACAAGAAGATGATCCTGCGCCGCCTTCAGAACATCATTCCCGGCATCAAGGACGTGAGGTTTGTAACGGGATAGCCGTACCGTATAAGCCAAGAGCTTAATACCACGGATTGAAATCCGTGGCTACCGAGCGCTCCGCTACGCTTCGCGAAGTCGCTACGGGACTATCAAGAGCGGCTGCGCCGCAGAGAAAAAATATTCCCAGAATGTCGGTGACCAAGAGCGACTGATCCTCTTTATGTTGAGGTGGGCACCGCTCCCAAGGTCGCCGCAGTCCGATTAAACGGCAGGGCGTTGTCCGAGGGGTAAAGCACCCTTAATGTAGCTTATGAGGAGTGAGCGCAAAGATGATCTGCCGCGCATCCCAGGAATGAGGAGAGTCTAGCACAGGGGTGTTTTAATGCAAGGCAAATAACAGTGCCAGGTTTATGCCACGGGTTGAAACCCGTGGCGGGGTTTTGTCGCCCTACCTTACATCCGCAAACACCCTCTTGATGGCCTGGGAGAGAAATTCAATGGCGGAGTCCATGCACTTTTCCGCGGAGACACCGGAAGGCGCAATCGTCTCAATATGAGCCTCCATGAGATGTTCCGGCAGCTTCTCCTGTTCCCCCAGAAGTGTCTGTCCCACAAAACAGTATATGCGCTTGCCGCGATTGGATGCCTTTGAGATCACATACTCCGGCACCTTTCCTTCCAATGAGCCAAGATCAAATCTCCCCTCCCCCGTGACGACAATATTGGCCTTTTCAAGGCTCTCATTGAATTTAAGCCATCGGTCGACAATCTCAACCCCGGGAATCATCTCTGCGTGAAAGGCCGCCTGGAGTCCGACGGACATCCCGCCCGCCGCTCCGCTGCCTGGAGCCTCCAGAATGCTGCGCGGAGCCCCGAAGTGTCCCAGGATCAGTTCCGCCATTCGCTGGGTCTGCTCCTCAAGTCTCGCGAACTCCCCTGGACGGAGTCCCTTCTGTGGACCAAAAAGGGCGGCGGCTCCTTTTGAGCCCAGGAGTTTATTCTGCGTATTGGGGGCCAGAATGATCCGGGGATGTTCGTGGGGAAGTTCGCCTTCCAGCGCCACAACGCGCGGCCAGTCGTTGGGAGTCAGATGGTTGATGATATCTCCGCTTTCGAGCCTGTAGCGCAATCCCAGCGCCTCCAGCGCGCCAAGCCCCATATCATGGGTGGCGCTACCCCCCAGTCCCAGTATGACCAGAGCGGGCCTGAGCTTGAAAACAACGGAGAGAACTTCTCCCGTTCCATAGGTGCTCGTATGCCACAGGTTGCGCTCTTCGGGATCCAAAAGCGCCAGACCGCTGGCCTGCGCCATTTCGACGACGGCGACGGATCCGTTGTCGGGGAGCTTCAAATAGGCTTTGCCCGCGATAGTAAAAGTGCTGCAATCCACCATGCCAAAGCAGGCTTCCACGGGCTTGAAGAGGGGGCCATTCACGGTGGCGTAGATCATCTCTCCCTGCCGATTCTGCGTGAGGATGGGAGCGAAGCCATCGCTGCCGTCGGACAGGGGAAAGACCTCCAATTCCCAGTCCGGGTGTATCCTTCGTATCGCGCTGGCTGCCACAGTGCAGGCTTCCATGGCTGACATGGAGTCTTTGAATTTGTCGAACGCCAGCAGCACCCGCATGGGGGCATGATAGGGGTTTTTTATGTGGCGCACAAGTAGTTATAAATGTACCAGCGCATGAGGAACTTATATACCGATAAAATGTTCTTGTTTTTTCTCTTTACAACCGATGGATTGGGGTTTATTTTTATATCACTATGCCGCAGACAGCCACAGCAACGGACAAGTTTTTAACCTTCAAGTTGATGAAAGAATGCTACGCCATCAACGTGATGCAGGTCGTCGAGATCATCCGACTCCAAAAGATTACTCCCGTTCCCCATATGCCCTCCCATATGAAGGGTGTCATCAATCTGCGCGGAAAGGTCATTCCAATCCTGGACCTGCGCGAGAGATTCGGCTTCAAGGATGTCAAAAGCAATGAGCACACCTGCATCGTTGTGGTGCAGGTTTCCACGCCGGAAAAAACGGTGCTTTTCTGCGGACTGATTGTGGACGAGGTGGAGGAGGTGCTGACAATCAGCGAGTCCTCCATCCAGCCGACGCCTGAAGTTGGCAACAAGGCCGCCGCTGCCTACCTGAGCGGAGTCACCACTCTTCACGACCAGGTGCGGACAATTCTCGATCTGCCCAAGCTTCTAAGCGAGGAGCTGAGTCTGAAGAAGTAGGGTTGGAGCAAACTCCGCGAATTCATGGATCTTGTAGAGCAATTTCTCGCCTATCAGAGGAACGAGAGGTTTGCCTCCGCCTACACCCTGCGCAACTATGGACAATCGCTGAAGGCCTTCGCTAAGTATTATGGGGAGGCCTATGGGAACAGTACCCACCCCCCTTTGGCGATATCAATTTTCTGGCCTTCCGTCACGGTTATGCAGGCCCGCGATTATGTGATAGAACTGCAGAGATTTCTTGAGCGCAAGACGGTGCACAACCGCATCGCCGCGCTGCGTTCCTTCTATCGATGGGGTATGCGCCAGGGACTGCTGAAGATGAATCCGTTCAAGAGCGTGGCGTTGCCAAAACTTCCCAAATCGCTGCCCATATTTCTGACCGAGGCGCAGATGGAACGGCTCCTGCAGGCTCCACTGGGTCGGCAGATGTCGGGCGGCTCCCCCGCCATGTGTTTGAGGGACAGTCTGCTATTGGAGTTGCTTTACGGCGCGGGACTGCGCGTCAGCGAGCTGTGTTCCCTCAGATGGGAGATGATCGATTGGGAAAGGGGGCTTTTGCGCATACTGGGCAAAGGACGCAAAGAGCGTCTTTGTCCCGTGGGGAGCGTGGCGCTGGAAAAACTCCAAAAATACAGGGCTTCTTCGAATGGCGGAAATGGCTTTGTTTTTCCTGGGCGATCCAATGGTTGCCTGAGCACGCGCGAGGCGCAGAAGATTCTGAAGATATATCTGGCAATCGCTGGGCTTCCCTCCGATCTGACCCCGCACAAATTGAGGCACACTTTTGCGACCCACATGGTAAACAACGGCGCCAATCTCAGGGCCGTCCAGGAGATCCTGGGACATAGGGATTTGTCCACCACGCAGATATATGCCCACCTGACATTGGGGCGCATGAAAGAGGTCTACCAGAAGGCCCACCCAAGGGCATAAGACCCTGACTTAATAGGGTATTACAGTGGCACTAATACCAGGGTTATTTCATTTTAAAAAGCCATAGAATAATCCGTATATGCACATATGTCCGGCGTTGAGAAGGTCACCTATGAGCAGTTGGATGATTGGCAGCCCAGTGGCACTGTGGTTGCGTTTCTGGGGGAAGAGGCTGGATTTCACGCGCACATACACAATCTGGCACTTGGAGCCCTCAAGAAAGAACGCATTGATCTGGCAGAGTGGAACAACGTCGTTATTCAGAATGTGGACGCCGCCAATCTGGCATCCACCCTCAAGACATTGCACGCCAAGCACGTATGGGGCATCATCTTTACATCTCCGATAAAGAGCATTGCGCTCAAGACGATCTCCCCCTCCTTTGAAGAGCAAAAACGCGGAGAGATAACCTTGACGGAAGAGATGACCGAGGGAATTGGAAGCGCCGAGGCCTTGGCGGACAGGGTGGGTGCCGTAAATCTGGCGATATGGAAGCCCAGGGGCTACTGGGGACTTTCGACGGACGGCACGGCTTTTACGCAGGCTTTCTTTGACAATTTCAAAACCAAGTTGAAGACAAAATCGGTGGTGGTCTTTGGCTGCGAGTCCTTTGGCAGGGCTGTCGCGGTGGAGGCCCTTTCCCGCGGCGCCACAGAGGTATGGATTGGCGGCGTCCAGAAAGACAAAGCGTGGGATGCCGTGGATCAGATTGTGCCGTCGATGAACATGAGGGGAAGAATTCATTCGTTTGAAATCTCCAAGCCTTCGCCCAAGATCCCCCAAACGGCCATCGTGGTGAACGCGTTGCCAATCAGGTTCAGAGACACGCCGGAAGGGACTTTCGATCTCTCCTATTTCACAAGACTGTCCACCTACTTTGACACGAGCCTGTCTGCCAATGCGATGGTTGTTCAGGCGGAAAAGCTGGGCATACCCATGTCGATGGGAAAGCGGCTGGTGGCGCATCAGGTTCGCCTTCACATCAAATACCTGACCGACATAGACGCCAGCATAGATGCCGTTCTGGACAGCGTGGTGCATATTTCCAGAACGCAGATACCGTTCTAAGGCTTGTGTTCAGTCCGGGGAGCCTTATACTGCCCATATATGGCGACTCCAACGGCCAGTATCGCCAAGCTGAGGGACTCGACTCTGGTTTTCTTGATCAAAAAGGAAGCCGGTAGAATACAAAGCGTCTGTCTGGCAATGAAGAAGCGCAGTTTCGGCAAAGGCCGCTGGAATGGCGTAGGCGGCAAGGTGGATCCCGATTTGGACAAAAGTATCGAGGACGCGGCGCGGCGGGAAGCTCTGGAGGAGATAGGCGTGACGGTCGGCTCTCTTGATAAGGTGGCTGACTTGTTCTTTTATTTTCCAGAGAACCCCAATTGGAATCAACGTGTCCACACCTACGTTTGCGAGAGCTGGGAGGGCGAACCAACCGAGAGCGAGGAGATGGCACCCAAGTGGTACGGCGTGGACGAGATCCCCTACCCGACCATGTGGCCGGACGATTTGTATTGGTTTTCAGAGGTGCTCCGGGGCAGACGCGTGGAGGCCAGTTTTTCTTTCGGTCCGGGAGATGTTCTCCTGGAGAAGAAGGTGACGGTGAGGTAGAGCTTAGATTGCCAGAGAATTGCTACCTACTCCTGTATGTGGGTTCCTTGTCCTGTCTATCCGGCTTGCGTGGATCCGTTCACACGCAGCCCAGTACGCCGCCTCACCGCGATGTCTTGCCGCGACCAATCCCATAAGTTCATGAGTAGAAAAACCAGTATAAAATCTGTCGCGCCTCAAATAGCGGTAGTTTGTATTTTCGTACAATTCACTTGGGGTGGGAATATGTGTACCACCCCCTTCCAGATTATCCAAGTGCGAATCATTTGCTAGTGCTATCGCAATGCCATGTTTTGCCACTGCGTCCATCACAGCTTCGCTGACGCAGCCACGGCTGTTAATACCGCCAACAACAAGGAGTTCTACTTTATCCATTTCCAATCTATCGCCCAAGTCAGTCAGGTGAAACGCAGAGTAATCAATCTTCTTGATGAGATTGGCTTTTTGGCGCATACCAGCGGCCAATTGGAATACTTCATCTATGGTTTGCTCCTCATTGGGACGCAGAATTGCTGTCGGATCCTTCTTTATATCGATATACTCCGCAATGTATGTCCTCTTCGCGCAACCGTGCTTTTGGGCCCACCGAATCATGTAGTTATTTGCTTTAACTATGGTAACCATATTGGGATCGCGGAGTCCCACGGGCATCTGTCCGGTATAAAACGGGGTCAGATCTATAATTAAGAAGCCAATTCTTTTGATGGGCGGCATCTTCTCATATGGGATGAGAGATAGACACGTCGGACTCCAGTCGTCATATCGGGGTGCTCCCATTGAATGCTTTAAGCTGGGGGGAACTGCGGCCATCCCAGAATTATCTCCTAAATCCGGCTATATTCAAGGCTACTAACCACGCAAACCAAAGATTGCCTCGGGGACGATTTTTTGATTTTATGAAGTGAATGTCCAATATTGAACTGATTTCTATCCACTTCCCCTGGTTCTTTCCGACTTTTCTGTTTTTGATAGGACTTTGCGTGGGCAGTTTTCTGAACGTATGCGTATACCGGATGCCGCGCGGGCTCTCAATTGTCTGGCCGCCGAGCTTCTGCCCCAAGAGTGGAACAAGCCTCAAGTGGTGGGAGAATATTCCGCTTCTTAGTTTCATTCTTCTGCGCGGGAAAGGGAGAATTTCCAAGGAAAAGATTGGCTGGCAGTATCCTGCTCTTGAGCTTTTTACCGGTATCGCCTTCGCGGGTCTGTGGGTAAGTTTTCCCCACCCCGCGGCCCTCTGCTATATGGCCATGACGGCGATCTTTCTGGCTGGCAGCTTTATTGACTGGCAGTTCAAAATCATCCCCGATTCCTTTACCGTGGGAGGGACCCTTTTGGGCGTGATCGTGAGTCTCTTTGTGCCTGCTTTGCATGGAGTTCATACTACCGGAGTGGCGGCTTCGACTCTATCGCTGGGAATATCGCTTTTGGGGCTGCTGGTAGGCTCCGGAGTGGTCCTGTGGCTTGCAATAGGCGCGGAGATAATCCTCAAAAAGGAGGCAATGGGCTTTGGCGACGTGAAGCTTTTGGGCATGATCGGCGCTTTCCTGGGCTGGCAGGGGGCTCTTTTTGCGATATTTGCCGGAGCCATTATTGGAACGGCGGTGGCGTTGGTTACTATTCTTGTCGAAAAGCTCTCCGGCAAGGATGAAGGCTTCTTTGGCAGGGAGATTCCCTTCGGGCCGATGCTGTGCGCCGCCTCACTTGTCTGGTTATGGGTGCAGGGGCCCTTTATATCGGGCTGGGAGCACTTTGCCAGGGTGATTGTGGGGTAGTGGCAACGGCAATCACGGCGTGAGACAAGATGACACACGCTCAAAAAATCATCACTGTTAGCAGTGATTTTTCCTCCCTGGAGCAGTGATCGGGTGCCGTATTATTCTGTCACACTTTCGATTGGAAGTGGAGACGGTGGACAGGATGGACGGTGTGGACGTACAGAGAGATAATACGGATAAAGTCTGACTGTCAAAAAACGAGTGCGGCGGTGGTATTCGTTGCACAAGGGCATTGTAGCATAAAACGCAGCCCCCTCCCCTCTGTAACAAAAACCTCCCCGCCGTTTCCAGTGGGGAGGTAAATACTGTCTTACTGGCCAAAGCCCTAGCTGGCCTGCGCGGAGGTGGGTTTGACATCTCCGGCGGGAGCCGCGATGGCTGGAGCGGGAGCCATCTGGAAGTCGCCCTCAAGCTTTACGCGGCGATAGGGATTGAACCCTGTGCCCGCGGGAATGAGGTTACCCATGATGACGTTCTCCTTGAAGCCCTTCAATTTGTCGGACTTGCCAAGCGTGGCCGCCTCGGTAAGGACTCGCGTGGTCTCCTGGAAGGAAGCCGCGGCGATGAAGCTCTCAGTCTCGACGGAGGCCTTGGTAATGCCCAGCAGAATCGGCTCGTATTCGGCAGGTTGGCCGCCGGCCTTCTCGACGCGGATGTTTTCCGCTTCAATGGTGGCCTTCTCAACCTGTTCGCCCCAGAAGGTCTCGGTGTCGCCTGGCTCGGTGATGCGGACTTTGCGGAGCATCTGCGAGACAATGACCTCGATGTGCTTGTCATTGATGGTGACACCCTGCATACGGTACACCTTCTGGATTTCGGTGAGGAGGTGCTCCTGGACGGAGCTGGTGCCCTGAATCTCGAGAATCTCATGCGGATCAGGCGAGCCTTCCGTGAGGAGCTGGCCTTTGGCGACCAGGTCCCCTGCCTGCACGGTAATGTGCTTGCCATGCGGGATCAAATGTTCTTCCTGCAGACCGGTTTCCTCGCTGGTGACAACCAGACGACGTTTGCCGCGGAGTATTCCGCCCATGGAGACAAGGCCGTCGATCTTTGACATCTCCGCCACTTCTTTTGGGCGGCGGGCTTCAAAGAGCTCGGCGACGCGGGGAAGTCCACCGGTGATGTCCTGGGTGCGGGACGCCTGACGGGGGGTCTTGGCGACCAGCGCTCCCGGGGCAATCACGTCGCCCTCGTTGACCTGCACCTGGGCACCCGTTGGGATCGGATAGGTGGCGATCAGTTTGGCCTTCTTGATTACTGTGGCGATCTCGTCGCGGGTGAAGGGTCCCTTCTCCGAGGTCTCGTAGACTTCGATCTGTGGAGTCAGGTCTTCCTTGTGCTCGATGACGACCGAGGCGATGTTGCCCGTGGCTTCGTCCAATTGGCGCTTGATGGTGATGCCGCTGATCATGTCCTTGTAGACAACCAGTCCCGCCTTTTCGGAAAGAATCGGAATATTGTGCGGATCCCACTGGGCAAGCGTCTCGCCAGCTTTGATCTTCTGATTGTCGCCGACAAAGAGAATGGCTCCAGCCACGATGTTGTGGTTTTCCAGTTCACGGCCGTCCGCGTCAATGATGAGGACGGAACCGGTCTTGTTGAGGACCACGCTCTGGCCGCCTGGGAGCTCAACGAGACGCAGTCCGCGGTATTTGACCGTACCGAGATGGCGCACCTGGATCTTTGGATCCTTGCTCACCTGGCTGGCAATACCTCCCACGTGGAAGGTTCTCATGGTCAACTGTGTTCCAGGTTCACCGATGGACTGGGCGGCGATGATGCCGACCGCGGCTCCGGTCTCGACCATCTTCTGGGTGGCCGGATGAATGCCATAGGCGACCGCCGGCATACCCGTGCGGGTGGCCAGGGTCAGCGGAGAGAGGACTTTGACCCTCTCGATGCCGCTGTCCTGGATCTTCCTGGCAATCTCTTCGGAGATCAACCCGCCATCCTTGACCCACACCTCGCTGGGGTTGGAGGGATTGACAATCTTGTCAGCCGAGCAGCGGCCGACGATGCGCTCATAGAGCGAGATCATCTCCTCGTCGCCGTCGTAAATGGGTTTCTTCCACACGCCGTCGCGGCGTCCGTCATCGTCGCAGTTGATAATGACATCCATGGCCACGTCGCAGAGTTTTCTCGTCATGTAACCGGCGTCGGCAGTCTTGAGCGCGGTGTCGGAAAGACCCTTGCGCGCACCGTGCGTTGAAATGAAGTAATCGAGCACCGAGAGACCTTCGCGGAAGGAGGCCAGAATCGGGCGCTCAATGATGTCGCCGTTGGGCTTGGCCATGTTGCCGCGCATACCGCACAACTGGCGGACCTGCTGCTTGTTGCCGCGGGCTCCGGAATCCATCAGAATGTACACGGGATTGATCTCCTCCTTTCCATTGTTGGCTTCAAGGCTCTTGGTGACCTCTTTGGCCACGGTGTCGGTGGCGGTATTCCAAGCTTCGACGATCTTGTTGTAACGCTCGCCGTTGGTGATGATGCCCTTCTTGTATTGCGACTGGATCTCCTCCACCTTTTCACGGGAGGCCTTGATGAGTGCAGCCTTCTTTTCGGGGACGATCATGTCGACAATGCCGACCGAGATGCCGGCCTTCATGGCTGTTTTGAAGCCGAGATCCTTCAGTTTGTCGAGGGTGGAGACGGTCCCCTCTTTGCCAGAAATCTTGTAGGTGTTCAGAATCAAGTCGCCCAGTTTGCTCTTGGGCACGGAGACATTGACAAATCCCATGCCCTTTGGCCACAGGGTATTGAAGATGACCCGCCCAACGGTGGTACGAATGACTTTTTTGTCTGAGATACCATAGACGGTCTTCTGGCCAAAGTCCGGGTTGACGTAGTTGACCCAATCATGGATCTTCAACACCTGTTCGGAATAGGCAAGCACCGCTTCGTCAAGATTGGCGATAAGGGGGAGGTGCTTGTTGGCATCGGGTTTGATGCGCGGCTCATGGGAGAGATAGTACGCGCCCAAGACCACGTCCTGGGAGGGTGTCAAGATCGGCTTGCCGCTACTTGGCGAGAAGATGTTGTGGATGCTCATCATGAGGGTCTTGGCCTCCATGATTGCCTCCAGAGAGAGCGGCACATGGACTGCCATCTGGTCTCCGTCAAAGTCTGCGTTGTAGGCTGTGCAAACCAGCGGATGGATCCTGATGGCATCTCCTTCGATAAGAACCGGCTCGAAAGCCTGGATCGAAAGACGGTGCAGCGTCGGCGCGCGGTTCAAAAGCACCGGGTGGCCCTTGGTGACTTCCTCGAGGATGTCCCACACTTCAGGGGCGCGCTTTTCGATCATCTTGCGGGCACCGCGGACCGTATGCACAAAACCGAGTTCCTTCAGGCGTCTGATGATGAAAGGCTCAAAAAGAACGAGGGCCATTTTCTTGGGCAGGCCGCACTGGTTGAGCTTGAGTTCGGGGCCGATGACGATGACCGAACGGCCGGAGTAGTCAACGCGCTTTCCCAGAAGATTCTGACGGAAGCGTCCCTGCTTGCCCTTGAGCATCTCGCTCAGGCTCTTGAGCGGGCGGTTGCCGGCTCCGGTGACAGCCCGTCCGTGACGGCCGTTGTCGTAAAGAGCGTCGACGGCCTCCTGAAGCATACGCTTTTCATTGTGAATGATGACGTCGGGAGTCTTGAGTTGCAGGAGGTTTCTCAGACGGTTGTTGCGGTTGATGACGCGGCGATAAAGGTCATTAAGGTCGCTGGTGGCGAAGCGTCCGCCTTCGAGGGGGACGAGAGGACGCAGATCCGGAGGGATGACAGGGATCACTTCCTGGATCATCCATTCGGGCTTGGCACCGGAGGAGATGAAGCCCTGCAGGATCTTGAGCCTCTTGGAGAGCTTCTTTTTGATCTGTTTGCTGCGGGTGGTGCGCAGTTCCTCCTGGACTTTGACGGCCTCCGCTTTGAGGTCGACGGTCGAAAGGATGTCGCGGAGGGCTCCCGCTCCCATCTGGGCCTGGAAGGCGTCGTCTCCGTACTCCTCGGCTGCCTGCTGGTATTCCTGTTCGGTGAGGAGCTGTTTGAACTCCAACTGGGTTTTGCCGGGATTGGTAACGATGTAATTTTCGTAATAGACGACCCGTTCAAGCGATTTGGCTGTCATGTCGAGGAGCAGTCCCAGGCGGGACGGCAGGCTCTTGAGGAACCAGATGTGGGCCACGGGAACGGCCAGCTCGATATGTCCCATTCTCTCGCGGCGGACGCGGGAAATGGTGACTTCGACGCCGCAGCGGTCGCAGACGACTCCCTTGAACTTGATGCGCTTGTATTTTCCGCAGGCGCATTCGTAATCGCGAACGGGCCCGAAGATCTTCTGGCAGAAGAGGCCGCCGGGTTCGGGCTTGAAGGTGCGGTAATTGATCGTCTCGGGGTTTTTGACCTCGCCACGGGACCATCCGCGGATGGTATCGGGAGAGGCTATGTTGATGGAGACGCTGTCAAAGGCCTGGGTGGATTGAAGTCCCAGGAATTCGCGTGCTTCTTGTGCATTGAGGTCAGACATGGTGTTTGTTGTTTAATTGTTAAAGTTTATCCCCTTACAAATGGTTCAAAGAAAATCTTGGCGCCTTGTTCGGTGGCCTCGATCTCGGCTGTTCCTCCGACTCCAAAGGTGAAAATCTGATGGGTGTGTCCAAAATCCGCATTAGAGATAATGGGGATATTTCTTGTGCTAAGAGAAGAGCGTCTAGATATAATCTCTTGGATATCGGCGTCTTCAATCTTCAGAGCCCTTGGAAAGCGGCCAATAACCAAGCCCTTTATTCTGTCGAACCCCGGTGTTCTGGTTAATGTTCCTAAGTTACGTAACAGGTAGAGTTTATCGCAACTTCCACCTTCAGAGCACTCTTCTATAAAAAGAATAGAGCCTTCCAGTTTGGGCAGATAATCCCTCCCAAGAAGTATCAGGGTGCTGAGATTTCCTCCCACGATCGTTCCCCTTGCCTTCCCGGTTTTGACGACCTTCAGTCCCGTATTGGCAATGAATGTCCTCTTCTCCTGATCCATGAACCACGCATCGTCGCTCCAATTTGCAGAGGGTAGCACCTGGTGGCGATGCACGCCTATGACAGCTTTTTTGAAGAGCTCCATCGTGTACTCAAAGCCCCTCTTCATGCCAAAAGAAGAATAATGCGGACCGGAGAAGGTCACCAGCCCCGTCTTTGCGTAGATCGCGTTACTCAGGGTTGTGATATCGGAGAATCCGCAGAAGATCTTGGGGTTCTTCTTGATGAGGTTCCAGTCGAGCGACTCAAGCAGCTCCTCGGAATTGAATCCGCCGATAACTGTTAGGATCGCCTTGACTCGCTTGTCGGCAAAGGCTTCGTGGAGGTCTTCCACGCGGCTTTTGATCGAAGAGGAATTATAGCGATCCTTTTCCTCGACGTGTTTGCCGAAGGTCAGCATCAGTCCCAACTCCCCCTCCAGCCGTTCTTTGGCAATCCGGCGGGTCTCCTGGCCGATGATGCCAAGAGTCTGCGCAGGAGCCACCACCCGGGTTTCGTCTCCGGGTCTTAGCGGCTTTGGATAGAGGGTTGACATGGGTTACTTCAATAATGTTTATATTCCTGTCGCCCCGGGTAAAGAGCACCGCAACCCGGGGCTAACCGCTGCAACCCACTTCGGGGTTGAGAGGTCGAAAGTTCTACGTGATAACTGAATACCGCCTTGACGATCACCAGATGCGGGCCTTTCCTGAGAATCAAAAATCCCAGAAAAGGCATTAGACGTATTGTAATTAGTCTTTAGCATTTTGTGATCAGGTCCCAAGTTACGGTTTTGGTTCGGCCAGCTCGACCTGTTCGCCTGACTCGTCGTGGAGTTTGATGTCCAAGCCCAGCGCCTGCATTTCTCGCATCAGCACGTGAAAGGACTGCGGAACGCCCGCCTGCAGGGAGTTGTCTCCCTTGACAAGGTTCTCGTAAATCCTCGTGCGGCCCTGCACGTCGTCGGATTTGACGGTGAGAAGCTCCTGGAGCGTATAAGCCGCGCCGTAAGCCTCGAGCGCCCACACTTCCATTTCTCCGAAGCGCTGGCCGCCGTACTGCGCCTTTCCTCCCAGCGGCTGCTGGGTGATGAGCGAGTAGGGTCCCACCGCGCGGGCGTGGATCTTGTCCGCGACCAAATGGTTGAGCTTCATCATATAGATGCGGCCAACCACGATCTCCTGATCGAAGTAATCTCCGGTGCGTCCGTCCAGAAGCCTTATCTTGCCACTCTCGGGGAGATTGGCCTCCTTGAGGAGCTTGTGGATGTCGGCTTCCTTGATGCCGTCAAAGACGGGAGTGGCCACCTTGAGTCCGAGCTTTTCGCAGGCCCAGCCCAGGTGGGTCTCAAGAACCTGTCCCACGTTCATGCGCGAAGGCACGCCAAGTGGGTTCAGGCAGATTTGAATGGGAGTGCCGTCCGGAAGATACGGCATATCTTCTCTGGGAACTATCTTGGCGACGACACCCTTGTTACCGTGGCGTCCGGCCATCTTGTCTCCGACCTGGATCTTTCTCTTGGCGGCGACGTAGACTTTGACGGACTTGATGACGCCCTGCTCGATGACTTCCCCGCTTTCGGCGGATCCGACCTGGCGGCTTCTCTCGGATTCCACCTCGGTAAACTTGGCGGTGTAGCTTTCCAGAATTTCCATGATCTTGATCCTCACCGGCGAGGGCGCGATCTCGATCGTGCGGTACACGGCGGCCAAACGGCGCAGGAGTGTCTTGGTAATTTTGCGGTTGGCTGGAATGATGACTTCCTTGGTCTCGGAGTTGATCACGTCGAGCGGAATCTTCTCGCCCAGAAGGATGTTCGAGAGGCTTTCGGTGAGCTCTTCGCGCAGCTTGTCGGCCTGATTTCGGAAATCCTCATTGATCTTTTTGACCTGGCGGCGGCGATCAGAGACGGAGAGCTTGGAGGTTCCCTCGCCTTCCGTCTTGGTGGAGACCTTCACGTCCATGATGATGCCATAGACGCCGGAGGGGACAGTCAAAGAGGTATCTTTGACGTCCGCGGCTTTTTCGCCGAAGATGGCCCGCAGGAGTTTTTCCTCGGGGGCCAGTTCGGTTTCGCTCTTGGGGGTGATTTTGCCCACCAGAATATCGCCGGGCTTGACCTCCGCGCCAACGCGGATCACGCCGTTGTGGTCGAGATTCTTGAGGGCTTCGTCGCCCATGTTCGGAATATCGCGAGTGATCTCTTCGGGCCCAAGCTTGGTGTCGCGGGCGGTGACTTCGAATTCCTCGACGTGGATCGAGGTGAAGACGTCATTGGCCAGCAGATCCTCGCTCAAAAGAATGGCGTCCTCGAAGTTGTAGCCGTTCCAGGGCATGAAGGCCACCAGCACATTGCGGCCGAGCGCGAGCTCTCCGTCATCTGTGGAGGCACCGTCGGCGAGCAGCTCGCCCTTCCTGACCTTCTGACCGCGCTTTACAACGGGCTTCTGATTGAAACAGGTGCCCATGTTTGTGCGGAGGAACTTGCGCAGATTGTAGACCCAGACGCCCTTTTCAGCGTCGGTTTTGAGGGTTTTCTCGTTGGAATTGCGGGGCATTTCGCCGTCCTCGGTGACTATGATGCGGCGTCCGTCAACGGAGGCCACAATACCTTTTTCATCGGCCAGCACCACGGCTTTGGAGTCGCGGGCGACCCTGCCTTCGATACCGGTACCCACGTAGGGGGCTTCGGTTTTGAGAAGAGGCACGCCCTGGCGTTGCATGTTGGAGCCCATCAGCGCGCGGTTGGCGTCGTCGTGCTCCAGGAAGGGAATCAGTCCTGCTGCGACGGAGACAACCTGCTTGGGGCTCACGTCCATGTAATCGACTTCCTTCGCGTCGACTTCCAGAAAGTCATCCTTGCGGCGGACAGTGACGGGGCTCTTGAGTTTGCCGGAAGAGTCATGTTCGGAATTTGACTGGGCGATCGTGTGGCCTTCCTCCTGGTCGGCCGTCACGTACACGACCTTGTCGAGGACCTTGCCGTTTTCAACGACGCGATAGGGAGTCTCGATGAACCCGAACGGGTTGATCTTCGAGTAAGTGGAAAGTGAGTTGATAAGACCAATGTTCGGTCCTTCAGGCGTCTCGATGGGGCAGATGCGCCCGTAATGGCTGGGGTGCACGTCGCGCACTTCAAATCCCGCGCGGTCGCGATTCAAGCCTCCCGGTCCGAGAGCGGAGAGGCGCCTCTTGTGGGTGACCTCTGAAAGCGGATTGATCTGGTCCATGAACTGGCTGAGCTGGCTTCTGGCGAAGAAGTCGCGCACGACGGTTGAAAGGGCTTTCGGATTGATAAGCTTCTGCGGTGTGATGGCGTCGACCGACTGGTCGTAGAGGCTCATGCGTTCGCGGACGAGCCTTTCCGTGCGGGCGAGTCCCACGCGGCACTGGTTGGCGACCAGCTCTCCGACGGTCCTGACGCGGCGGCTGCCAAGGTGATCGATATCGTCTATGACGCCCTCCCCCCGCTTAAGGCGGATGAGGTAGGCCGTCGCGGTGACGATATCCTCGATCGAAAGCGTGCGTTGGCTGAGCTCGGTGTTGAGCCCGAGCTTCTGATTGATCTTGTAGCGACCGACGTTCGAGAGATCATAGCGCTTGGGATCGGCGAAGAGCCTCTTGAGCATGGCCTTGGCGTTGGTGGCCGTGGCTGGCTCTCCCGGGCGCAGTCTCTTGTAGATATCCTTGAGGGCCTCTTCCTCGTTGTGGGCGGGGTCCTTCTTGAGAGAGCGGATGATGGCGCCTTCATCGGCTCCGGCGTCAACGACCTTGACGGCTTTGACGGCGCTCTTTTCAAAGGACTTCACGAGGGTCTTGGTGAGATTCTCGAAGGCTCGGGCCAGCACCACGCCCTTGTCGGCGTCGACGATATCCTCAACGAGCACCCAACGGCTGACGTCGTCGGTATCCGAGAGCTTCTTGACGTTCTTTTCCTCGAGTTTGTAGAAAAGGCTGAGCACGTCCGCATCCGAGGAATACCCCATGGCGCGCAGGAGGGTGGTCAGCAGAAATTTCCTGCGGCGTCTCCGGCGGTCCAGATAGACGTAGAGAAGATCGTTGGGGTCGAACTGGACTTCCAGCCACGTCCCGCGGTCGGGAATAATGCGGAAGGCAAAAAGATCCTTGCCGGAGATGTGCACGCTCTTTTCAAAGCAGATGCCCGGGCTGCGGTGGAGTTGCGCCACGATGACGCGCTCCGCGCCATTGATGACGAAGGATCCGCGCTCTGTGACCATGGGAATCTCGCCCATGTAGATCTCCTCCTCCTTGATCGACTCCTCCTCTTTCAGACGGAGCTTGACGTACAGCGAGACGGCGAAGGTGGCGCCCTCGCGGATGGACTCCATCTCGGTGAGCTTGGGCGGGATCACGTTGTAGCTGACGTACTCGAGGACCGAGCGGCCGTCGTAGCTCTCAATAGGGAAGATCTCCCTGAAAACAGCCTCCAGGCCGATCTCCTTGCGCTCTTTGGGCTGCGCGTAGGGCTGTAAGAAGTCGATGTAGGAATCAACCTGGGTTTGTATCAAATTCGAGGGCTGGATGACTTCCTCGATTTTTCCAAAACTTTTGCGGTCGGACATGGTTTTAAAAAATGTGGTGGTGTGTTTTTAAGTGCCTGGGTTGTCGTGAAGAACTGGACAAATGACGAAAAAACAATAAAGGAAAACAGGTCTAAAAAAAGTCCCGTTTCCCTTTAAAGTTCCCTTGTCGCCATAAGGAATTGGATCCTACCTCAAATTCAATGCCAAAAGCAAGAGTTTTTTACAGAAAAATTTCCTTAATTTATTGGGAAATCTTCGGCATCTTGACTTGAGGGTATAAAGATGCCCATTTTATTTAATGGGCTGTTTTTGTGAATATATATTGTTTCTCCACTATCTTTATGGTAGACTTACATTATGGATAATCCAGCTATTGAAAAAACAGAAGAAAAGCTCGATCACCTGGAGAGATTTTCTGTGGAGCTGCTAAAAGCGCACCCAGATTGGTTTCCCGACAACGTTCCATCTGGATATGGAAAGCCTGTGATGAGAATGTCGTTTGAAAACGGTAGGCGCAGGGGTTTGCGAGTTTCTATACATATGGGAGAGAAATGGAATTATGTCCGCTCGATTGTCCTATTGGCGCCAGACGAAGCCGATGGTCAAAAAAGTTTTATTTTCGGTCTCGTAAGGATTTCTGGAGTGGACGGGCGAGGCATTATTGAAAGGGCTATAGCCGGGGAGGAATTACCGACCAATAATATTTATGGAGTTGCGGCCTCCATTTATAACACGGCTCGCTTTTGCAGCACTCATGGTGAAGTTTCCCGTGATGATATCAAAAGACTTATGGCTGTAGCGGGCAATGCTGGAAATACACCTTCGGCGGTCCCGTGCGAGGAATTTGCTGACATATGGAGGAGGTCAACCCCTCCCCGGCCAAGACTCCTGCAAAGAATACTCGGACGAGGAACACCCAAGATTGACCTACTGACATGGGAAGGTTTTCCCACGATAGTTTAGATTGTATCTCGTATACAGTCCACGATTATCGTGCTGAATCTTGTTATTCTACGTTTACAACGCAAGTATATTCTGCCACGCCATGTTCCCCGCGAGGATTGAATCTTGGTTGGTGGAAGGTTTGGCGGTAGAGTCGGGGCAGATGGTTACCAGTAAAGTGCCGGGATGTCCTCTCGCCCATTACAACGAGACATTCTGGTTCTCCAAACTTTGCATGGAGAGCCATCGAGTAAGCTTCAGACAGGCCTGGAACTTTTCCACGCCGTCGAATCATGCTTGCCAAATTTCTGGCGTTCCAACCATCGCATCCAACGACAACTTTCAAACGGACTCGTTTGCCTTGCATGACTGATACTACGCCCTCTGCCATATGGACAAGAGTACTCCTAATTAAGTTAGTGTCAACATAGATAGATAAGCAGATCACTTTCAACCGACAGCGGAGCTACAGCCCGAGTATACGAAGCCCTGACGGTGTCAGCGGAGGAGTTCCCGAATTTGTCGGGTCATTACCCGTAAAGAATCGGTACGCCGCTGGAATGTTGGTATCAAAACATTTAGATGGGTTGCTAGGATCAAAAGGCGGCCAGTTGCGATTGCCGAAAAAAGCCGGTTTGGAGCCAAGATAGTAGCTGTTTGAGATGGTTTGCGCCCCGGAAGGCCACGTTTGGACCTTCTTTTTGGCGTCCCAATTACCCGCGAGGATCATTGTGTTGGTCACGTGTGATGTGTAGGTACCCGTGGATCCCGAAGTCGACGCTCCAGCCAGAATTTCATAGGGTATGGCACTGTAAAGACCGGCCGTCGTTGATTCATATACCGTGCTGGAGTCGCTTCCCACATAGCTGTCCCCGATGATATTGCCGACTATATTGAAATAGCTGGCCAAATCAGAGGGCCAAATACCGACTTCGGCATAGACCTGTCTTCCCGGATAAATCAGGAGCTTGGTAGGAGCCGGAAGCGGCGTGGCGGTCGATGCCCCGTAGCGGACATCCGGCGGATAGGAATAGAAACCATCTCCCGAGCAGAAGTTCCTAAGAAACGTGCTATGGCTGCTGGATCCCCAGATCGAATCCGAGATAAGATTGCCGCACACGTTACCCTCGGCATCATTCCATGCCGTGTGGGAACCATGACATAGATCCATATCTATCGTCATGAAGTTCGTGTTGCCGGAGAGGTAACTGTTGGTTGAATAGTTGTAGGCGATGACATTCCCCGAGGAACCGCGGTTGACAATCACGCTGGTATGCAGCCTCCAGAAGATATTGTCCTCGACCAGGCATCCGCTCGACTTCCAATCGAGCATCAGGCACTCATCATACGTACCGGGCCCGTGAATGAAAGCGTCATGGAAGTAGCTATGATCCACCTGACAACGATAACCCGAGACAATCTCGACATGATCGGCCCCCGTAAAATTGCCCTCCACATTGTAGAGCCAGCAATAGGCCGCGGCACCCATGTAGAAATTAACGCCCGTGTTTGTGCTGGCGGCATAGACTGTCAAATCCTCAACTCCCGCGTATCTGGCCGCCTCGGCAAACGGCGTCGCGTTGGGCGACAACGAGTTTGAATAGGTGGTGTAGGCAAAAGGCGCAAAATTAACGGTACTCCCGTTGACGGAGGTAACCTCAACAGTCTGTCCCAAGCCCCGTATACCACTCCACGGATCGCACCAAGTGCAGGTTCCACTGTCACCGGCATCAGTCACCGGGATGGTGCTGTCATTAAGCTCTGTCAGCGTCACCAACTCCCCTGCCACAAAGTTTGCGGGATTGCTGACGGTAAAGTTCGTGGCACCACTCGCTATGCCTCCCGACACGGCCTGTGAGATATTTGTATTGATGATGGTGGCCGACGGGGCCAAGCCAATCTGGATTACCGGTAGCCCATTGACTCCCGCGTTGATTACCGATTGTCCCATGCCGGCCCCACGCAACGTGACACCGGTGGGAACAATCAGGCTGTTGGCGAAGCTATAACTGCCGGACGCAAGCATTACCACCTGGTTGCTGGGACAGATGTTAAGGGCGTTTTGCACGGCGCTCAGGGAAGACCCGGCAGCCATGTTGGTGAAGATAGTGGTGCGGTTGGGTATTCCGCCGGGGATGCCAACAACTCCAAACCATCCCTGTCCACCAGGCAGGCGGTTGGTTGGAATAATCTGGCCATCGGCGGAAAATGCCGACAACCCGGCGGCAACCGCCAGGGCTCCGAGGTATTGTTTCATGTCTGATCCCATATGGCAACGACTCTAATGATTGTGCCATCCGTGTCAATTCTATTGTCCCATCTTACAACACCCAAAGGAAAACCCCGGGCTTATTGAACCCGGGGCCTTTCTAAAATCTCAAAAGAGATTATTTTGCTTTTGGCAAAAGCTACTTTACCTCGACCTTCGCGCCAGCGGCTTCCAGAGCCTTTTTGGCGGCCTCGACCTCTTCCTTCTTCATGCCTTCCTTGATGGTCTTGGGGGCGCCATCGACCATGTCTTTGGCTTCCTTGAGACCCAAACCAGTGATGGTGCGGACCTCTTTGATGACGGCGATCTTGTTGGCGCCGGCTTCCTTCAGGACAAGGGTAAATTCGGTTTTCTCTTCGGCGGCGGCAGCGGCTCCAGCTGGGGCGGCGGCACCTGCGACGGCGACTGGGGCGGCGGAGACTCCCCACTTGGTTTCAAGCTCTTTGACGAGCTCGGCGACTTGGACAACGGTCAGGGAGCTAAGGAACTCAATGACCTGTTCTTTTGTGACTGTAGACATATTTTTTAACGGTTAGTTTGTTTTATTGAACAAGTTTAAGTCCGACGGGTCGGACCTAACACGCTATTCAAAGGAACTGCAAGCATAAACCATGCTAGGGAAGCAAGTCAAGGGGTAATGTTGCCCCGGACGACAAAGCCTGCCGAAGGGTACCCTTACAAGACACGCACCACGGCTATTATGGTTGCGGTACTATCACGTTGACAGTGGTTGACGGAGAATTGCTGAACCAGGTCTTGTAATTGGTCGCGGGCTGGGCGCTTACGGAGATATTGACCGTCTTGGAGCCGGCCGCGGGGTTGACATTCAGCGTTACGCTGGCGCAGGTAATCAAAGGATTATTGGAAGGCAGTGAGGTGTCTTCCGCCGCCATGGCATAGTAGACGCATGAGGTATCGACTGCAGGCGTAAAAGAGGGATAGGTCAACGTCGAGGCTGCCGCGTGATAAGCATGGCCAAAGCCACCATCGTCAACGCCCGCGGAAGATGGAAGACCGGAATCATTATTGGAATCCGTAATCGCGGTCTTCGAGAGCATATACCCGCCCGCGGTATTCGTGGCGGCAAAGTTCGCCACTATCTGTACCTGGGTACCCGCGTTGATCGTCACCACAGGATTGCCGTTGGCGTCTGTGGTAGTCGGCAATGGACTGCCACTTGCGTCAAGCAAGGTGATGGATCCCGTGGGGGCAGCTCCGGCTACAGAGACGATCACATTTTTGGTGTAACAGTCCACCGATTCTTTGATCGTTTTTCCAGGCTCCAGCAAGAAGTTGGCGCAATATTCGGGGTCCCCATTTTTATGTCTCCACAAGGTTACATTTAGTGGATACGTATTATTATTGGCCCAGACTATGTTTACGTTCGGCGTGCCGCTATCGCCATAGTTGGTAGTATATATTCTCGTAATAGTAAGATTGTCCCACGTGTGTCCCACGGCCAGCTTTGCCCAACTGGATATGGGAGTCTCAACTGGAGCGGTTGTGCTTACAAAATTGCTGGAGCTATTCCATATACTATCATAACAGAAAGCATATCCCCTTCCCGTTACCGGAGATTCCCAAGAGTTTGGAAGTGATGGAATGTTCCATATGGCCTCCGCGAAAGGCTCCTCATTGGCGGCATATCCCTTAGTGGTACTGCTGCTTACAGTAAACGAATTTAGAAAGTTGCCTGTGGTGCAGCTCTCCCACTGTGCGGTTGAGACTTGTGCTTGGGCCACCTGGGACCAAAATGTCACAAGCAGCATTAAGATGGCAGTTCTATAATGGGATATTTGCATAACCCAAGTGTAGCAGGTTTTTTGACCTATACAAGCGCTTTTACATTTATAAAAAACACGGGGATTCCCCCCCCAACCCAGCCCTTCTGTCCCCCCAATACTAAGGGCTTGACCTATGTAATATAAGATGCAACAATAGACCCGTTATGAAGAAAAACACTCTTTTTTCGTCATCCGCTTTAGCCGAGATCAGCTTGATCGGGCTTTTGGTGGTTCCCGCGCTCTCCGCGAAGGCGGGAGGCCGCTTTGGAGTCGGGGTATCCGTCGGCGTGCCGATTGGCGTTGGTGTTGGTGTGGCTACCGCGCCAGTCGTGGTTGTGCCCCCTCCTGCTCCAGCAGGGTATTATACTACCGAGAGGCGTCTTGTCATAGTTGGATATGGACCCCACAGGGAGCCCGTCTATAGAGAACAGCTCATTCAGGTGTTCCACCCGGCACCCGTCGTTGTGGTACCTCCTCCCCCGCCGCCTCCTTTGTTAGGGATTGGAGCCCATATTGGAGCCCATGTTGGACCGATTGGTTTTGATTTGGGTCTCTAAATCGAATTCGCTTGCTTTCCACTAGACTGTCTAGTCGATAATACAGTCGAAGATGGATAAGCCGATGAAGAGCATACTCAAGCCAATCCTCATTCAGGGGATTGTGCAGCACTATGACTGGGGTGGCCGCGAGTTCATTCCCGGTCTGATCGGACGTACGGAGCTATCGGCGCGTCCATGCGCGGAATTGTGGCTTGGGAGCCATACGAAGGCCCCCTCCATTGCGAGAGTTGGTGGCGCGGAGATCCCACTTACCGAGCTTCTCTTTCATTCCGGCAGGGAGATACTCGGTACCGCCGCCGCGCGGCGCTTCGACGGACAGCTTCCCTATCTTCTGAAGGTCCTCGACGCCAAAAAGATGCTCTCCATACAGGCGCATCCAAACCTTCAGCAGGCGGCGGAAGGCTACGCGAGGGAGAACAAGGCGGGCATCGACCCATCCGCCCCCACTCGCGTCTACAAGGACCGCAATCACAAGCCCGAAGTCCATGTGGCTTTGACGGAATTCTGGATGCTGCACGGCTTCCGACCGCTCCAGGAGATCGCCGACATACTCGATAACGTCCCGGAGTTGCGTCCGCTCATGCCTGGGTTTCGCGATCAACTGGCGCTCATGGGCGGCGACAGGGCAAAGCGTGCCGCTCTTCTTCGATCCCTTTACGAACGCGCTATGACCCTGCCGCAATCCCAGGTGGATGAGCTCCTTGGTCCCATGCTTGCGCGGCTGGAGAAACAGGGCTCCCTGGACAAAGACCTTCCGGACTTCTGGGCGCTGCGCGCCGGCCGCGAATTTCCCCTGCCACAGAATCACCGTGATCGGGGCATCCTCTCTATCTACCTGCTCAATCTTGTGCATCTGCGACCCGGAGAGGCCACCTACCAGCCAGCCGGGACCCTGCACGCTTACCTGGAAGGCACGAACGTCGAACTGATGGCCAATTCCGACAATGTCCTGCGCGGAGGCCTGACGCCCAAGCACGTGGACGTACCGGAGCTGATGCGCATCGCCAATTTTGATTCTGGAAAACCAGCGGTCATCCGGGGCAATCCCGTATCGGACGCGGAGGTGGTCTATCCGACCGCAGCAGAGGAGTTTCAGTTGAGCCGTATTACGCTGGGCGGTTCCACGCCCACCTGTAAAGTCGGCGGCAGCGGCCCGCAGATCATACTTATAATCGAAGGCGGCGCGGGAGTTCTATCCGACCGCGGCTCATGCTCTTTGAAACGCGGAGAGGCTGCGCTCATACCGCATAACTGTCTTTGTCAACTTCAGCTGGAGGGCGCTGGGGCGGTTATTTTTAGAGCTGCGTTGCCGTAATGGAACCCGGGGTTGAAACACCCGGGCTAACCGTCGAACCGTCCCATCCGGGACGGGAATTAGAGCATTTACAAAAATTATGTAGGCAATTCTCTTGCTTGCCACCGGTAAAAAGCACCGCAACCGGTGGCTATATAAGGCAACCCACTACCGGGGTTGTGGAAGCCAAAGTGGCAAGGACTTTTAAGGTTTTTGGGGTATGGGGTAGCGCCCCAGGTGGGTGTGGGTCCGCAGGGCCCATACCATAATCCCTTCCTTGAAGGAGGGAGTGTCCGCCGATGCCTGCTTGTGGCTTGATGGCCTGATAAATTCCTGGCAAAGTGAGCGCGTCGCGGTGTATTATTCCATATACGCGACTATGAAAAAGACTCTCATTTTATCCTCCCTTACACTGTGCTCGGCGCTCTTTGCGCAGGCGGTCAGCTCCACCAACGCGAGTGCCGCCCCCATGATACCGGCGACCTCCCCTTCCGCGCAAACAACCGCCGTGGCCCCTGCCGCTCCCGTCCAGTATCTGCGCTATTCCGCTGATCTGGCGGTGCCCCTCATCACCCCGGAGATGAGAAGCCGCAATGACCGCATATACCGCAACATCGCCACCTCGGAGCTTGTTTCCAAAGCCGAAGCCGTGGACAGCTATATTTTCGATGGCCTGCGGTTGGCAAGATTATACGGGCCAAAGACTCTCAAGGAACACAGGCACCACCGCACCGATCCGATGAAGGAACTGCAAAAGGAGTATTCCATCACCCCCATTGAAGCCCGTGCCTGGTTGGAGGCCTCCATACCTCTTTTAAGTGACCATATGGCAACGCCGGATGATATGCAGCAAAACTTGATTCCCCAGGCCATGGTCATCTATGAGGATGTTCGCGCCCGTCTGGGACCCATTGAGGCCGCCCGCGTGATGCCCGGAACCTCGGCCTACTACGACATTACGTATCGGCCGGCGGCTCCAGTCGTGGTTCCCGCGCCGCAGCCTGTCATGATGGCTCCTCCCCCGCCGGTGATTGTCGCGCCCGCACCTGTTGTCCCCGCTCCGGCCATTGGCATCGGTATCGGTGTCGGCCACAGGTGGTAAGGGTCGTTAACGGGTGGTCCTCACATAGTCCCAAAAAGAATCATCCATTGCGTGGGTCGCCGGATTGAGGAGGGTATTGTGGCCAAAGAGAATTGAGAGCTGGCTTTGCGCCGCCTTCTCCGGGCTCTCTCCCACTATCTTGTACATATACAGCGCGCAGATGAGCCCTGTCCTATCCGCGCCCGCCTGGCAATGGATCAGAATGGGTTTGGGGGCGCTCCGCAGAATATCAAATATTTCGTCGATCTCTTTGGGAGTCACCTTCTCGGTGGCCGATAGCCGATAGTCGTAATGAATGACGCCCAGTTTTTGAGAAAGGGAGAGTTCCTCATCGTACCACGCCGCGCCCTTCTCTTCTCCGCGCAGGTTGAGGACGCTCCTGATATGATTCTGTGTCAGCTGTGTCTCCAACACGTCTCCATTCATTTGTGCGCTCCTATAGACGACTCCGGGGAGAACCGCATGGAAATTGGAGGGGGCAACCCAGAGCCGCAATGGCGGCGTGGCAAGCCACAAGGCCAGAGAAGCAGCCAAGACAGCCAGCAGGATCTTTAGTCGCAGATTCTTCATTTGTAGCGAAGATTAATTTTGAATGCCAGATAGAGCAAGAACGAAGCCCGGTAATGAAATTCCATAATCCTTGATCCCACCATTAAAATGGTGGGCTATCCTCGCTGCTGCTCGGTTGCGACGCTACCATCCCGCTAAGGCGGGAATAACGCGGCGCAAAAAATCATGGCTTGTTGAAAATGCGCTCACAGCCTATGCTGCCCTTCTCACATAAACAACTTCGCCATGTAATACTCGTCCACGAAGCGCCCCTCCAGGGATACCGATTTTCTCCGGGTGCCTTCCACCTGGTATCCGTTTTTCTCGTATAACTCAATGGCCCTGTCGTTCTCATCCTTCACCAATACCTCGATACGTTTGGCTCCGATTTTGTGGGAGAACTCGTCGACGATCTTCACAAACCTGCCGCCCAGACCCTCGCCCCAATATCTTTTGAGAATCATCAGATCAAAAGTGTAAATGTGCCGAAAGTAGGGATGGGAGTCCCCCACGATGGGCTTGAAGCCAAGAAATCCGGCCATCACTTTGCCCGCGAAGGCCCCCAGCCAGAGTCTTTTGGGATTTCCCCCCAATGCTTTCAGTCCAGCCGCTATCTTCTCGGGTTCCTTGGGCTGCTCGGGATACTCGTTGGTAAAGAAGGTCTCCCTGGACACATTGTCCAGAAAAGAGCAGAACTCCGTGGCATCACCGGGCAGGAGCGTGCGAATGACAAACTTGTCCCCGCTTTTCCCAGCGAAAGACTCCGTATATCCAGTGGGCATATTCGCATGGTAGTCCCTCTTGGACGCTCTTGCAATCGTCTAAAATTGGACATAGACTTTCCCTGCCATGACTGCCTGCATCACCGTTAAAAACCTGATCAAGCGCTTTGAGTTCTCCGCAAAAGATCCGAAAGCCGGCTGGATCAAGAACCTGTTCTGCCCCATCAAGAAACAGGTTATCGCCGTCGACAACATCTCCTTTGCCGTTGAAAAAGGCGAGCGGGTGGCCTTCATCGGCCCCAACGGAGCCGGAAAATCCACCACCATCAAAATGCTCACCGGCATCCTCTACCCCACCGCCGGTTCCATGGACGTCCTGGGGCTCGACCCCAGCAAAGACCGCAAAAAGCTCGCCTACAAGATCGGCACCGTCTTTGGACAGCGCTCCCAGCTTCTGCCCAATCTTCCCCTCACCGACTCCCTGGAGTTTTTTGGCGTCATGTACGATATGCCTGATAAGGTCATCAAGGCGCGCATCGCGGAGCTCATTGAGATCTTCGATTTGAACGGCTTCATCGACCAGCCTGTGCGGAAGCTCTCGCTGGGCCAACGTATGCGCGGGGAGCTGGCGGCCTCCCTGATGCACAGGCCGGAGATCGTATTCCTCGACGAGCCGACCATAGGACTGGACGTGGTGGCCAAGAAGGCCCTGCGGGATCTGCTGCTAAAGATCAACAAGGAAGACGGCGTCACGATCTTCCTGACCTCACACGACGTGGGCGACATCGAGGCCCTCTGCGAAAGGACAATGGTGATCAATTTCGGCCAGGTCATCAAGGATCTGCCCACCGAGGAGCTCTCCCGCAGCTTTGTGGACGAGAAGTTCGTTGATCTGGTAGCCAAAGACGACTTTACCGCATTCCCCGCTCTTCCACAAGGATTGCGTTATGCCCTGCAAAGCCCGACAAAAATTACTGTTGCCGTGGACCTCAAAAAGTGGCAGTTGCGTCCCGCCCTCAAAACGCTCCTTGATACCTTCGAGATAGAGGATCTAAACGTCTACAACGCGGAGCTGGAGGCGATCATCCGGCACATCTATGCGGGAGCTAAGACTGGCCGGTAGGATCATCTGGACGCAGCTCAAGAACAGCCTCTATTATCCCCAGAGGGTGCTTTTGGACTGCTGTGGCATGACCGCGCGCTGCGGGATACTTCTGCTTCTGTACAAGGGCGTGTTCGCGTGGAAAGGGGGCCAGATCAACCATACGCCCTACCAGATCGTCGCGTGGAGCATCTTTCTGTACTTTGTTTTCTCGGTCATGCGCGCGCGGGGCGTCACCGACGAGATCACCGAGGACGTCCGGACGGGACGGCTGGAGATGCTCCTATGCAAACCCGTCCACTATCTGACGTACCGCTTCTGGCAGTCCATAGGCGCGGGACTCTCCTCCTTCCTCACCATCGCGCCGATAGGTTTTTCAGTCATGATCCTCACGCTGGGGATCCCCCCTTCCATGCGGCTGCCCATCTTCCTTGAGACATGGCTTTTGGTCGCGGTCCTGGGTACGATACTGACGTTTCTCATACGCGCGATCATCGGCATCATGAGCTTTTGGATGGAGGACGTGGATCCCATCTACTGGATTGTGGACAAGTTTATTGTCATCCTGGGAGGAAGCTTTCTGCCTGTGGCGTTTTTCCCGCCCATCATGTACCGGCTGTCGCTGTACAGTCCCTTTGGAGCCAGCCAGTTTATCTCGCATACCGTATACGATTCCTGGGCGGGCATGGCTTGGTGGATGGTGGGGATGCAGGTCTTTTGGATAGCGATCGCGCTGGGAATATTGCTGTGGATTTATCAAAATGCCAAACGGCAGGTGTCCATCAACGGAGGATGATCATGTGGAATGAAATAAAATTCATGTTCTATTCCATTCAGCTGAACCTGAAAAATTCCGCCGAGCTGCGCACCAGTTTCCTGACAAGTGTCGTCGGAATGGCCATCAACGACATCGCCTTCATCGTCATCTGGGGCACCTTTGCCAACGTCGTGGGTGCCATTGGTGGCTGGAACTTCTGGGACATCGTGGCCATGCAGGGAATCCTCTCCTTCAATGTCGGATTCGTCACTTCGGTCTTTCGCGGAGTGGACAGCCTGTGGATGTACGTGGGCAACGGCAGCTTTGACCGGATCCTTCTGTCGCCCAAAAATATACTTGCCCGCACCGCTGTTTCGGCACTGGGAGTCTCGGCCATCGGGGACATTCTCTTTGGCATCATCTGTCTGGCGGTGTACACCCATGTGGTGCATCTGTCGGCGCTGGCCTGCCTCTATCTGTTTCTGACGCTCGTCATCTCCACGGTCATGATGTTTTCCGCGCTCCTTCTGATACAGACCTTCAGTTTTTATGTGGCGGATACCCGCACGGCCACAAGAGGGCTGTGGGAATTTTTCTGGACACCCGCCAACTTTCATGGAGGGGCTTTCCAGGGCTGGATGCGGCTTTTCTTTACCTTTGTGATCCCCTCCATGCTCATGGGTTCGATCCCGGTTGAAATCGTCAAGAATATCTCACTTCAGCAACTGGGGGTGCTTACGCTCCTCGTCTTTCTGTGGTCGGTGCTCTCGGTTCTGTGCTTCTACAGAGGCGTGCGCTACTACGAGAGCGCCAATCTGACCACCTTTGGCTCATGAGTACGCCGCTGAACAGTCCCTTCTTCAAATTTTTCCGGGTTGGGGGCATCGTCTCTTGGAAGATGATCAAGAATTCGGTGTATCATCCGCAGATACTCTTTCTGGACTTTATCTTTCTTTTCTTCAGATGCGGGCTTTTGTTGTGCCTATATAAATGTGTCTACGACTGGAAGGGCGGCGACATCAATCATACTCGATATGTGCTTGTGGCATGGAGTATGTTTCTTTTTTTTGCCCTATCCAATATGCGTATACGCGATGTGTCAGGCGATATCGCCGAAGACATCCGAACGGGTAATATCGAAACGCTTTTAAACAAGCCTATCGGTTATCTGAACTTTCGTTTTTGGTATGTATTGGGCGGCAGCCTCTATTACACGGCGATTCTGGCCCCCCTCGGTATTCTGACGATGTGGCTGACGATTGGCATACCTTCCACCATGACAACTGCTTTCTTTGTCCTGTCATGCCTGATGGCGATTATATTGGGAACGATATTGACGTTCTTGATCTGGTCCGTGGTCGGACTGGCCTCTTTTTGGATAGAGGACATAGAACCGCTTGAATGGCTTGTTGGCAAGCTGGCCACGATCGTGGGTGGCAGCTATCTGCCAGTAGCGTTCTTTCCCACATGGATGCGTCAGCTCTCCACTGGAAGCCCCTTTGGAGCCATGAACTTCGTCACCTATACAGTCTACCCCAACTGGATTAAGAACTCATACGGTATGCTTGGGATGCAGCTTATGTGGATCATTATTTTTGGGCTGGTTTTGTACTTTGTTTATAATAAAGCCCAGAAATATGTGTCAGTCAATGGAGGTTAACACGCCATGAGGAAAGAACTCAGATTCGTACTTCATTCAATAAAACTCAACTTGAGCAACTCGGTTGAGATGCGGACCAGTTTTTTGTCGCAGGTCATAGGCATGACACTGGTAAACGGCGCCTATATTGTCATGTGGTGTACCTTCGCTAATGTCGTCGGGAGTATTGGAGGATGGACAGCTTGGGATGTAGTCGCTATGCAGGGATTTGCCATTTTTTCATATGGGATCGTCTTCTCATTCATGTACGGAATTGCCCGTACTTCGCGATACGTTGCCAATGGCAGCTTTGATCAGTATATGCTTTCCCCAAAGAACACACTGTTAAGGCTGGCCTTTTCCTCTATCAAGGTCTCCGCATTGGGAGACGCTCTCTTTGGAATTATTTGCCTGACTGCGTACGCTATTGCTCAAAAACTTGGGACAGTCCCCATTTGTTATATTTTGGCAGGATTATTTATCTCGGCTCTGACAATGATCGGCATCAGGCTGGCGATCGAATCGCTGAGTTTCAGGTTCTCTGACCCTCGTACGGTTACTGTCAGTTTCTTCGAGATGTTCATGTCTCCGGCCAACTTCCACGGCGGGGCCTTTCAAGGCTGGCTGCGTTTTATATTTACCTTTGTGATTCCCTCGCTTCTGATCGGCACGCTTCCGGTCGAGACGGTGAAACATATCTCCTGGAATACGCTCGGCTTTCTGGCGCTGATGGCTGTATTGTGGCTGTGCGCGGGCATCTGGCTTTTCTACCGCGGCATCCGCCGCTATGAGAGCGCCAACCTGACCACGTTCGGAACATGAAAACCCCTTTGTCAGTTGAAACCTCCAAATCCTTCCGTTTGGGAGGGAAAATCGTTTGGACGCTTCTGAAAAACAGCGCCTACAGCTCAAACCAGATCTTCAGCGACCTGCTGATATTTACCTCGCGATGCGGCATATTACTGCTGTTGTACAAATGTGTCTATGATTTCCATGGAGGAGACGTCAACGGTGCCTCCTATCAGACGATAGCGTGGAGCATATTCCTGTATTTCCTCCTGCTTGGGGCCCGAATGCGCTCAATCACCGACAGAATCGAAGAGGACGTCCAAAGCGGACGAATAGAAATGCTCGTGAACAAACCCGTTTCCTATCTGGGTTACAGGCTATGGTCGCAGATAGGAGAAAGCGCCTATTCGTTCCTGATACTCTCTCCCATCATGATTCTTGCCATGGTTCTCTTCGTGGGAATACCAGCCACCATGACAAGCGGTTTCTTTATTTTGACTGTTCTTCTTGCGCTTGTACTGGGAGCGATCCTGACGCTTATGGTGTACGGTTGTCTGGGGATCCTGGCTTTTTGGATACAGGATGTAACTCCGATATTCTGGATCGTCGACAAATTCATGATGGTGTTGGGGGGCAGTTACCTGCCTATCGCGTTCTTCCCGCCGGTCATGTACCAGATAGCCGTTTGGAGTCCTTTCGGCGCCATGCAGTTTGTCACGCATACAGTCTATGCCAACTGGCCGTCAAAAGCAGGGTGGATGCTTGGTATGCAATGTCTATGGATATTGATTTTCGCGCTACTGTTGGAGATCCTGTACAGAAAGGCCAGAGAGAAACTGTCAGTAAACGGAGGCTAGATATGCTTAAGGAACTAAAATTTGCAGTTTATTCGATTGGCATGAACTTGAGGAACTCGGCAGAGTTGCGAACCAGTTTCCTCATGAATATGCTGGGCATGGCGCTTAACGATGTAGCCTTTATTGTCTTATGGTGTATTTTCGCCCAAGTAGTTGGAAGAATAGGGGGTTGGACGGTTATGGATGTCGTGGCAATGCAGGGAATCGCCGCACTCAACTTTGGTTTGGTGTTCTCGCTGCTAAACGGCGTTACACAAATATCCAACTACGTGGGCATGGGAAACTTTGATCGGTTCCTGCTGAGTCCCAAAAATCTTTTATTGAGAATATGCGTGTCAAAGTTCGGAGTATCAGCACTTGGAGATGTTCTTTTTGGGTTCCTATGTCTGTGCGCGTATATACTTATCGTAAAGATCAGCGCAGTCCAGATGTTACTGTTGGCAACAGGAGTGATAATATCATCTTTTGTAATGTTTTCAATGATGCTGCTGTCGCAAGCAGTCAGTTTCTTTTTGATGGATCCCCGGAGCGGTACACGAGGGCTGTTTGAATTGTTTCTTACTCCTTCCCTCTTCCACGGTGGAGCGTTTCAGGGAGGACTGCGTCTATTTTTTACTTTCATCATACCTGCCCTGCTTACGGGTGCTTTGCCTGTTGACGCTGTGAGGAACATCTCCTGGCCTCAGCTCGGATTCATTGCCCTTCTGGCCAGCCTCTGGCTTCTTATTTCCATCTGGTTCTTTTATAAAGGCGTGCGTCGTTACGAGAGCGCCAACCTGACCACTTTTGGAACATAGGAGAGCACCGCTTACTCGGAAATCTATCCCACCTTCGCTTTTACAAACGGTTTCGGCTTGCCCATGTTGATTCGCGAGGACGGCAGTCCAACCGGCTTGGTGCCGACGATCTCCTCCCTCCTGGCGTGTTCTTCCGCCTTCGTCTTGATCTCTCCGCACACCAGGATCTCCAGTTCCCGCACCAGCCCGCGCAGGACTGAAGCCTGGGAGTTCAATTCTTCCGCCGCCGCCGCGCTCTCTTCCGCGGCCGACGCGTTGCCCTGCGTTACCTTTTCCATCTCGTTGACGGCCGTTGAAATCTGCGCTATTCCCTGTCCCTGCTCCTTGCTGGCCACTGCCACCTGCGCCACCTGCTCGTCCACCTGATGGACCTTGCCGACAATCTCATCGAGCCTCTTGGCCACTTCACTGGCTTCGCTGATGACGCCTTCCACGGCGTGGGTCACTTCCTGATTGGCCTGGACTCCCGCGTCGGAACGGGTGATGGCTGTCTCTATCATGGAGGCTGTTTCTTTGGCAGCCTTGGCCGAACGTTGCGCCAAAGACCTTACCTCGTCGGCCACCACCGCGAATCCCGCTCCGGCCTCACCGGCGCGCGCGGCCTCAACCGCGGCGTTGAGTGCCAGAAGGTTTGTCTGGAAAGCAATTTCGTCTATCGTCTTGATGATATTGGCGATGTCTTTGCTGGCGGCTTTGATCGCGTCCATCGCTTTTCCCATCTTGTCGCCGGCATCCTTGATCCCGCTTATGGAGTGGTTCATACGCTGTGTGCTTTCCGCGCCCTGCTCCGCGGCCTGACGCGCCTGCGTGGTCAATTCGCGGGTGGACTGCACCGTCTGCGTGTTGTGCTCGGTCGTGCTTGTGATCTCGGTCAGGGAGGCGCTCGTTTCCTCTATCGAGGCCGCCTGTTCGCTGGCGCCCTCCGCCAGAGACTGGCTTGCCGAAGAGACCTGATCGGCCGCGCCGGAGACCTGATGGGAGCCCTCATCAAGCGCGAGGGTGATCTTCATCAGGATCCTGCTGAGCCTGGTGATGATCATGAAGGCAAAGATGGAACCCGCCGCGATCACGGCAATTGAAAGCCAAAAGACCACGGTATTTGAGAGCTGGGATGTTTTCATTATGTTCTCCACACTCGTCTCAGCCCTTTCCCTGTCAAAGCCAACCAGTTTGTCCATATCATTTTTGTAGTCGTCAAAGGCGGGCATCACCTCGTTGTTGAAGACCACCTTCGCGTCGTATGCCTTGTCGGCATTGTCCAGCGCGAACATCTTGGAGCGGGCCGCCCTGTAGGTGTTCTTGCTCGCGGTCAGGTGATCATAGAGCGCTTTCTCCTGGGGCGAGACTATCGACTTCTCGTAGTCGAGCATCTTCTGGTTGTTTGCCGCGGAGGCTTTGGCTGATCCCTCCTCTATCTGTTTCCTGACAGTGGGATCGGTGGCGTTCAAGTGCTCCAGCATCGCGATGCAGTTCAAAGAAACGGAGTCGCAGATCGCCTCCAGCTTCACGTAGTTGGGCATTGAGTCTGTCTGCAATGCCTTTGCGTCGACAGCCTGCTTGTTACACAATAGTTGGACTACAACGGCGAGACAGATAACAAGCGCGATGACAGCGCTGAACCCGACGGTTATCATTTTCCCTATGGTACAGTTCTTCATATTGATTGGCCGGCGAGTATAGCATAGGTAATGCACCCTATCGGCTGATAGCCCCCAAAATTAACATTAAAAAAATATGAATCGCGATTATAACTAAAAGTTTATCTTATATTGAAACATTATTTACAGCACGTTGTTCTAATTAGTTCGTATTTGCGCTTCCCAGGCGTTGACAACTACCCGTTGTGTCGTCTTAAGTATGCACCCACAACCTATTGTGATATGGCTGATACAATTCAATACACCGTTGGAACGCGTACTTTTACCCTCGATAGAGCAAAGGCCGAGAGGGCTTTTGAGGATAAAAAGGTCATAAATGGAAAGAAGAGTGTCTTCTTCAATCTTCTGCCCCTGAAGTACAAATGGGCCTATGACCTGTACAAAAACATGAAGGCCAATCACTGGGAACCGGAGGATATCCAGATGCAGAAGGACGTTGAACACTGGAGGGACACCTCCGGCAGGATCACCGATATCGACCGCTGGATCATCCGCATGGGGCTGGGATATTTCTCCGCCGCCGAGGGAGTGGTGGGCGACAATGTGATACAGGTCATCCGCGAGCGCGTCACCGCTCCGGAGTTAAAACTCGTACTTGGGCGTCACGGCCACGAGGAGAACATCCATGCCGACTCTCTTGCCTACATGATCTCATCCCTGGGGGTGAATCCCCACGAGTGCGAGGCGATGTTCGAGGACATACCCACCGTAAAAGCCAAAAACGAGTTTGTCATGAATATGTCATGGAGCATGAGGGCCGATCTGGACATGACACAAACGAAAAACAAGCAGGCCTTCGTGAAGGATATCTTTATGTTCGGCCAGTGCATGGAGGGCACGCAGTTCTACGGGCTTTTCGGCATGATCCTCTCCCTCTACCGCCAGAACAAGTTCCCGGGAGTCGGCCAGATGTTCCGCTACACGCTGCGCGACGAGAGCAACCACATAGAGCTTTTGCGCAACCTGATGATGGATCTGGTGGAGGAGAACCGCGACGTGTGGACGCCGGACTTCAAAGAGGAGCTGCGGGGGATCATGCGCGAGGCCATACGCCTGGAAAAGGACTTCATCAACGACTGTCTGCCGGTAAGCGCGCTGGGGCTCAAGAAAGAGGAGTTCACCTCCTACATCGACTATATCGGCGACCGACGATTGGAGGGTTGCGGGCTGGCCCCCCTCACCGACGGCTCCATACAGAACCCCCTGCCCTGGCTGGCGGAGATGATGGACATCAAAAAGCAGCAGAATTTTTTCGAGGGCCGCGTCACCGAATACCAGAAATCCTCGTCTCTGGCCAAAGTCAACGACGATGAACTCTAAACTTTTATCACAAAAACCCATGGAAATTTTACTACCCAAAGTCATACGCCGTCTGGGGCAGCTTGTGCCCTGGAACCCGGAGAAAATCGAGATCGCCGCCGGAAAGGCCTTTATCGAAAAGGGCTTCGATCCCACCCCTGCCCTTATGATCGCCCAATCCGTCACCGAAAGGGCCTCGCGCTCCGGACAATCGATGGTGCACATCGAGACCATCCAGGAATGGGTGCAGGATGATCTCATGAGGCAGGGCCACTACCGCGTTGCCGAGGCCTATATTCTCCACCGTGCCAGGCGCGCTCTCGAACGCGAGAGAAAGGCCGCCGAGGCTTCCGCCGAGTCCGCCACGGCGGGCGATCAGTCGTCACTCATCATTGTCAAGAAGGCCGACGGGACCACCTATCTTTGGGACGGTCTTGACCTCAAAAAGCGCATTGACTTCGCCCGCATCGGACTCGACCTGAATCTCTCTCCCATCGAGATAGAGGTGGCTCTGCGCCGCTCTCTTTTCAATGAGATTCCAGAGGATGATCTCAAAAAGACCATTGTTCTCAACGCCAAGACCCTCATCGAAACAGACGCGGATTTCAACAAATTCGTCGGCAGAATGTTGCTGACGTACATTTACGAGGAGACTCTTGGGTGGAATATCCTCAAGGACGGCATCTCCGGCCTGAAAGCCGCCCATGTGAAGGCTTTTAAGCAAAGCCTGCAGCGCTGCGTGGAGATAAAGAGGCTCTCCGCCGATCTTCTGGAGAAATACGACCTCGACAAGCTCGCGCAGGCTCTCGATCCCTCCGCGGACATGGATTTCGAGTTCCTCGGCATCCAGACCCTCTACGATCGCTATATGCTTGTCGACAAGCTGGTCAGCCCGCACCGCCGGCTGGAATGTCCGCAGTTCTTCTGGATGCGGGTCGCGATGGGTCTTTTCACGCGAGAGAACGAGAAACGGGAGGAGCGCGTCATAGAGCTCTACACGCTCTACAAAAACCGCCTCTTCGCCTCTTCTTCCCCCACGCTCTTTAATTCCGGTTCTTTGCGCCCGCAACTCTCCTCCTGCTTTCTCTACCAGGTCAGCGACACCATCGAGAGCATCATGATCCGCGGAGTGGCCGAAAACGCCTTCCTTTGCAAGTGGGCCGGAGGAGTCGGGGGCAGTTGGACAAAGGTACGTTCCACGGGCTCGCGCATCGCGGGCACAAACGGCGAGAGCCAGGGCGTCATACCCTTTCTCAAGCTCCACAACGACCAGCTGGTGGCCATCAACCAGGGCGGCAAACGGCTGGGCGCGGGCTGCGCGTATCTTGAGACCTGGCACGGCGACATGGAAGACTTCCTGGAGCTGCGCCGCAACACCGGGGACGAGAGGCGCCGCACGCACGACATGAATACCGCCAACTGGATCCCCGACCTCTTCATGAAACGCGTGGAAGCGCGCGCCCACTGGACGCTCTTTAGAAGCAACGAGACCCAGGATCTGGCCGACCTCTACGGCTCGGCCTTCGAAAAACGCTACGAGGAGTACGAAAAGATGTCCGAAGAGGGCAAAATCTGGGGACGGCGCATGGAAGCAATCGAGCTGTGGAAGAAGATGCTCTCCATGATCTTCGAGACCGGACACCCCTGGATCACCTTCAAGGATCCCTGCAATATCCGTTCGCCGCAGGACCACGTCGGAGTCGTGCATTCGTCGAACCTTTGCACGGAGATCACCCTCAATACCGGTGCCGACGAGACTGCCGTCTGCAATCTGGGCTCCATTGTCGTGGAGAACCACCTGCTCTCCGACGGCTCCATCGACAGGGAAAAACTCCGCAACACCATCCGCATTGCCGTGCGCGCGCTCGACAATGTCATTGACTGCACCCTCTACCCTGTTGAGGTGGCGGGCAATTCCAACAAGCGCCACCGTCCCATCGGGTTGGGTCTGATGGGGCTGCAGATGGCACTCTACAAGCGCAACACGCCTTTCGCCAGCCCCGAAGCCGTCGAATTCAATGACGAGCTCATGGAGCTGATCGCCTACTACGCCTACGAGGCCTCCTCCGATCTGGCGGCCGAGCGGGGCACCTACTCCTCTTACAGGGGCTCCAAGTGGGATCGCGGGCTCCTCCCGCAGGACACCATCGACCTCCTTGAGCGGGAGCGCGGGATCAGGATCGATGTTCCCCGTGGCGGAAAGCTCGATTGGGCGCCCCTGCGCGAGAAGATCAAGAAACAGGGTATGCGCAACAGCAACGTCCTGGCCATCGCGCCCACCGCGACCATCGGCAATATCCTCGGCTCGACTCCCTGCGTGGAGCCCCCCTTCAAGAACCTCTACGTAAAGAGCAATATGTCCGGGGATTTCACCGAGCTAAACGGCGAGCTGGCACGCGATCTGAAACGTCTCGGCCTGTGGACGCCGGAGATGCGCGACAACCTCAAATACTTCGACGGAGAGCTTGAACACATCGAGGGCATCCCGCAGGACCTCAAAAAGAAGTACCTGACGGCCTTCGGCATTCCCTACCAGTTCATCATCGACGCGGCTGCCAGGCGACAGAAGTGGATAGACCAGGCGCAGTCTCTCAATCTCTACTTGTCCACGCCAGACCTGAAGACGCTCTCGCATATGTACCGCGAGGCCTGGCACAAGGGTCTCAAAACCACCTACTACCTGCGGACTCTGGGAGCCTCCTCCATCGAGAAGGCGACCGTCTCCGTCAAAAAGGAGATGAGAGGTGCCATGGGAGAAAAGCCGGAGTATACAGCCGAAGAAAAGGCTGCCTGCTCGCTCAAAGCCAGACTTGCCGGAGAGGTATGCGAGGCTTGCCAGTAGTCTTACGCCACGGGCGAAACATCTCACCCGCCATCAAACAAAAGCCCCCGCCACCAATGGAGGTTGATAGCGGGGGCCAACCCATGATTCTCCTGAAGAGCCGCGTTTATCCGCCAGGCTTTTCTAAGTCCAAAGAAGGAACGACAGCGCTCCCATGCGGAGAATGACTGCATCTGAAGGCGCGGTTTTTCCTGGAGTTCTGGCTGATGAAGTGCGAACTGACCGTCTCCTCGCCGATACCCAGCAGAACAGCCATCGGTGGCGTCTGGTTGGATCGGGAGACAGGAGTCCCGTTTGGTTGTGTGTTCATAATCGTTCCTTTCGTTATTCCACGGCCCTTTCCAAAAGCCGGTTGCCCGTGGTGTCGAATCTGAACACCCTGATCGTTGGAGCGTACTGCCGTCCTTCGGGGGCCATCGTCTGGCCGCCGAACCGGACAGCGAACGCTCTCGCGTGAGCCTTATCGTCTGTGGTTGCTATTATTTCCATAGTGTTTTTCGTTTGTTGTTTATCCCGGGCAACAAAAAAGCCCCGATTTTGTCGGGGCTTGGTGTACCTGGAAAGTGTTGTTATTTTGTCATGAGCCCAAATACACCAAGCCGAATGCCATCCAAAGGCGGTTGGATTTAACCGTCTGGGATGTAATCGGATTAGTGCAGAAGTGCTGCATGGTTTTGACTACGGAAGATTCTGTTCTTTCTTTAGGGGAACGCAAGAGAAATTTTTAGAACCTCTTTGGGATGTCGGATAGCCCTGTCCATCACCACTGAATAAATTCGATGGCTAACATGAAGCTGCCCCATCCGGGGCGAAAGAAGTATCCAAGAATCATAGGTTTGCCGTTCTCGTCCCGGAGATATCGAGCCTTGTGCGAGATGGCAAAGGGACAGTTATATGTTAGCCATCGAATTTATTCGGTGGCGATGTCTTTTTTGGGCCAGTGCTAACAAATAACAAGTATTAATCAGATTTTATATTGCATATTATACCCAAAGAGATTAACATTTCCTTCGTATGGCAAAGCCTTCCAAGAAATCCCCTACCCCCGTTTCCCGCTACACAACGATGCCTGATGATCAAATTCCCGCAGCCCTGGCATCTGTGGCTAAAATCTTATGGCACGGTAAGAGAAATGACATTTTCAATATGGGTTTCACAGTACAGGACCTATTGGATCTTTGCGATAGAGCTCTGACCGTAACTCCGCCTGGCAGTTACAGGGAAGTATATGAGAGAGACGGATACTATGCAGACATCTCGAGTGTAGCGGGCATTTGCATTGGACCTAATCACGTGGATAGAGATTCCTTAACAGCTCGCGTGATCGATCTGCAGGCCGCAAATAATCACGAAAGCCCCGATGGTGTAGCTAGAAGAGTCCTCGGTTTGGAAAAAGCCATCCAATATTTAAATCAGTTCCCGCAACCTTGGGACAAGCCCTTGCGGGCGCGCTGGACGGCGCTCAGAGGCGTTATTCTCCCGCTCAATCCCCTCGAAGGTGAAGAAATACTGCATAGGACAACCCGCATTTATAGAATCACCATGGCTTTGGGAGGCAGCAACCAGAATATTACCCCACAGACCAACGCCCAAATCGCGATAGCGAGGATGGTTGCCTACGACCAGATCAAGGAAAACTACCTCAGCCATAACCTCGCGCGACACGTTGCCGAAGCGTACGAGTGCCGCGAACATTTTACTCCGGAGATGCAAAAGGCCTTCGATGCCGCGATCGACCGGTTCCTCCCCTCCAGACCGTCGGCTGACCCAAAAGCGCGGGAGGAAACCGCGAATTTCGCGGCACATCTCCGCAATGCTCTGAATGAAACGAGAAAAGATAATCCCAACAAAGAGCCGCTGACTCTTCGCGCGCATCTGGTACATGCCGAAAACAGGATAGACATAGACGAGGAAGAACGGGCTTTCCATGCGGGAGAGTCTTTCGGTGTCGTTATTGAAAACCGTCAGGTATTGGGGGATGCCTACGAACGGCGCATCAGGGCGCTTGAAAGGAAAATACTCAGAAAAAAAATCCCGGCGGGAGATGACAAAAAGTTTCTCGCGCAAGCCCGTCTGGCTCAGGGAGCCCTGAGTACCCTGCCAGAGACAGGCTATGATGATCTGCGCCAGAGCCTGGCACTTGCCAGTGTCGCGGCAATCTCAAGGATCGGGGATCTATCGTTGGCCAATAGATATCTCTTTGAATGCGAGATGTTGGAGAATGTTCTTGGTGTTGTCTTTAAGCCCGAAGAATTGCCTCTCATGCAAAAGGCTCTTGCCAAACTTTTGCCAGGGACCATCCCGACGAAACCGGACGCAAGAACAGCCACGGTCGGCCGTGCCTGTAAGCTCTCTCGACTGCTTGAAAACCAACACCCGGCCGTGGCGATCGACGCGGCTTTGATGACGGCCAGACTCTGGCGCGGCGTTCCGGGAGAAGAGGAAGATCTCCACAGCCTGATCACAACGCGCCTGCCCGCGCTCGCCGCAAAGCCAGAGGCGACAGCGCCGCAAAAGAAGGAGATTGCCAGGATTACCACCCGGCATACGGGAGCTCTTCGCCGACGGCTCGGCGCGGCAACCTCGAAATTGGAAACTCTGACCGCAACAATGCAGACCAATGATTCCTGGGACTTGCTGGCAAGGGTGAAAGCATCCGAGGGCGCTCTGAAGGCATTTGAGGGCGGAGCCAAACTATAGCGTTCGCCACCGAATAATCCAGCCTTCGCGCAAGGCTACGGCGGACTGCCGATTCGATGGCGATGATGAGGCGGCAAAAAGATTGTCTGTCTGTCTAAATCACTAGGGAGGTGGACAGACAGACACTCCCCTCCCCCATTTTTCAGGCTTGTAAAGAAAGCCCCCGTTTCTTATGATAGTCCTCTTGTCTGCGGATACCGACAGCGCAGACCTGCTCCGCCGCAGGGGGGATTTACGCAAAGCGCGAAACCTTGTGGCTGGGAATAATAACTGTCGGAAACCCTAACAAAAAGTAAAACAGTCATGTCAAAAGCAATGGAAGCCCTGCTGAAAAGCTCGAGCTTCAACAACCTCAAGGAGGGAGCCATCGTTCCCGCCAAAGTAACCGAAATCAGGCCCAACCAGGTCATCGTGGACATCGGAGCCAAAGCCGAAGCCTCTATCCCCGCCCATGAGTTCCTGGACCTCTCCGATATCCAGATCGGACAAACTCTCGAAGTCTCTCTCGAAAAACTCGAGGACAAGTTCGGCAAACCCGTTATTTCCTACGAGAAGGCCCAGCAGAAGAAAAACTGGGAGGAGATCCAGGCCAAGTGCTCGGAGGGCTCTGTCATCCAGGGACGCGTCAAGGCAAAGGTCAAAGGCGGACTTATCGTCAACGTCGGCATGGACGCCTTCCTGCCCGCCAGCCAGATCGACATCCAGCAGCCCAAAAATCTGGATCAGTATGTGGGCAATACCTATGAATTCAAGGTCCTCAAGATCAATCCGGACCGCAAGAACATCGTGATCTCCCGCCGCGAGCTCATCGAAGAGCAGCGCCGCGAGAAGCGCACCAAGCTCTTGAGCGAGGTGCAAGTCGGCGATCTGCGCCGCGGCATTGTCAAGAACATCACCGACTACGGCGCCTTTATCGACCTCGACGGGCTCGATGGACTGCTGCACATCACCGACATGAGCTGGGGCCGCGTCTCCCATCCCAGCGAGATCATGAAGGTCGGCGAAGAGATCACCATCAAGATCATGGAAGTCGACCGTGAGAAGGAGAGGCTCTCACTGGGCCTCAAGCAGACAACGGCCAATCCCTGGGAAGGCATCGAGAGACGTTATCCCGCCGGGCAGATCGTGAGCGGCAAGGTCGTCAACATGGTTCCCTATGGGGCTTTCATCGAGCTTGAAAAAGGCGTCGAAGGGCTCGTGCATATAACCGAGTTCTCCTGGACCAAGCGCATCACCAAGCCCTCAGAAATGCTCAAAATCGGCGACGAGGTCAAGGCTGTCGTGCTTGGCATACAGACCCAGGACCAGAAGATCTCCCTTTCCATGCGCCAGCTGGAGCCCAATCCCTGGAACATGGTGCAGCACAATTACCCGATCGGCGCCCGCGTGCACGGCAGCGTCCGCAATCTCACCAACTATGGCGCCTTTGTGGAGCTCGAAAACGGCATTGACGGCATGGTGCACGTCTCCGACATGAGCTGGACGCGCAAGATCAACCATCCCGGCGAGTGCGTCAAGAAGGGCGATGAGCTCGACGCGATCGTTCTGGACGTCGACATAGAGAACCAGAGAATCTCCCTGGGCATGAAACAGCTTACTCCCGACCCGTGGGCCGAGATCGACAAAATGTTCCATATCGGCGACATGGTCAAAGGCAAGGTGGTCAAACTGACCAACTATGGAGCCTTTGTCGAGCTGGAAGGCGGCATCGATGGGTTGGTGCACATCTCGCAGATCCGCGAGGAACCCATTGAAAAGATCAAGGATGTCATCAAGATTGGCGACGAGGTCTCTGCCCGCGTCATCAAGATCGACAAGGAGGACCGCCGCATAGGCTTGTCCATCAAGGCCGCGAGCTATTCTGCCGACGCTTTGGCCAAAGAGGTCTCCGCGTTCGAGTCCGTCAACAAGAACGAGCTGACGAACCTGGGCGATATCTTGGATGAGGCAAGCAAGTAATCAGAACTTTAGTTCTTTCAAAAAAACCCTCGGAAACCCCGGGGGCTTTTTTTGTGGTACAATGCGGGCAGTTCTTTGACAAACATCGCCACCGGTAAAGAGCACCGCAACCGGTGGCTACCTTGTGAAACCCATAAAGGGTTTATAGGTTGTAAGCGCATTGCCATAAAATATGTACTGATCCCATTCTCCCAACCCCTCGTGGGTTGCATAGTATAGCCCCGGGTTGCGGTGCTCTTTACCGGGGGCGAATGGGGATGCTTTTTTGTGATACAATGCGGGCGGTTCTTTGACAGTCTCTTCACCACCGGTTAAAACCGATGGCTAACATGGGGCTGTCCCTGCCGGGACGAGAGAAGTAGCCAAAGATTTTTGGATAATCGTTTTTGTCCCGTATAGGATCCCACAAGTGAGGGATTAGCGACGTATTTTAATACGTGGCGCGGGGCGCACAACTTTTGCTACCACCATATAAACCTTTTCATTGACTCTCCTTTCCTCCTCTGCAAGAATAACTCCTTAGGCCGAGGTGGCGGAATTGGCAGACGCGCCAGATTCAGGGTCTGGTGGCCGCAAGGCTGTATGGGTTCGACTCCCTTCCTCGGCAGAGTCTCTGGAATATGAATCCCATGCCACCGGTTAATCCAGCCTTCGCGCAAGGCTACGGCGGACTGCCGAACCGATGGCTAACGCCGACTATCGTCGGCAACTGTCCCTACCGGGACGAGAAAAGTAGCCAAAGATTTTAGGGTAACCGTTTTCGTCCCGGTAGGGACAGATATATGTTAGCCATCAAATTTATTTGGTGGAGCGAAGATCAGTAGCACTCTGTACTCGCCTTTTTACCATAAATGCCGTAAATAACTCCTGTGCTGACCAGATTGGACAATAAACAGCTCTCGGAGTGGTACTTGCTTATCAGCCAGCAGATCGAGGCCGGAGTCACCCTCTCCCAGGCCGTCATGCTGGCCGGATACCTCGACGATCGTACCCGCGACCAGATCGTCACCCATTTGGAAGCGGGGATGGACGCCGCGGAAGTCTTCCAGAACTTTGCCCCCTGGATACCCGCCACCGATCAAAAGCTCATCTCGGCGGCACAGGCCTCCGGACGGCTGCCGGAAGTGCTCTCGGCAATCTCCGTCCGCCGGATGAACATCCATGAGAACGTCAAAAAGGCCGTCAACTCCTGCTACTATCCCATCTTCATCGTGCATCTGGCCGCGTTCGTAACGCCCATTTTCAACCTCTTTGAAATCAATTTCCACAGCGGGTCTTTCACCCTTCATCCGGAAAGATATCTGCCAATTGTCATCAACGCCCTGCTTATAGCCTGGGGCATCATCATTACCGCCGCCGTATTGCTTCGGCAGAACAATCCCCGCGTCCTCTCTGTTTTTCCCATCATCAGGCAATATTCGGTTCTCCAATCCATTTCCGATTTTGCCGCGCTTATGAGCGCCTTTTTGAAGGCGGGGGCCACCGCGGAGACAGCGTGGCTGGAAGCCGGAGGCGCCTCCAGCGATCCAAATCTCCGGCAGTATTCCGAAGAGATATCCCTCAAAGCCAAGCAGGGATATCCGCCCGGCGGGGAACTCAATCCCAAGGAGTCGCCGCTGCCGCCGGAGTTCATCTCGCTATACGTCTCCGGCGAACAAACGGGACAACTCGATAAAAATCTGGATTTGCTGGCAAAGCTCTTTCAGGAAAAGGCCAACCTTAAACTTAAGCAGGCCAGCGAATTCTATCCGATGATAATCTTCCTGGGAGTTGCCGTCTACGTCGGCTTCGGGCTGGTACGCTTCTACAATCAGTATTTGGACCTTCTGCTCTCGATCATCAAGCCGGGATAGGGTTTTCAGAAATATCTATCAATTGCATATAAAATATGTGTTTCTGCTTGAAAATAGAGCACGTTATGTCATAGTATACTCTCTATGCAACATCCAACAGATAAACAGTGTCAGCAATCTTTTGAATTGGGCCAAAAGATAATTCAACAATTTGGCAAGAGCGAGGAGGGTGCTTATGACAGAGTCCTTAGGATACTGGCAGACATACCAGATCCTATGTTGAGAATAAATTTCTTGTGCGGTGCTAATAATGCACTTGGAATTATCATTGGGACAGTATCCAATGATAGATGGGAACAGATACAGAAGCGACATGATGTATTAATGGAAAAAGCCAAAGATACCTATAGACGCATGATTTCTGTAGAAGAAGGAATCACAGATGAATCTAAGTTGCTTAGTTATGGTCAAGCTCTTGAAGTAGCAAAATCTTCAGCCTTTATGGGACATGCCCGGTTGATGGTTGAAGAGATGAAAAAACCTGGAATATCCTTCTGGAAAAAGATTAAAAGGGGATGTGGCCGTGTAATAATAAAAGCATTGGAATTTTGCGCCGCATAGACCTTCTGCTCTCGATCATCAAGCCGGGATAGAAACTTACCCGCCCAGCAGCCCGATAATCACAGCCAGGGCGACGCCCGTCATCAGCGCAAACGAAAGCTTCCATCTGTCGTGGGAGTGAAACTGCAACTCAGGCAGCAGGTCGCTTCCTGCGATGCATAGGAAATTGCCCGCGCAAAAGGCGAGCGTGGAGCCCAGAAAAAGCGCTTCGTTTTTGACAAAATGAGCCCCGCACGCGTAAAAAAAACACATTCCCGCCGGGGTTGCCGCGGAAAAGAGCGCGTTGGTTATGTGCCTGAATCTCTTTGATTTGCCATTGATGGTTGTCAGGGTGGAGATCGCCATTGCGTCGAAGGGTTTATGCAGGATTACCGCCAAAGCCACGCAGATTCCGGCCCACGCGATATGCCCTTGCGCGCCCGCCACAACCGACGCGGCCAGAGCCATCCCGTCAAAGAGCGAGTGAAGAGTCAGCCCTACGGTCGTTCCCAGCCAGGAGAGCCCCTTGTCTGGTTTCCCGGCGGGCGCGAGATGATGGTCATGGCAGCAATCCCCGGGGGCTTCTGGCACGTCGTGGTGGTGAAAATGAAAGAAGCGCTGCAGGAAAAACATTGTCAGAAAGCCCCCCAGCATCCACTGGCCAACCCTCTCCGGGGAGCCCAGTTTCTCCATCGCGTCAGGCAGGAAATGTAGCAGCGCGATGCCCACCATCAGCCCCGACACGAAGCTCACCGCAACCTGCAGCCTTGTGTGCGTGGGGTTCAGTTTTAAAATAAACCAACCCCCGCAGAAAGAGGCTGCAAAGGCCAGGCCGCCGTACAGGAAGGAGATCCAGGGGACGCTGTTCATTCTTCCATTATAGCATTTTACAGGGAGATAGGCACATCCTAATCTGGGCACAGGGGAGCAGGTCAATATCAGTATCATCCGGTTAGAAGCCATTGAGGGTTAGTTGGTTACAAAAGCTATTTTCTTTAAGTTGACACGATGTATTGGCAAGTAGTTCTTGTACAGGCAGTTGGTCAAAAGCGTGGGTTG
>Ga0181520_10001000_pt1 | contig 59856 bp, 42 predicted proteins | sample PEATcosm2014_Bin_29_FD_132451 | JGI IMG/M metagenome (GOLD analysis project Ga0181520, IMG submission 132451) | Peatland microbial communities from MTU Mesocosm Facility, Houghton, MI, USA - PEATcosm2014_Bin02_30_metaG | ecosystem: Environmental > Terrestrial > Soil > Wetlands > Peat | place... | reverse complement strand
TTTGATACAAGTTATGTAGGTATGCCTTATCCTGCTTCTTATGTTAATTGGAGTGGCAAGGCTCCGATTGCTCCAGTTCAAAACATTCCGGGAGAATGGATGAATTGGCGTACGGCAGGTTTATTTGATGGACATTTACCTACTTGGGTAGCAAAGAATAATTTCTCTGCGCCATTTAATACAGTTACACCGGCAATTTCCAGTAAAGCCGTAGGGGTTTTGATGGGTGAATGGGATGAAGCGCAATATGGCTCTCCTCAATGGAGTGGTACAACACTTCAAGGTGAATTGACTAACTGGCCCACATGCAACTATTTGTTCGGCGATTTTACTGCTACTACTTTGCCCGGTTATGACCAAAATGGAATTAAAACAGAAACCAACGGTTCAGGTATTGCGAAATTTTCCGATTTGATGGAAAATTTAAACCAAGCCGGAACGGTAGTAAAATCCGATATTGATCAATTACCAATTGGTTGTTTACTCTTTGATGATGTTAACAATGCTTCATATATTGCGACAAATGAGCAAAATCTAGTTGAGTTTAATATGGTTAAAGCCAAATACAATAGCTTAACTGGTGTAAAGTTAGCTAATAATACTCTGCCTGTTGTCTATAAGCTATCTCAGAATTATCCTAATCCGTTCAACCCGACTACGAACATTAGCTACGCTATTCCTACCAGTGGAAATGTATCTCTTAAAGTATACAATATCCTTGGTCAGGAAGTTGCTACTGTTTTCTCAGGATTCCAGAAAGCCGGAGCTTACATAGCTAATTTTGATGCTTCAAGACTTGCAAGCGGTGTTTATTTCTATCGTTTACAAGCCGGTCAGTTCTCTGAAACAAAGAAAATGATGTTTTTGAAGTAATAATTAGTTAAGTCTGATTATTTCATAAATATTTTCTGTTATAAAAGCAGCCGGTGAATAACCGGCTGCTTTTTTTTTCAATTTTGAATTTTTACAAGGTCATTCATCATGCCTGAGAAAAGTCCCTTCATATTTATTTTTTTCTTTATTATTAACTTTTTACCTGTCATATTTGCTCAAACAAATCAATCAAATATGAAATTAGTAATAAATAACCTGGGTTATTATGAGGTGCAAAGCCTTAATGTTATGGTTTTTGACGATTTTTATCCTGAGGGTCATCAGGGCGGGTTGACAATAGTACAATTTGGTAAAAGGGTTGCTGCCAACGGTGATGTAAGGATCGATCCTGCGCCGGGGCAATGGTCCCCTATTCCCAAAATGGGAAAGAAATATGTTGATAAGGCAAATGGAATAATCAAAGTTGAATTATGGTACCCTGATTCCAGCAGGGATAAAAAAGGGTTTAATCCAATTGATTATCCGGATTTAAAGTTTAAATATTCCGTAAGAACACAAGCGGTTGGACAAAGTATAAAGGTAATTGTGGACCTTGAAAAACCACTGCCCGCGAATTGGGCTGATAAAGTTGGGTTTAATCTGGAATTGTTTCCCGGTGCCTATTACGGCGAACATTATTTGATGGATAATAATCCCGGGTTGTTTCCCCGGCAGGCAGGCAGCCGTATTGATGTTGATAACAATAATAATCTTGTAATAAATCCGCTAATTGTTGGTAAAAAATTAATTATTTCGCCGGATAATGAAGAAAAGGAAATTAAGTTTGAGAGTTATAAAAGCAATTTGGAATTAATTGATGAAAGCGGATTATATAATAACGGGTGGTTTGTATTGCGTTCAACTATACCTGCCGGCGCCGTTAAAAATGCAGTTGAATGGCTGATTACACCCACGGTTAATACAGATTGGCGGTACAAACCGGTTATACAAATTTCACAAATAGGCTATCATCCCCGGCAAGTCAAATTTGCGGTAATAGAGCTTGATAAATTAACTGAAAAATATGATTCTGTTCAATTGATAAAAATTAATGAGGGCTCACAAAATATTGTCAAATCCGATAATAATCCTTTGCCCTGGGGTAATTTTTTAAGGTATAAATATTTGCGCTTCGATTTCAGCGGTGTTACTGAAGAAGGATTGTATAAAATAAAGTACGGCAATGTAGAATCGAATGAGTTTGTTATTAAAAATGACGTCTTTACAAATAATGTTTGGCAGCCTACATTAGAATATTTTCTTCCCGTTCAAATGTGTCATATGAGAGTTGAAGATAGGTACAGGGTGTGGCATGGACTCTGCCATATGGATGATGCTTTAATGTCTCCGGTTAATCACGACCATTTTGACGGATATGAGCAGGGAAAGTCTACTTTAACAAGTTTCCAATCCGGCGATCATGTGCCCGGCTTAAATATCGGGGGCTGGCATGATGCAGGCGATTATGATTTGAGAATTGAATCCCAAACCGGAACAGTATACAAACTTTCGCTATGCTATGAATTTTTTAAGAATGATTATGATGGGACATCAATAAATCAAAAAACAAGGCTGGTGGAATTAAATAGACCCGATGGTAAGCCGGATATCCTTCAGCAGATGGAGCACGGATTATTATTTATTGTCGGCGGCTATGAATCAATGGGAAGGTTCTTTAGGGGCATTCAGGAAGCGACTCTTCATCAGTACGTCCTTCTTGGTGAAGCAGCAAATGCTACTGATAATCTTATTTTTAAACCTGATGGAAAAGATCCGGTGCTGAATAACCCGCTCCCGGAAGATGACCGGCTGGTGTTTACAGAAGAAAATTCTGAAAGCGAGCTTTACACTGCACAGGTTCTATCGGCAGCTAAAAGAGTGCTGGATACATACAACCCGGAATTATCGGATAAATGCCTGAAAATTTCGGAAGAATTATATAAGTTTAATTCTTCTGCGCCGGTGGAAGCTAAAATAAATACTGCCGCCGAACTTTATTTGACTACTTCAAAAGAAGAGTATAAAAGATTATTGACAGACAACGTGGATATAATAAGTAAAAATCCAATGAATTACAGTATCGTTCTTGGCAGGGTTGTAAAAAAAATAAATGATAAAAAGTTTACGGATAAAATTGAACTTGCAGTTGCTGAAGCTTTCAAAACAATTTCGGAACAGCAAAAAGAAAATCCTTACGGTGTGCCTTATAAGCCATATATATGGGGGGCTGGCTGGGAGATTCAGTCGTTTGGAGTCGATCAATTATTCCTGCATATCGGTTTTCCCAAAATATTTGGTTCCGAATACGCTTTTAATGCGTTAAATTTTGTTCTTGGCTGCCACCCGGGTGAGAACACCGCTTCTTTTGTCTCCGGTGTGGGCGTTAATTCTTTAACTGTTGCATATGGTTTTAACAGAGCCGATTGGTCATACATTCCCGGTGGTGTCGGAAGTGGTACGGCTTTGATTCGTCCCGATTTACCGGAGTTAAAAATATGGCCTTATTTTTGGCAGCAGGCTGAATACGTAATGGGTGGCGGAGCAACCGATTTTATGCTCCTGGCTATGGCTGCTGATTATTTGTTTAATTCCGAATAACTACGACCTTTAGGGTGTTGATTAAAAACCTGATATATAAAAGCCCGAGCTGCTATGCAATTTCCGCCCTGTCGTAAAGTGATGGCTATGCCAAAGAACGGGGTTAGTGCTTGGTCAATTTAGAATTATTACATAGTGGCGGCAATGCAGAAACTTGGGGCTTTTTAATTAACCTCCGAGGCTTGGCTTCAACCTCGGTTTAATCTTTCCGGGGTCGAATTCCCAGTCGCTTGCGACGAATCCTGGCTCCGTATTTGTATTTCGATACCCCACCGCTTGCGGCGGGGTAGTTCATAAATCTTTTACTTTAATTATTGGTGATAATTATGAATAATTCTTTTCTTAAAAAAAATATTATCAGGCTTTCATTTCTTTTGATTGCTGTCGCTTTTGTCTCTTTTAAGTTTTACAACGAAAAAGCAAAAAAAAATACTGAAAAAATCGAAACAAATAAAGACAGTATTTCGGTTGATTTAAAACATGTACTCAATGATGAGTTTAAGTTATTTTATCCTTTATCTATTGATACTGTATACGGAGGCTATTTCAGTGATATAGATTATAAATGGGAGTTAAAAGGCAGACAGGATAAAATGATTGTCACGCAGGCAAGACATATATGGTCCAATTCAAATGCGGCTCTGTTTTATCCCGACAAAAGCACATTTCTCAAAACCGCCGCATATGGTGTGGAATTTTTAAAAAATTTTATGTGGGATAAAGAATTCGGAGGATTCTATAATATAGTCGATAGAAAAGGAATGCCGTATAAAGATTATACTACTAAAAAAATAATAAAACAGATTTACGGAAATGCCTTTGCAATATACGGGCTCGCGGCTTATTATAAAGCTTCCGGCGATACTTCGGCATTAAATCTGGCAATAAAAACTTTTTATTGGATTGAAAAACATAGCTATGATCCCGAATACGGCGGTTATTTTCAGTTCGTTTCAAGGGAAGGAGAGCCTTTCCCAGAGGGTTATAGAGGAATACCACCAAAAGATCAAAATAGCATGATCCACATCATGGAAAGTTTTACCGAATTATACAGCGTTTGGCCGAATGAATTATTGAAGGAACGCCTTAATGCATTGCTGTTATTAATAAGAGATACTGTCATAGGGGATAAAGGTTATATGATTTTGTACTTTAAACGTGATTGGACTCCTATTTCATATAAAGATTCAATTGAGGTCGCAAGGCGTATGAATTATGAGCTTGATTATATTTCTTTCGGACATGATGTTGAAACAGCTTATTTAATGCTTGAAGCATCTAAGACTCTTGGCTTTTCAAGTGATACGACTACTCTTAGGATAGCAAAACAATTAGATGATTTCGCTCTCATGTACGGATGGGATTCGGTGAATGGTGGTATATATGACGGGGGATATCCTTTCAAAGATGAAAACAAAATTAAAATAGTAAAAGATACTAAGGAATGGTGGTGCCATATTGAAGCCGCAAATTCTTTCCTTATGATGTCTGAATTATTTCCTGACGATAAGTTAAATTATTATGAAAAATTTTGTGTTGAGTGGAATTATATTAAAACATATCTGCTTGATAATAAATACGGGGGATGGTATTTCGACGGCATAGATAAAACTCCCGGCAGTAAATTTGCTCCGAAAGCATCTATCTGGAAGTGCAATTATCATACGTCAAGAGGATTGATTAATTGTATCAGGATGCTTGGCAGCTTAAAATAAATTTATTTGATTTGTTGTCCTGAATCTGAATTGACAATGCAGCAATAATTCTTTTTGCTTTAAGGAATAAGATGAAGAGAAAAAGCTTTTTAATCACTGTCCCTCTAGCCGGTTTGTTACTCGGGATGCAGAGTTTCTTGTGGGGCAAAAATAAGGAAATTTTGAAGAACTGGACGGGGATAAATAATAATAAAACTATTGAAAAAGTAAAAAGGGCAATGCTGTCTATGCAGAGGGCTACCTGGGAGCAGGGGGTGGCTATGCAGGCAATGCTTGAACTTGGTGAAACAGAATTGGTTATTTTGATGGCAAAGGATGCTGTCCTGCGCCAATTAAAGGACGGCAGGTTAGCGATGCTTGGTGAAGAATTTGCGCTAAGTGATGCAGCTTCACCGGGTGAGGCTGTTTTGTTTGCAGCTAAAAAAACCGGGAACTCTGTTTTAATGGATGGCTTTAATAAAATGCTTGAGTATATTTTGAATAAAGCCCCAAGGACAAGCGAAGGAATTATATATCATTTTTCAAATATACCTCAAATATGGAGCGATATAAACTATATGCTGCCGCCATTTTTAGCCGCTGCAGGTAGATATAATGAAGCAATTAAGCAGATTGACGGAACTTTCAGTTGTTTATGGAATCCTGATAAAAAGCTGTTATCGCATATGTGGGACTGCGAAAAAAAAGTATTTGTACGAAAGGAATGCTGGGGTGTTGGTAATGGATGGTCTGCCGCCGGGTTAACAAGGGTAATCAGAGCTTTACCGGATTCAATGAAAAGTGAAAAGAAAAAGCTTATTAGTCGGGTAAAAGATATAATCGACGGCTGCCTGGTTTATATGCGGGGCGATGGGTTATTTCATAATATTGTTGATAATCCCGCTGCATTTGTTGAGACTAATCTGGCTCAAATGTTGGCATATTCAATATATAGAGGTATTCGCGGCGGATGGATTGACCCCGGTTATAAGGAAAAAGCCGATAAAATGCGGCTGGCTGCTCAATCAAAGGTAGATGATTTAGGACTTGTCCAGGGCGTCTGCGGTTCTCCGGAATTCAATCATCCGGGTACCGCTGCGGAGGGGCAGGCGTTTTTTATTTTAATGGAAACCGCTTATAACGAATTATAATGTTATATGAAAAATCTATTAACTATGCAGTTACGGCTCTTGAAATTGATGCTTCCTTTATAAAATTTACAAGTTGTTCACTTGTTGCATTCCCTGCTAACCTGACTTTTCCGACTTCAATAACCGGTAGAGAATGAATCCCTTTTGAAATTACTATATCGGGTCTCAGAGTTATATCGACTTCTTTTAACTTAAATTCCATTCTTGGCTGCAACTCTTTGAGCCTATTTCTGATAATTGCGCAAAAAGGACATCCTAATCCGGTATAGAGTACGACATTTACAGGTGTTGGATCTAATTGCTTTATTGCCGGCTCATCATCCATAGTTCCATATCCCATGTAATTTGAGATTAACGGAAAATACCGGGTATAAATCCGCAGAGAAAGGGGAATAAGCAAAACCCAAAAAATAAATTCAAGATAGAGACCTTTTATTAGGAAAAAAACTATTCCTCCGGCAAGAATAAGCAAAGTGGAGTATATAAAAGAAATGTTGCACTGCTGTTTCATCATTCCTCCTATAAAGCAGATTTATTATTATTTATTACGGCATTTATATTATGACATATAACATTATATATGAATGATCTCCCTTTTTCAATTTTCCCTATTCATCAAAATAGCTCAATAAATAAGTAAATTAAATTTAATAATTAATATTTTAATAATAAATACCTTCGGTGTCAAAAATAATTTTTTATTCGATAAAAATGCTTAATAAAATAACTTGTTTACTAAATGGGTACGCCGGCAGGCAATTGCATTCTAATGTTCTATTGCAATAAAATACTCTCCCTTCCGTTCGTAACGAAAACCTTGGCGCTATGGGAGGGATTCGGGCTTGCTTGTAGGCTGGGATTAGTTATTGACAAAATGGCTGTTTATCAAATTTTCGCGGAATCTGTATTATGGTAACTTGCACTATTATCATCATTGAGAAATATTGCTTGCTGTTCGTTTGTAAATAGTTGATAAATCCCTTAGATTAATACATTATTCTTTAGCTTTCTATTTGAAAAGTAATCCTGGAAGGAATCTCCTAATAACGAAAAATGCATGCTCAAGAAAAAACTTCCTTAAATTAATCGGTTTGGCGCTGTAATAAAGGGAGATGAGGCATACAAACAATTGCTTTTGGGTGAAGAGAGTAATGAACTTCCCGGCTATTGCTGATGTGGCAGCTATATTTAACGGATGATTGTTGAATTTGATGAGTATGATAAAAGTATTTTTGATTGAATCGGTGAAAGCTATAAATATTTAATAAAGAATGACCTTGCCGAAGGAAAAGTTTAATTGGATTAAATTAGTTGTAGTTTAATAACTCATTTTATGCAGTTATTCAAATTTCATTAAATGACCCCGGGTGGTGGCTGTGCCAAAAGTCGGTGTGATTTTATTACATAGGAATGGCTATGCCAAATATCTTTTGCATACATGTGCTGATAATTTTTAAATAATGATTAAATAATTATAAAGGCGGTATTATGAACGTATTATTTATAGGAGGCACGGGTAATATTAGTACGTCTGTTAGTAAATTATGTGTTGAAAACGGAATCGATTTATATTTACTTAACAGGGGTTTTAGAGGAGTTGAGGTACCGGGCGCAAAATTTATCAGGGGGGATATATCTTATATTGAACAGTTAGTTCCTGTTCTTAAAGATTATAAATGGGATGCTGTTGTTAATTGGATTGCTTTTACTGAGAATGATGTTGAAAGAGATATCAATTTATTTAAAGGTAAAACAAAACAATATTTTTTTATCAGTTCGGCTTCGGTTTATCAAAAACCCCCCGTACACCCCGTAATAACTGAATCCACTCCTTTATATAATCCCTTTTGGGAATATTCACGTAACAAAATTGCATGTGAAGAAAGGTTGAATCGTGCGTATCGTGAAGACAACTTCCCTGTTATAATTGTACGCCCTTCATTAACCTATGATACTGTTTTTCCGGTGGCTTTAGGCGGGTGGACAGAGTACAATATTATAAATAGATTAAAAAAAGGAGAAAAAATAATTATTCACGGTGACGGCGCTTCTTTATGGACTATTACGCATGCTGAGGATTTTGCCAAAGGTTTTGTAGGACTTATAGGTCACCAACAAGCAACTGGGCATTCGTTCCATATCACTTCTGATGAAATCCTTACCTGGAATCAAATCTATCAAGCTGTTGCAGATGCTGTAGGTGTTGAACCAAATATTATTCATATCCCTTCGGATTTTATTTGCAGGATTGACGAAACTCAAATAGGAAACTTACTCGGGGATAAAGCTTTGAGCGTTATATCTGATAACTCCAAGATCAAAATGTTTGTCCCTGATTTTAAAGCGGTCATTCCTTTTAACCAGGGAATTAAAAGAACCCTGGCTTGGTTCGATGCAGATCCTAAACGGCAGGTTATTTCAAAAAAGACTGATGATATGCTGGATAAGATAATAAAGGAATATGAAAAAAGATAAAATAATCTTTTCCCAAAATTTTTTGTATGCCGTACTTTTGAATAAAAACACCCATTTTTATTCCTTTTTGTGCATCGCGGCTATGTTTTGGGTGACTTAACGGTAGGATTAATTGTATCCTCGCATTTACCATATATTTCAATTTTAAAACTGAATAATATTGCGGCATTTTTGATATATTTACTTTCGGTAAGTGGTTGTTCTTTTGTGGTTGATTGTTCTGGTTATAAAATATATTTTATGTAGGAATTTGATTTGCCTGCCTGACAGTAGACAGGTAAAATGTACAATATCTCTTCCCGTCATATTAAGATGGGAGACATTAGCAGGTAAATTTTTTAAAAGCTATAATGCATAAAAAAATAAAACAAATCTGGGCTTTTGTCTTTTTACTCTTTGTTACTCTTACCTATCTGACTATAAATTTTTTGGAGTACAAATCAACTGAAGAAGGAATAAAGACAATTTATTTTGCCGACAGGATGACAGCCGCACATAAAATATTAATCGATCGGTACAATGAACTTCATAAAGGTAAAATAAAGATTGTACCGATTGACTTCCCTAATGATGATTTCAGCACTAATGAAAGAAAAGAATTAGTTGCAAGATCATTAAGGGGAAGGGGAGACGGCATTGACCTTTTTGCGGTTGATCCAATCTGGGTACAAAGATTTGCCAAGTGGGCGGAACCGCTTGATAAATATTTCACGGGTAAAGAAAAAGATGCCCTGTTAACCAAGGCGCTGGCATCATGTTATAACGATGGGGAACTTGTTGCAATCCCTTTGGACCTTGTCCAAACTATTTTGTATTATCGTGAAGATATATTAAAAAAAATAAAGAACGGCAATGAAATTATTGACAAAATCCGGAGAGGGATTACCTGGGATGATTTTATAAAATTGAAGAGTGAGATAGGATTGAATAATCCTTATTACTTTTTCCCTGCTGCCGATTATGAAGGGCTGGTTTGCAGTTTTATTCAAGAACTTCTGAGCCTGGAGCCGGAATATTTCCAAAAAGAAGGGTTTAATTTTAAAACACCGCAGGCGCAGAAATCATTACAGCTTTTAGTTGATCTTGTAAACAAATATAAAATAAGTCCGTATGCCGTAACCCAATTTACGGAAATCCATTCTTATGAACGTTTTATTAAAAATGACGGAATATTTCTTAAAGGCTGGCCTACGTATGACAAAGACTTTAAAGATTATTCTTATGATACTTTAAAGCAAAATAATCTGCGAAAGGCTCCTACCCCGCATTTTACCGACGGCAGGTCCACTTCTCTTCTGGGCGGGTGGGATCTTATGATTTCAAAATTTTCCGATAAGAAACCGGAAGTAATTGATTTCGTCAAATTCTTAATTAGTGAAAAATCCCAGGAAATATTTTACCTTAACAGCGGCTTCTGCCCAATATTGAAAAAATTTTATGACGATTCGCTTTATCTGAAAAAATACCCGGAATTTATTAGTTACAAAGAATTATTAAAAACCGCTGTTTCCAGACCTTGCAACAAGGAGTATACTAAGTATTCCAAAATTATGTCTTTTTATTTTAATGAAGCAATTGAAAATAAAATTTCCGTAAAAATTGCACTGCTAAAATCTACAAGAGCAATACAATCTGATAAGATGATCCTGCAATAATTATTTAAATTATGCTCAGAAAAAATCTCAAAAATAAAGTATCCCAATATCACTTCGAAATAAAGCATATTACTATCTTTTTTACGGTATTAATACTCTTCCAGATTGTGATGGTATTTATTCAAAAAACTTCTCTTAATGATTTCTTATCGGAAACTCAGGATTGGTACAAAAAGTATTCTGCAGAACGCTTTGCTATCATTACTTCAACGAGCATGGAATTATTATTTGAAAATTTATTTCTCAATAAATCAATTTCCGATTTAGAAGATGAAAAAATTGTTTATTCATTTAACGTCATTTTTAAAACCCCTCTTATTCAAAAATCTGCAGATGACATTTGCTTAATTCTTATACGGGACAGGCAGCTTTATATAGTTGACAGCGGACAAAAATTAGACGACTTTTTACGGGGAACTCTTAAGCCGTACGACCCCGGTGTCCATGCTCATGGTGAAGCTTTAAGTTTCTTTTTATCCTTAAAAGATAAAATAAAAGGAACGGAAGTAATTTACAGCAACCTTGTTAATAAAAAGACATTTAACATCCTTGTCCCTTTTGTGCCGAATGGCGAATATCTTGGCGTAATGTACCTGAAAGTTACGCCTGATTTTTCTTTTTTAACCGATGAGATTGCTTCAAACTTTGATAAAGTATCTTTGTTGTATTCATCTCTTATTTTCTTAGGCTTAATTGCCATATTCCTTGTTTCATCACAGGCAGTGAGGGAAAGAAATGAAGCACAGAGAAAATTATTTGAGGAGCATAGTGAAAATTTGGAAAAACAAATACAATTTGAAAAGGAATCTCTTTTTACAAAACGTATTTATCATACTCATCATAAAGCCGAAAAAATAATGGGCTTTATTAAGGAGGATGTAAGACGGATGGAACCGGAAAATCTTGAGATCATTAAAAGCAGGGTGATTACTTATTCCAACTTTATTTCGCGCATTATATATGATATGAAATGGTATGATCAGGAAATAAATACAATTGTTAACCCCATGTTTAATACTGATATAAATAAAGTAATTAAATTTATTTTAGAACATGTGTTCTTAAGGATTTCCAGTAAAAACGATATGTTTGAATTTAAAGTCGACCTGGATGAATTTATTCCGAAGGTTAAAGTGAATGAATTTGTTGTGTGGGAAATATTAGAACCTTTAATTCAAAATAGTATTGATCACGGCAACAAAAGATCAATCACAATCTACATTAAGACTAAGTATGACAAAGAAAGTAATCGGACAATAATCATAATTGAAGATGATGGTGTAGGTATTGTAAATGAGTTGTTGGAGATAAATGAAAACGGAATGAAAAAAATATTTTTAGAACATGAAACAACCAAGTCCCATTTGAATATAAATTCAGGATACGGTTGTTATATCGCTTACCAGATGGCTGTAGGAAGATGCGGATGGAATCTTGATGCTGAGAATTTAACTGGTAGCGGGTGCAGGTTCACTATTAAAATACAAAATTAGAATGAGGAATTAATGATTGCAAATAATAGTCATATAAACATCCTTCTTGTTGAAGATGAAGATTTTGATGTTAAAAGGATTAAAAATACTGTCAATTATTATGATACAAGAATAAAAGTGCTCGATACTGTCTCAAATGGAATGGCGGCATTGGACCTGATTGGCAATAATGCGGATAAATATGATGTTGTAATATTAGATTATCAAATATCGGGCGGGTTAAAAGGCGAAGAGCTTATTTATAAAATAAAAGAGTGTGACCCTTTTATACAGATTATTGTTATTACTAAAATGACGATAAATATTACTGATTATAACTTTGCAAATAACCTTATTAAATCGGGCGCATTTTGGTATGGCACTAAATATCCCGGCAATATTGAAGATTATATTTATCAACCGACGGATTTTATCCTTAGCATTTTTAATGCTTATGAAAAGAAAAAACTTGAAAAGCATAATATCAAATCAGATAAAAAACTGAAACAAAATATTTATAATCTGTTAGAGATGAAGAAAATTATCGGCGAATCCGAGCCCATAGTTCAGCTTAAAGATTGTATTGAAAGATATGCCAAAACAGATGTTAATATTTTGGTTAACGGACCTTCCGGTACCGGAAAAGAATTGGTCGCCTGGAATATTCATCTTAAGAGTAAAAGAAAATATGAGAATTTTGTGCCTATTAATTGCGGAAGTATTCCCGCTGAATTAATTGAAAGCGAATTATTCGGTTATGAGAAGGGAGCTTTTACGGGGGCTAACAGCAGTAAACAGGGGCTGTTTGAAATTGCGCATAATGGCACTATATTTCTTGATGAAGTTGCTGAACTGCCTCTTCCGGCGCAGGTAAAATTATTACGCGTTATCCAGGAAGGTGAAATAGAAAAAATAGGCAGGAGGCAGAAACTTTCTGTTAATGTCAGAATAATTGCAGCGACAAATAAAAATCTTACCAATGAAGTTAACAACGGCAGGTTTAGAGAAGATTTATACTACCGGCTGAATGTTGTGCCTCTGGATATTGTCCCTTTGAGGCAAAGAGGAGATGATATAATTTTATTGTTTGATTATTTTATTCAATACTTTAGCCAGGATCTTGAAGTTGAAATTCCAAAAGTTGAAGATAAAGCTAAGGAAATATTACTTAATTATAAATGGCCCGGGAACGTAAGAGAATTAAGAAATGTTGTGCAAAGACTTATTCTCAATTGCCATGGCACCATTAACGCCAAAGACATCAGCAACCCGATGATTTTAAGAGACCATGGTATTGTAAAAGAAGAAACCGATTTTAACGACTTGTACCAGGGGCAGGTCCTTCAATTAAAAGAAATGGAAAAGATTTTTAGAAAAAAATATTTCCAATATGTTAGGAGTATTTCTAGTTCCGATTCAAGTGCTGCTGAAAAATTGGGACTTGCTCCATCCAATTATTATAGAATGTGTAAGGAACTGGGAATTAAGTAATTGATTCAGCTTAACCGCTAATTGTTTTATCCTTAGCAGCCTGTGATTTCAGTTATGAGTCTTCTGAAATTAAAATTTCTCTTCGGTTAATCTGAATATAACCCATTCATCCATTGGTTTAGCGCCTATGTTTTTGTAAAAATTTATAGAGGGTTTATTCCAATTTAATACTGCCCATTCCACGCGTCCGCAATTTCTTTCTTTTGCTAAGTTTATTAAAAATTGTAGTAATGCCTTGCCTATTCCATTCCCTCTTAAATGCGGGCGAACATATAAATCTTCAAGATAGATCCCCGGACGTCCTATAAAAGTTGAGAAGTTATGAAAGAAAACCGCCTGTCCCGCCGGTTCGCCGTTATATTCCGCAATCAATATTTCAACAAAGCGTTTTTCACCAAATAATGACTCTCTTAAAAGTTCTTCGGTGGCTTTTACCTGGTGTAAAAGTTTTTCATACTCCGCCAATTCATTAATAAATGTCAGGATCAGCGGGATATCTTCTTCGGCGGCTTGTCTGATTATAATATCATTGGGTAGATTGTTCATAGATTTTATTGATGTTTATTAACAAATGATGCTTTGTTTTTAGTGGTAACGCTAAGTTTAAGGATTACGACAATGATACCTGTAGATTTAGGTTTTTAAAATATACACGGGATAAATCAATATTCACTTGAAGATCTAATGATAGAGCAATAATATTACTTTATTTGTTTGAAAACTCTTTCCCAATTTTTGTCCTGAATAATCCATCGACTCTAAGCGCGGCAAATGCAAAAAGATAACCAAATGCGGAACCTATTATTGCGCCTCCCAAAATATCTGAAGGATAATGAAGTCCAAGGTATACTCTTGAAATTGCAACAAGTGATGCGGTAGTAAATAGCAGCCATTCTAATTTTGGAAATAATTTGTAGAAAAAAACTGCCCCTGCAAAATTGTTAACCGCATGATTTGATGGGAATGAAAACGTGCCGGTACAGCCTAACGGTGTTATTACATCCTGCAGCGCATTACACGGACGCAACCTGTGAAAAATATCCTTTACAAATGCAGCGCTTAACCTGTCGGTCAAAATAATAAGCAGGATTATTCCAATAACTGCTATCTTTCCGCGTCTTCCTCCCTTAAAAAAGCTGATTCCCAATAGGATCATATATGCTATGAACCAGTTGTTCACATTTGTAATTATACTGAAAAACTTATCCAATGCTCCGCATGATAGGGTGTGATTAAAGAAATAAAATATTAATAGATCAATCGAATAGAGAAAATTAGACATAATAATCCTTTTTAAGAGGATAAATATTTATTATGTAAAAATATTCATGGTATATTGAATTTCCTATATGATAATGCATTAAGATTAAAAATTTATTTAAATTATATGAGAAATTGAAGCAATATCGGCGTTTAATAAATTATATAATTATTCCGCTGTGATTTCTTCTAAAAAAAATATAAGTTAGAAATATATAATTGGAAAAACTTATGAGCAGTGTTAGCAGCCAATCTGTTTTTGATTATATTTATAGGGGTGGCGTAGTCTTTTCCGCAAAAGAATATGCGCTGGTGAGAAAAGAAACTAAATCTCTCCTTGTAACTCCGCTAAAGGTATTATCTCTTCTTATTGCCATTTCCGGTTTGTTCGCGATGTTATTTGAGGTGCGTTATTTTTCACAGTATTCACTCCAGGTTTATTTTACAAGGCTGCTTGCAACTCTAATTGCATTTTTTGTCCTTGTTTTGATGTATACAAAATTTGGGCAGGAAAAACCAATTATACTGGTTCACGCCCTTCTTGCGGTAATGATAGTTTCTTCCGGTTATATGATCTTATTAATTCCATCCACATTGGTTGTAAATACTCAAATTGTTGGATTAATGATTTTTACATCTGCTTTATTCCTAAGTTGGGATGTCAAAAATCAAATTATCGTTGCTATATATTATAACCTTGTATTTGCAACGGCAATCCTGATAAATGATAAGAGCATTTATTTCCTGCCTCATATGTATGAAATGGTCATTTTCGTATTGTTCCTGAGCGTAATCTCTGTAATAGGGAGTGCGGTCAATTTTAAATTGAGAATGCAGCTTGCCGAAAGATCATTCCTTGCAGAATTATCAGGACAAAAATTTCATTCCATTTTTGAAAATTCTGCCGAGGGTATGTTCCAATCCAATATAGGCGGTAAATTTCTAACGGTAAATTCAGCGCTGGTAAAAATTCTTGGATATGACAGCATGGAAGAATTATTAAAAATAGATATTTCGGAAGCGCTTTACAAAAACCCGGAAGAAAGAGAAAAATTAATAGCGGAATTAAAAAAAAGTGGTTCGCTTAATAATAATGTAATGACTTTAAAAAAGAAAGACGGCTCGGATATTATTGTTCGCCTGAATGCCCACCTGATTGCCGATGACTATGGAAACCATTATTATTTTGAAGGCAATATGCAGGATATAACTGATCAGGTTATTGCCGATGAAAAAAGAAGAAAAATTGAAGAAGAATTACGCGCTGAAAAGATGAAATCAGACAGGCTTGCAAAAGAAGCTACCGAGTCTACTAATATCAAAAGTCAGTTCCTTGCCAACATGAGCCACGAAATAAGAACTCCCATGAACGGCATTTTAGGCTTTCTTTCTTTAATTGAAAAGGGAGCATATAAAGACAAGGATGAATTGAAACAATTTACCGGTAATGCAAAGCAGTCTACTGAACTGCTTCTGGATATTATAAACGATATCCTGGATCTTTCCAAAATTGAATCGGGTAAGATGGTTCTTGAAAGCACAGAGTTCAATATAGGCGATATTATAGAAGAATCGATTTCACTGTTATCATCTAAGATAATTGAAAAAAATATTAAAGTCACTGCAAATATTCTTAAAAATTCAGATGTCTTTCTTATCGGAGATCCTACAAGGCTTAGACAAATATTCCTTAACCTGTTGAGTAATGCTGTTAAATTCACCGGGAAGGGAGAAATTAAAGTTGACGTTTCGACGGAAAAAATAGATGAGGAAAATATTATTTTGCATGCTTCCGTTCAGGATGAAGGAATTGGCATAGCAACGGACAAGATTGGCGAACTATTTAAGCCATTTACACAAATTGACGGTTCGCATACGCGTAAATACGGCGGCACAGGTCTCGGTTTGGTCATATGCAAAGAATTTATTACAATGATGGGCGGAAATATAAATGTAGAAAGTGAAAAAGGTAAAGGGAGCAGGTTCTTTTTTACTGCCAAACTGAAAAAACAAAAGTATATTGCCGTTCCTTCAATCACCGGCCGTTTAAGCGAAGAAGCAAACGAATCTATAGCAGATGTAGATCAGCATAATTTGCTTAAAAAAGAAAGGGGTAAGTATAAATTACTTCTTGCTGAAGACAATTTGATTAACCAGATTGTTGCTCTGAGAATTCTTAGTGACTGCGGTTACAATATAACTCCGGTTAATAATGGTATCGAAGTTTTGAATATATTAAAAGAAAAATCTTTTGACTTGATTCTTATGGATGTTCAAATGCCTGAGATGGACGGTTATTCTGCTACAGGAGAAATAAGAAAGCTTAACAATATTGCTGCCGGTATTCCTATTATAGCTCTTACTGCCCATGCACTGATGGGAGATAAAGAAAAATGTTTAGAAGCTGGTATGAATGATTATGTGTCAAAACCTATCGTCCCTGAAAAATTTGTTAAAGTCATAGATAAATGGCTGAATATAGAAATAAAGCCCGAAAAAGTAATTGTTGATGTAAAACAGGAAAAAGATGAAGTAATATTCGATTTTTCCGTACTTGAAAAAATGAGTCTGGGCGATCAGGCTTTCCAGGTCGATTTGTTAAAAAGCTATATCAAAGATATGGATGAAAGATTTAACAGATTATTAGGATTTATTGAATCGCAAAATTTGCCAAAGATAACGGTCGAAGCGCATACTATAAAAGGAGCAAGTTATTCAATTGGAGCTAATAAGGTTGGAGATATTGCTTACAGCATTGAGCTTACCGCCAAAGAAAAGGATTTGGAAAACGTTAACCAGTGGATAGATAAGCTTTCCTCTGCAATTTCAGAGACAAAAAAAATTATTGAAGAATTTATATCTTGATTGATTAGAAACTGGCGTAAAGTTTGTTATTTCCAGAATTGATTTTTACGAAATTAATATTGCGCTAAAACTAATTCTTGATTTAATTTAGAATAATGAGAATAAGTGATTCACCTTACTCAAAGTAAATTGATTTATCACGGTAACCTTTAGATGGTGAAAAAGTAATCCTTGAAAATTCGGACTATAGCCCAAAAAAAGATTCTGAATTTGGCTGAAGCCATGTGTTCTTTTGCCGGTAGTTCCACAACCTAAAGGTAGTTGGTATTTAAATATGAAATTTTATTCAATATGAGTAAATAAATAATTAAATCTGCCGCTTATTATATAAATTTAACAAGCAGCAGACTTAAACTAGAATATTGAATAAATATCATTTATTCCATCATAAGCGCTTCTTCAATTTTGGGAAGCGCCCAATCAATTTCTTCTTTTGTAATTATTAAGGGGGGAGCTAAGCGGATAACATTTAAATGAGTCTCTTTACAAAGTATTCCTCTATCCATTAAGGCTTCGCAAAAACGGCGTGCGCCTTTAGATTCTGGTTTTAATTCTATTCCGATAAACAAGCCCTTACCGCGTATTTCCTTAAGATGTTTGGATTTTATATTTCTTAACTTCCCTCTGAAATATTCGCCCATCTTGTAGGAATTCTCTACTAACTTCTCTTCTACTAATACTTTAAGGCTTTCTCTGGCAACAGCTGCCGCAAGAGGACTTCCACCGAATGTTGATCCGTGATCCCCCGGTTTGAAAACGCCTAATATTTCTTTGCTTGATAGAACAGCTGAAACAGGATAACATCCGCCGGAAAGAGCTTTCCCGATAATAGTTATATCTGGACGAATATTTTCATAATCACAGGCAAACAGCTTGCCGCTTCTTCCCAAGCCGGATTGAATTTCATCGGCAATAAAAAGTACATTATTCTTTTTGCATAGTCCAAATGCTTCTTTTAAATATCCATCAGGAGGTACAATTACTCCGCCTTCCCCCTGAATAGGTTCAACTAAAAAGGCTGCTGTATTTTTAGTAATTGCTTTTTCCAGGGCTTCAAGGTTTCCGAATTCAATAATTTTAAAACCGGGTGTGAATGGTCCAAAGCCTTCTTTATACTGTTCCACGGATGAAAAACTTATGACCGATATTGTCCTGCCGGCAAAGTTGTTGGCGCATGTGATAATTTCCGCAGAATTTTCATCGATACCCTTAATCTTATATCCCCATTTCCTTGCAGCTTTAAGAGCAGTTTCTACACCTTCTGCGCCTGAATTCATGGGCAGTACGCATGCATAGCCGGTTAATTCGCAAACTTCTTTGTAAAAAAACGGGAGTTGATCGTTCCTAAATGCCCTGGAAGTAAGAGTTACTTTTTCGGCTTGATCTTTTAATGCTTTTACTATTCTTGGATGACAATGACCCTGATTTACAGCGGAGTATGCAGCAAGGCAATCTAAATATTTATTCCCTTCAACGTCATAAACCCACACGCCTTCGGCTTTATTTATAACGACATCAAGTGGATGATAATTATGTGCTCCGTATTTTTCTTCTAGTTCAATGAAGTCTTTTGTCCGCATAAAGTTCCTTATTATTGTTTCAATCTATAATGTTTTGCAAATTTACCAAAAATCGATGAGATTATGAACTATTGGGTTGAAAAAACCACCCATTTAGGTAGTTTTGGTTTATCGGAATTTTAAACAAATTACCGGTATGCAAATATGAAAGATAGAACCAATTTTTTTAGGAATTGCTATGAAGTTTAATCTGACAATATTAGTTTTAATCATTTTTGGTTTTCAGTATTCTTTTTCTCAGGTTGTTCAAACAACTCCCGTGTATGCAACTGAAAATGATTCAATTATAATTACTTATAATGCTAAGCTCGGCGACGGCGGGCTGGCAGGTTTTACAGGTACTGTGTATGCCTACACAGGTGTTATTACAAATAATAGCACAAACTCTCACGATTGGAAGCATGTCATTAGCAGTAGTTGGACGGATTACCAGCATCAACCGGTATTAACAAAGATTGGTACCGATTTGTACAGGCTTGTAATAGGCTACCCAAGAAAATTTTATTCAATCACAGATCCTACTGAACATATATTAAAGCTTGCATTCGTTTTTAAAGATTCGGATGGCAGCGTATCCGGCAGGGATATAGGCGGGGCAGATATTTTTGCTCCATTATATTCTTCTGGGGTAAGCTTAGTACTTAATAATCCCGTTTTGCCTCAGCAGTTCAGCGACCCTTTGAATGCGCCTGTCTTTGCGAACCCGCAGGATACAATAGATATTTCTGCAGAAGCTGTAGCTCTAGGTACAAAAGTTATTTCTCTTTCATTGTTTGTGAACGGGATATTGCAGACCAAAGCAAGTGGGGATTCATTAATCTTTCCATACATTGCAAAAAATTATTCAATTGGTGTTAACAATGCACTTATTATAAGTACCGATACTTCCGGCGGAAAAGATTCTCTTTCTTTTGTGATTTTCAATAACCCTGCTGTAAAACAAGCCCCTCTTCCGGCAGGAATGGATTATGGTATAAACTATAGCGCTGATGTGACCTCTGCCACATTAGTTCTCTTTGCTCCGAAAAAATCATTTGTCTATGTTCTTGGCGATTTTAACAACTGGAAAGTTGAAAATAGCTATATGATGAACGAGTATCAGGTAACACCCGATAGTGTAATCTGGTGGCTGACTATTAATAATCTTTCCCCCGGAACTGAATATGCTTTTCAATATTTGGTTGACGGAAGCATAAGGGTAGCTGACCCTTATACTGAAAAAATCTTGGACCCGTCGAATGATAGTTATATAACTCCTGCGACCTATCCCAATCTTAAACCATACCCGGCTGGGGAAACTCAGGAACTTGTGTCTGTATTGCAGACTGCACAAGTTTCATATAACTGGCAGATTACCAATTTCAAGCGTCCGTTAAAAACAGATTTGGTCATTTATGAATTACTTGTAAGGGATTTTGTTTCTACGCACGATTATAATACTCTGATAGATACTATCGGTTATCTTAAACGGCTTGGGATAAATGCGGTTGAGCTTCTTCCCATCATGGAATTTGAAGGAAACGACAGTTGGGGGTACAACCCTGATTTTGATTTTGCTCCTGATAAATATTACGGCGCTAAAAACGATCTTAAACATTTTATAGACGTCGCTCATCAGAATGGGATGGCAGTTATCCTTGATGCCCCCATGAATGATATTATGGGTTCTTCCACGCTTGCAAGATTGTACTGGGATTCTGTAAACAACATACCTGCCGCCGATAATCCCTGGTTAAATCCGATAGCAACACATGATTTTAGTGTCGGGTGCGATTTTAACCACGACAGTCCCGAAACAAGATATTATATGAAACACTTTACTACTTTCTGGTTAAGCCAGTACCATGTTGACGGGTTCAGGTTTGATCTTGCAAAAGGGTATACTCAGACTATCTCATATACCATTTCGGATGGTAATATTGTCTACGATGATAATAAATGGGCTGAGTATGATCCTTCGCGTGTTTATAACGTGGAAAGAATAGCAGATAATATCTGGAATGTTGATTCAAGCGCTTATGTTATACTTGAATATTTTGCTGTGCTGCAGGAAGAAACCATCCTTGCTAATTACGGAATGATGGTGTGGGACAATATGAGCAGTAACTATGAACAAGCTTCTATGGGATATACTTCGGGATGGGATTTATCCGGAACTTCTTATTTATCAAGAGGCTGGACCGTTCCTAATATTATTGCATATATGGAGAGTCACGATCAAGAAAGATTGATGTATGATAATCTGCAATATGGTAATTCAAGCGGCAGCTATAATATAAAAGATACTGCTACGGCTCTTAACAGGGTAAAATTGTGTGAAGCGCTATTCTATACCATACCCGGACCCAAAATGCTATGGCAGTTCGGCGAACTTGGTTATGACTATTCGATAAATTATAACGGCAGGGTTGGCGATAAACCTATTAGGTGGGATTACTATAACAATGCCGGCAGGTTGAAACTTTATAAAACTACCGCTGCTTTAATCAATTTGAAAACACATTACCCTGCATTCCGAAGCAGTAATTTTACGTGCGGCGCTGCTAGGGAAGTCAAGATTGTTAGTATTATAGACTCAACAATGGATGTATTGGCTTTTGGCAATTTTAGTGTGACAAATCAGCCTGCTGTACTCCAGTACCCTGTAACCGGTATGTGGTATGATTATTTTTCGGGAGATAGCATAAATATTACGGACACGCAGCCGCAAATTACTTTGAGCCCCGGAGAATTGCACATTTATACAAATAAAAAACTTCCTGCGCCGGAGCAGGGGTTAATTACCGGTGTTAAAGAAAATAATTCATCATCTGTTATACGCAGTTATGCTCTTGAGCAGAATTATCCGAATCCTTTTAATCCAGGTACTGAAATAAGATATCAAATTCCTGCTTCGGGCATTATTAAGTTAAAAGTCTATGATATACTGGGCAGGGAGATAGCTGTCCTTGTTAACGGTGAGAAACCTGCGGGAGAATATTCCGTTTCATTTGATGGGAGCAGGTTTGCCTCCGGAATATATTTCTATACTATACAAGCAGGCAATTATTACTGCGCAAAAAAAATGATTCTCTTAAAGTAACTTCCTCCATGGGTGAAGAGATTTCTTCGTCCTATTTAATGATTTACCTGATCGAATATCCCCCGTCTATAATAATATTTGACCCGGTAATCCATTTTGATTCATCGCTAAGGAGAAACATGGCTAAATTGGATACATCCTCCACGCTGCCAACTCCTAGTGGATGCTGAATTTTTATCGTATCTGCATGACCGGGATATCTTGCATCTATTGCGGCGGACATCTCGGTCGGAATCCAACCGGGAGTGATTGAATTTACCCTTACATCTTTTACTGCCAGTTCCAATGCAAGAGACTTTATAACGCCTATTACTGCGCTCTTGGCAGCAGAGTAAGCAGTAAAACCGATTTCGCCTTTTATTCCCGAAACGGAAGCAAGCATAACATGCGAGCCTTTTTCAGCGGAAACTTTCTTTGCTGTAGCTAATCTAATCATTTCAATCCCTGCATAAAGACTTGTTTTGATTATTTGTTCGGCATCATTCCAATTGAATGTCCTAAGTGGTGTATATTTATTTATTCCTGCGCAATGAACACTTCCGTCAATCTTACCGGATTCGGCAAAAAGTTCTATGTCTTTTTTAAGACTTTCAAAATCAGTAATATCTAAATTTGCTGATACGATGTTATTGGTAAATTGTTCTTTTAGCTTATCTAAGCGGTCCTTCCTTCTGCCTATGGCAAGAACAACCGCACCCGAAGCGGCAAGGTCCGAAGCAATCCGGCGCCCGATCCCTGAAGTGGCTCCTGAAACAACGTAGTGTCTGCCTGAAAAATCAAATTTAATATTCATAAAATTTCCCGGAATTTTTGTTTAATTATATGTCAATATTATATCTTTATAAATTTCAATGCAAGCGGAGGAGGTAAGTTGATTCTATAATAATTTAATAACTATCTTTGTACGGGTAATCTTGTGCTTTAAGGTTAAGCATGTTAAATAATGAGGCAATTTTCTTGAAATGAAAAAAACGCCTCTAATTTGAACTCATTCTTAGAAAAATAACTTAATTATTGATACTTATAATGGTATAATTATTGTTTATCATATCTGGTCGAATGATTTTTTATATTACATGGTACAATGTATAATTTCTTTTACCCGCGCATGGATATTATTATTTTTTTCAGCATTTAAAATGAATACTCTTTTTCTTAATGAAAGGATTAATTATGGTTGATAACAAAATAAATGGACCGGTTTTGTTAATAGGGCTTACTTTAATTTTTATAATTATATTGTCGCATTTTTTAAACGGCATTACAATTTTCGGGTATACGGTAAAATCGGTCGATTTATTTTCTGATGTTAAGCCTGATTCACTTATAAGCTTAAACTCTAATCAGTTTAAACAAAAAGAAATTTTCCGCATTCCGGATAGCAAAAATAGTATTGCAATTAATTCTGTGCATGATCAAAATTTTAATAGTTCTCCTATTACTGCAAGTGTCTCTTATGGTTTGATAAGTCATATCTTGAACAATGATAATTCTATTGAAAGTAATCCGGAATTTGTGTCACAGGCTCAAGTCTCGCAGGTGCAGGGGGTTCCTAATACAAATGTTCAGATTGAGGGTAATGTTGACCAGATGAAATACTTCTTTGAAGCATTAAAGAATTCAAAGAACAGCCATGTAAGAATTGCCCATTACGGTGATTCCGGTGTCGAAGGCGATGCTATTACTGCCGATATAAGAAAGACAATGCAGAGAGAATTCGGCGGAAAGGGCGTAGGATATTTATCAATTACTTCACAGGATATAACTTTCAGGATTACTACAAAACATTCATTTTCAGATAACTGGAAAACAGTTTCCGTTTTGACTGCAAACCCGCAGAATTTGCCGCTTGGTATTAGCGGTTTCGTTTCAGTGCCCCAGGGTTCAAGCTGGGTAAGCTATGAAACAACTGCCTGGGATTCACAGCTTAAATATTTCAGCACTGCGCGGTTATTTTACAGCAATGCAAAAAATTCTTCCATCAGGTATTCTTTTAACAACGGTCCTGAGCAAAGTGCAGGCTTAAAAACTGGTAATGATATTAAGGAAATAACTCTTTCAGCGCCCGGCGGCAGCGCATCAAATATAAAGATTTCATCTACTATGGCAGACCAGGCTTATTTTTATGGGGTCAGTTTGGAAGCCGGCAACGGTGTTTATGTGGATAATTTCCCGTGGAGAGGGAATACGGGCCTCGGATTTTTAAATGTGTCTGAATCTTCATTCAAGCAATTTGATAGGTTGATGAATTATAAGTTATTTATTTTAATGTTCGGCGGTAATGAAGCCAGCTTTAGCTCTCAGGATAATACATGGTATGCAAACCAGATGGTTAAAGTAATAAACAATTTGAAAGCTGCTTTCCCGCAATCAAGCTTTTTATTAATCACAGTCGCTGACAAAAGCGTTAAAAAGGGTAGTAAATTCGTAACTGACCCTAATATTCCGCTGCTTATAAAAGTTCAGCAGGGGATAGCCGCACGCACCGGTATTGCTTACTGGAATTTGTTTGAAGCGATGGGTGGTACAAATGCTATGGAATCTTGGGTTAAGGCAAACCCGCCTCTGGCTTTGATGGATTATACACATTCTACCTGGCAAGGCTATACCCGTATCGGGCAAATGATTGCAAAAGCCATTTTAAATGCTTATAAGAATTATAAATAATAATTATTAAAAAATTAAGGAAATAAAATGTTATCCGACAGACTGAAAAATATAATTCAAAAAGAATTGAATTTGGCAAGTTTTGATTTTAATGAAAATACAGCCGCAAATCAGGTGCCCGGATGGGATTCGTTCAGTCATATTAATATAATACTTGCAATTGAAAAAGAATATAATATTCATTTTAAAGGGTTGGAAATTTTAAAGGTTAAAAATCTTGGAGATCTTCAAAAGCTTATTGATTCTAAACCTCAAATTTGATTTACTTCTCTTTTGGGTAATAAGAATAAAAAAATATTAATAAATTAAATTATTACAATTTTAAGTGGCAAGAATGTTTTCTTATATAGACTTTCATAAACTCTTACAGCTTTTTGTATATGATCCGCAGGATCATCTGTACTTCAGCACAAGTTTTTTCCTTTGTCTGTTTTTTGTGGTGCTCATCTTTTACAGGCTGTTTGCAAAAAGTAAAAATGCGAAAATTTATACTATCATATTCTTTTCACTTTTCTTTTATTATAAAAATTCGGGTTATTTTTTTCTGCTTTTATTCTTAACGACTTTCCTGAATTTTTATTTCGGCAACTTGCTGTTTAAAACTAAATCGCAGTCATTTAAGAAATTTTTATTCCTCGTTGCTCTTATAATTGATTTGGGACTTCTGGGTTATTTCAAGTATACAAATTTCTTTATTCAAATCTTAAATGATATCCATTCGGGCAATCTGCAGCCGCTGGATATCCTGCTGCCCGTCGGTATTTCTTTTTATACCTTCAAGGCAATGAGTTATGTAATTGAACTTTATATCGGCTCTATGGAACCCACTGATAATTTACGTGACTTTTGCCTTTATATGTTTTTCTTTCCTAACATTCTTGCCGGTCCTATTGACAGAGCGAGAAATTTCCTGCCCCAGATCCAAAATGATGAAGTCATTATAACAAAAGAAGACATAGGACGTGCTGTATTTCTTATTATATGCGGCTTGTTTAAGAAAAATGTAATAGCGGATTATATCGGGCTTAATTTTGTGGACCGTGTTTTCCAGGTTCCGCTTAGATTTACCGGAATTGAAAATCTGTTAGCCACATATTCTTATGCTCTCCAGATTTATTGCGATTTTTCCGGCTATACTGATATTGCTATCGGTATTGCTTTGCTGCTCGGTTATAAATTAATGGATAATTTTAATGTGCCGTTTATTGCCACAAGCATCGCTGATTACTGGAGACGATGGCATATTTCTCTTTCTACTTGGCTTCTGGATTATATGTTCAAACCCCTGCAAATGAGCTTTAGAAGAATGCGGGTATACGGAAGCGCGATCGCTATATTCTTAACTTTTATAGCTGTAGGATTATGGCATGGCGCAAACTGGACTTACGTTGTTTTCGGACTTATTCACAGTACATTTCTTGCAGTTTCACTTTTAACTATAAAATACAGAAAAGCCTTTTACGATAAGGTAGGCTTAAGTGGTACAAAGTTTCTAAAAGTCTTTCAGATTTTAATTACATTTCATCTTATGTTGATTGGCGCTGTTGTCTTCCGTTCGGACTCGCTTCAAACGGCTTACAATGTATTCCATCAAATATTTACTTTCTTCCACGGCGCGGTATTTTTTCAGTGGATAATCGGTTACCAAAAAGTATTTGTACTCGTTTTACTTGGTTACACTCTTCATTTTATTCCAAAATCACTTGATAATAAAATACAAGGTTTGCTGACTAAATCTCCGCTTGTAGTTCAGGCGCTTCTGCTTGCAATAATGATAATTATTGTTGTTCAGGTAGAGTCCGCGCAGTTGCAGCCATTTATTTATTTTAATTTTTAACTGAAAGTGAATTAACCAGGGGTTCTATAAATCTCATTTTATTTAAAATAAAATAATTTGTTGTCTGTCTATATATATATTTGGAAACGGTTTGGAATAAAATAAGTTTGAAACCTTTTAAAAAACGGTAATCAATCCAATTGATGATATCCTTATTTTTAAGTAACTTAAAGTAAAAAGATATTGTATTGCTGTCTTAGTTAATTATTTATGAAATCGGTCCAGATATAATTGCAAAGTTAGACAAAGAGCGATTTTTGAATGGGGTGAGATGTTTTATGTCTCTAAAAATAGATTATTTAATAGTAGGCTCGGGATTAACAGGAGGAACAATTGCACGTTTACTCCACGATAAGGGACGTGAAGTATTAATTATAGACAAGCGTAATCATAATGGAGGAAATGTTTATGACCATTATCATCCTTCAGGAATAAGAATTCACACTTATGGCCCGCATTATTTTAGAACAAACTCGTTCAGTCTATGGAATTTTGTAAACCGGTTTTCTGCTTTTTATAAATACGAAGCATTAGTAAAATCCTTTGTTGATGGAGAGTTTGAAAATTGGCCTATTGCCGGAAGTTATATAAAAAAAACAATAGGGCATAATTGGGAAGCTCCTTTCAAGGGAGAAGCGGCAAATTTTGAAGAAGCTTCATTAAAAATTATGCCTAAATTAATCTATGAAAAATTTGTAAAAGGATATACTGAAAAACAATGGGGTATTGAAGCTAAAAAACTTGATGCCGGTCTTGCAAAAAGATTTGATGTCAGAGAAGATGATGAACCTAAGTTAATGCGTCATAAATACCAGGGAATACCTGTAAATGGGTACTCCGAATTTATGAAAAATTTAATTAAAGGCATCCCTTTGATTCTTAACTTAGACTATTTGCAAAACAGGGATATGTTTGACGTAAAGAAGTTATTAATTTTTAGCGGTCCAATTGATGAGTTCTATAATTTTGAGTATGGAAAACTTAAGTACAGGGGACAAAGAAGGGTGCATTCATATTTAGATAATATGGATTTTTATCTGCCCTGCGGGCAGGTTAATTATTCATCGCTGGAGCAGGGAGAACATATCCGTATTCTTGAATGGAAACATATGCTTCCCCAAGAATATCAGAATAAAATAAATGGAACCGTAATCACAAAAGAGATACCCTTTACTCCTACAGATTCAAATGATTATGAGTACCCATTCCCGGACAGTAAAAATCAGTTTCTTTATAAAAAATACGAGAAGAAGGCTTTAGTAGATTCAAAGCTTTTAATATGCGGCAGACTTGGGGAATATAAATATTATGATATGGATCAGGCAATAGGCAGGGCTATCAGCCTTGTAAATAAAATAGTTGAAGGAACGATATGAAACATAAGGATGTAACGGTTTTAATTTATCTCCATAATAATATCGACACAATTGAAGCATGCCTCAATTCAGTAATTAATATGTCAAAACAAGTTATTAAAGAAATTATTGTAATAGACGACGGTTCAATGGATAGCAGCCCTGAATTGTTAACTAGTTTTAGCCGGATTAAAATAATTAAACATGAGTTTTTAGGAATTGCGAAATCAATTAATTTACAGTTGACTAATATTGGGGATAATGACTTAGTAAGAATAAACGCTAATGTAGTTATAAAAACTGAAAACTGGCTTGAACAATTACAAAATACTGCTTATGAAAATGAAGAAATAGGTATAGTTGGTGTACGTCTTGTATCAGCCGATAACAGGATTGAAACAGATGGAAGAAGTTTTATAAACGGTTTAGGGTACGCAGAGAGATTTGTAAATATCAATGAATTTAAGTTGAACCAAGGTTGTAAACAGCAAATAATAGAAGTCGATTCGGTAAGCAGCGCATTGTCCTATTATAAAAATGACGTGGTAAAAAGAGTCGGAAATTTCGACGAAAATTACTTCCCATTATTTACTGAAGATGATGATTATTGTATCTCTGCAAGAAATAAAAATTTTTCTGTAGCTGCGAACTCTTTTATTCAGGCTTTTCATTTCATCCCGTCTAATATTCAGTCGGATTTCTCCCTTACAGGTGATAATGAGAAAATTGTAACGGCTCTTACAGATAGCATCAGATTTATTCAGGAAGAACATTTTAAGTATTGGGGAAAAAAGTGGTTATGGGATTTAAAATATCCCGATTTAGACCTAATAAGAAAACTTTACGGCAGTACAAAAATATGCTGGAATATTGGTGAAAAATTAAAATTCTGTTCCGGCGAAGAATTCCCTTCGGTTGATTTATGTATAGTTACCTGGAATAATCTTTCATTATTGAAAAGAATGATGAAAAGTCTTACTTCAACAGAATATCCAAAAGAGAAAATTAATGTTTATATAACCGATAACGGAAGCAATGACGGCACTGTAGAATACTTAAAAGATTTAAATAAAGAATTTATTTTTAAAGTTCATCCTGAATTTCTTCCGATTAATAGCGGTGTGGTATACGGTTTAAACCTTGCAATTATAAAAGGGAAAGGAGAATTGGTTGCACGCTTAGATGATGATATTGTTCTTCCTTTTAATTGGCTGAAAGACCTGGTAAAGGTAATGTTAAAAAGACCATATTGCGGTATGATATGTCCGAAAGTTTTAAATGACAATTCCTTTCATTCAATTCAAAGTGCTGATTTTGTCGCATTTCCTTCAATATCAGCGCACGAAAATGAAGTCGATACCGGCCAGGTAGATTATTTGAGTAAAGCTTCAAATCTTCGGGGCAGTTGTAATCTTTACCGGAGGGATGTATTCTATAATTGTGGATTATTTGATATTCGGTTCAGTCCAAGCCAATATGATGATCTCGATCATCAGATAGCAGTCTTGGCAAGGGGTTATGAAATAATATATAATGGGTATGTTAATGTCATTCATAAGCTTAACAGCGGTCTTGATAAATCTGATGACGGATTAAGCAGCTTTCGGGGTAATCAATTAAAACTTTTCGGGAAATGGGGAATTAAAATATATGAAATACTCGATAAGTCTATTGAATTATCCTATGAAGGAAGAAAAATTGATATAAATAAACATGTCTCCTATCCGTTAAAGGCAGGGGAGGATATTAATTTTTCATTAAATAAAGATTTTTGTATTTCTGCCGAAGGTCTGATCAATTTTAAGCAGAAAATGCAAAATGATTTCAATCATTTCATTGAATCGCTTCTTAACAATGCAATAAATCAATTTAAATCGAATTCTCTGATAAAAGCATTATCAATTTTACATATAACACTTAACTTTGATCCTTCAAGAATTTCTACTATTTTATTCCTTTATATAGTTTATTTCCGGATGGGAGATGTTGAAATGGCGAGTCATTTTAAATATTTGCTGGGGATTTTAAATAAAAAAAATATCGCCAAGCTGAATTTGCAAAACGCATTTTATAAAGACAATTACTTTAATAAAGTTATATCCCATTTGAATTTAAACTCTGGAAAATCTGATTTAGAAGAAATTATGAAACAATTGATAATTGAAATTAATTTGATTTAGCGATATTGATTCCTATGCTTTTATTTAAAGGCAAATATTGAAGTGCAATTTTTCTAAACCCCTTTAGCTGTTATAATATGTTGGAAAACAACACTCAACAAAATAATTAGGAAACACGAAGCGATGACACCATGCTGCCCAATTTATGCACATTCACGCATTTGTCGGTATTCTAAAGAAAGGATAATATTGGGAAATCTTTAAAGTAAGTAAAATAAAAGGGAAGAGACCTGGCATGTCCAGTATCTTTTGTATTTCGTTTTAACGCCCGAATGTACATCTAAAAATGGCTATTATTAGCCAACTCATATATCAAATCTAAAATTTTAATCCAAAAGTTGAAAAATTAAAAGAACAAGTCTCTTAATTTAATTTAGCACTATGTGCATAATAATGAATTCCTTAATTTTACTAAACGTTCATCTTTTCAGAAATAGCTTAATTATCACTTGTGTATTTAAATAATTTCTTTAATTTTAATACGCCAAAATAACAGGGAATTATTTTTTATGTTTAAAATTAAAAATGATATAGAAAAAAACAGGTTATATATTACCCTTAGCGGAATTTTCCCCGTTTCCGAAGCTAAAAAGGCTAAGGAATGCATTCAAAATGAAATAGATGAATTACAGCCAAATTTTGATGTTATAAATGACATTTCACAATTCATTCACGGACAGGAAGAAGGAGGGAAAATCCTACAGGAAATTATGCTGCTTTTGATTGATAAAAAAGTTAATAAGATTGTTAGGATAGTTGGACCTTCTAAAACAGGATTAATTCAATTTGCTAATTATACATTGCCTATTGAATCATACAATCTCAAATATGTACCGACATTGAAGGAAGCTGAAAAATTTCTTAACGAAAAGGATGCCTATTAAGGCTCATTTTTAATGTAAGTTTCACATAATTATATGCACTCGTTTACTAAGCTCATTAAGGAGAGAGTATCCATCCCAAACAGGCGCAAAGTTTAACGCTTGTCCGACGGGAACAATTCTATCAATGCCGGCACCGTTTACCTTTATAACAAATTCATTTAATTCTTTTTTATCGAAACCGAAGTATGTCAATGTTTGGTCTTTCCGGCTTACAAGCAGGGCTAGGTCTGTAAGATCATTTATAAAGCATTCAAAGAAAAATCCGCCTCCGCAAGATTCTCTGAATTCATTTATCCCGGCTTTATCAACTCTTAAAATAGCAGGTTTTCCGGTGTTGGGCAATGCAGGTTTTACCGAAGCATGTGTCTTGGAAATTGACTCGTACATATAAACAAGCTTCTCCATTGCTATATCAATTGTATCTGATTTGGCTTTCCGCTTTAACTCAGATTCAAGAAATTGCCGGAATGAAGCGCTTGCGTGTTCGTTTTCTTCTTGTAAGCCTGTAAAGAGAATAAACCTTGGCGAAGAACATGCCATTTGATCGAACCAGTATGCATCGTTATAAAAACAATTTGCGAGCTTGGCTTTACATTCATAATTTAATGTATTGTAGACGGAAGATTTTATGGCAGAGTATGAAAATTTATCTGCGAAGGAAATATCTTTTGTTACAGGTTTTGTTTGCAGCAGCCGGATATTATTTACAGTTTCATCGCCGCCCCATAAAACTCTTATATCGGAGCGGAGTGAAATAAACCGGTTGATGGTTTCCTCCCTCGGGTAAGTTAACAAAATGTTCCGCTGTGCAATTGATTCCATCCTTTCATCTTTTAATACTTCTCTTATGGCAGAAAAAAGCAACTCCAGCTGTGGATTAATATTTTGAGAAACCCTTACTATATTTATATTCCCTACAAGCAGCGAGAGTGCCCATGAGTATAAGAATATACTATCCACATTGGAAGGTGCAATATGAAAAGCTATACCACGCGGTACTATTATTTCGGAATCACTCACTTCTTTTTTGAATGAATCCGCAATAGTTACAATGTTTGACTTTCTTAACCAATGAGCTAGCGCTACAAGTTCCGGGTACCCTTTTATTTCTTTTGTCTTAAGAATATTTTTAGACAAAACTGAAAGAAATTCAATGCTTAGCGAATAAAAAGAAGGGAGAGGTTTTTGTGAAAGGAAATTTTCATTAATAATGTTTTCAACTTCAGAATTGAGAATGTTTATAGGCGCAAAGACGGTTATGCTCATAATTATCTTGTTTCTGCTGATTTAAGAACGGTTTCTGCATGAGTATCGCTGCATCCGCGCAGTTCTGCTTTAGGCACTCTGCCGCTTATTAAAAAGTATGTCCCTTTTCTTCCGCATCTACAGTCATCAATGCCTATAATTGTACCGAGGTCCTCCGTCAAGAGTGAATGTCCCGGATAGCTTTTCGGCAATATACTTATTGTTTGAATAACTCCGTTTTTTCCAACTGATAATGTACTCCAATCTTCAAAAGTTCTGGTTAATATCTCGGCGAAGTTAGGCGCATGCAGATAACCTTCTTCACATTCCATAAAAATACTGCCGACTTGCTCAACCATTCCGTAAAAGTTATATACTCTTTTTATAGAAAGCTGATTAAATAACTCTTCCTTAAACTTCTCATTTGTTACAGCCTGCTCTGTAAGCTTTTTCCAGCCGCCGCTGTGTATTAATACTGCCGAACTTAAATCAACTTTCTTTCCGATATCTTTTAATTTCTTGAATAAATACTGCCAGACCATAAATGTGAAACCAAAGATTAAAATAGGTTCTGATTTATATTTTTCAACATACTCAATAAACTCATTTATCTTTAATTCCATATTCTCATCTAGTGAAAAAAAATGATTCCTGCCGAAGTTGGATAGACCGATAAGTCCTGCTCCCCGTGCATTCATTGATGACTTATTTTTGATAGTTGCTTCAGTATCAATAATTATCATTGGCAGTCGTCTTTTGCCAATGTATGAAGTAATGATGGATGCAAGCGCTTTAACCTGTAAAAGGGAGGTTTCCCTGTTCAATGCAATTCTTGAAACCTGTTGGTTTGTAGTCCCGCTTGATGTTAATAATTTCAGAACTTCACTGTCCGGTACACTTTGAATTTTTTGAGATTTGAACATTCTTACCGGGATGAAAGGAATATCTTCTATATTTTTAAAATCTTGACCCGAATTTATATTAAGATTATCAAGTATATTTTTATAAGGCTTGCAATTCGAGTAATGAAAATTAGTCAATGCACCTAATTCATTTAGGAGAAGCTTTCTCTTTTCTTCATTATTAATAGAATATTCCGGAAGTTCAAATAATTGGTCAATTGCGCTCATACTTGCCTTACTCCGGTTTAATATCCCATCTTCTGAATTAACGTGTAATCTTTTTTACCCGATGCAGTTACAGGTATTGCATCGATACAATTTAAGAATAAAACAGAATGGTGAATTTTATAAGTATCTGTAACCTTTCTCTTTACATGCTCCAATATACCGCTATCATGTGACTGAATCAGTATTTTTAGCGAATCATCACCACCATAACATGCTGTTGCAGCGCCAAATTGGTTCTCTATTAACTTTTCTATTTCATCAAGGTTTACGCGCAGACCAAACAGCTTGATAAATCTTTTTAGTCTTCCTGTTATATAGTAAAAACCCTCGTCATCTTTATAAGCAAGGTCTCCCGTATGAAGAATGCCGTGTAATTCATCATCTTTCGAAAGATCATCTTTTCTCTCGGCATATCCCATCATCACGTTTTTACCATAGTAAACAAGCTCGCCCTGAACTGAAGGAGATGTAATTTCATTTTCATCTGAAAAGATTTTTATCCTGCCGTTAGGAATAGGAACACCTATCGAGCCAATCTTGTCGCCAAGCTTTTCATAAGGGACATATGAAATTCTTGCAGTCGCTTCAGTTTGACCATACATTACAAAAAATCGAATTCCTTTTTTTACTGTTATTTCATAAAAATATTTTATAAATTCTTCACTTAACCTGCCGCCTGCCTGGGTCATAGTCTTTAATGACGGCAAATCCATTTTGTCAAATTTTAAACGTTGAAGCATTTGGTAATTATAAGGTACCCCGGAAAAGGAAGTACAATTATACCGGTTAAATGTATTCCAGAATTCTCTCATCACCATAGATTTATTTGTGCAGACTATTTTTGCTCCCTTTAACAGATGACTATTAATAACAGATAACCCGAAAGAATAGTGCATGGGCAAACTTGTAATCGGTGTTTCATCTCCCGTTATATCAAGATACTGGGATATAGCTTCGGCATTTGACTGTATATTTCCAAAAGTAAGTTTAACTAATTTGGGACTGCCTGTGGTTCCTGATGTTGAGAGTAGCACTGCAAGGTCGGGATGGGGGGGAGTGCTGTCTAAATGATTTTTTGAAAGATGAATTGAATACTTTTCATCTATTTCAACTTTATCATATCCGTGTGCTCTGATAAAAGAATCATTGAGAAATTCTGTGATATCATCAACGCTGAAAATGATTTCAGGCTTGTAAATATTGATTAAGCTTTGTTTAAGTCCGCTGTCCATTTTGGTATTCACAAGGAAAACTGCATTACCCGAACGAAGAGCAGAAAGATAAATTATTATGCTTTCAACTGAATTATCGCAGAAAGAGAAGATTAATTTTTTTGAGCCGAAATTAATGAAGGGATTGATTTTGACGCATTTGCTTTTAATCTCAGAGTAGGAAAATGTTCTCCCGGAAACATCATCAATTACAGCAGGTAAATCAGGCGCGGTATTTTCAAGGTTCCAGAACATTACATTATCATCCCGCCGTCAACCCCTAATACCTGCCCGGTGATATATGAGGAATAATCAGAAGCTAAAAATAAGACTGCATTTGCTACGTCTTCCGGCTTGCCTATTCTTTTCATCTTAACCGAGTTTAGTCTTTCCTGGTATTTTTCAGGAGTTAAGCCTTTAATAAAATCAGTATCTATGAAACCGGGCGCAATTGCATTCACCCTTATATTCAAATGTGCAAGTTCTCTTGCAGCAGACAAGGTAATTCCTATAACAGCCGCTTTACTTCCTCCGTAAACCACCTGCCCTTCATTGCCGACTTTGCCCACTATTGAAGAAATGTTTATAATAGAGCCGGATTTATTTCTCATCATCAGTCTGGCGGCAAATTGTAAATTATAAATAATAGCGGTAGTATTGGTGCTGAAGGTATGCTCAACATTTTCTTTCCGTATCATACCCACTAAATTGTCTTCAAGTATACCGGCATTATTAACAAGTATATCAAGACGTTTGTATTTTTTAAAGATAGCATTATAACAATTTTGCACCGCTTCAAAATTACCTGCATCAAACAAAAAAGCGTCCGTATCAACGTTAAATTCTTTTTTTAATTCCTCCCGCCTTTGATCCAGCAGTTCCTGGCTGTGAACGCCGTTTAATATAACCGAGGCTCCGTGCTGTGTAAGCAGTTTTGCTTCAGCCCAGCCCATACCGCGGGTTGAACCTGTTACAAAAGCTACTTTCCCTTCTAACTTAAAACTTGAAGTCATGTTTTTGCAAAATTTCCTTTGCTTTTTTAAAGCTGCTCATATCAATTACGTCATCGGAACCAAGCATAATATCAAATTCATTTTCAATGGATGCAACAAGAGAAAGATGAGCAATGGAATCCCATGATTTGTTTCCGTAACTTAAGTCGTCTTGAATTTCTTCCGGTGAAAGTTCGAGAGCTTCCGAAAAAGCTTTTTTTAATTTTTCAATATTGTCCATTAATTCTCCAGATATTCTTAGTAGTTAATGATTCTAATTAACAAAAAAGAAACGATTTATTTAGTGAAAATACAAATAATAAATGAAAAATAAACTGGTCTTCGGCCCATGCTGCCATAACTAATATTGAAGAAACGATAGGGGGCATTACTTATCTCATTGGGAATATTTTAAAATTTGAATTCCCCACTTCGCAACATTGCTAATCAATCTAATTTTAGCATGGAAAACTTTTCTTTGTTCAATTCCAGGAGTACTTTAGTATCAAATGGAAAGAATTTAAATATTTCCGGGTTATCGACGTGTTTTTCTTCTACTATTTTAAATCCAAGTTTTAAATGTACATTGAGAGATTTATAATTTGCTTTGAACAAAGCAACCTGCGCTTTTTCAATTTCATCGTGTTCTTTCATATTCCTCAAAATATTTTCCTTAATTAACCGTGTAAACACACCTTGCCTTCTGTATTGTTTGCGTGTATAATCATGTTCAAGTTGAAGAGTGCCGGGTTCCCGGTTCATAGTGAGTCCTTTTACAATACTTGCATTCTTACTTATTTGTCTCATTTTGTCTTTGTCTAAGTAGGGAAATAATATGGTCGTCTTGATAACACCGCTGGGTACTCCTTCGGCGGCTTCTATCCATGAACCCATCGCACCGATATATTCGCCGCCTTTTTCTGCTAGGATAAAACCTGATAGATAATAATCATAATTTGGAACATTTTCAAGAAGAACTTTTCTGATAATTTCTTTAAATCTTTCTTCGCTTAAACCAAAAACGTTGCAAGAACTGATTACATCGGAACTACTCTTTTCAGATTCAACAATTGCTTCTATAATGAAATCAACATCGTCAAATGTCGCCTGTCTTACGTTTATATTTTCAATCATTAATACTCCTTTTACCTATAACCGTATTTGATGTGCATTAATTTCATTATTATTTCAGCATGGAAATTTTTTCTTTGTTTAATTCCACAAGCACTTTTGTATCAAACGGGAAGAATTTAAATATTTCAGGGTCATCAACATGCTTTTCTTCAACTACTTTGAAGCCAAACTTTATATGCGCATCGAAGGATTTGTAATTTGCTTTGAACAAAGCGCCCTGCACTTTTTCAATCTCATTGTGCTCTTTCTTATTTCTTAAAATATTTTCCTTAATTAACCGCGTAAACACGCCTTGCCTTCTGAAAGGTTCCCGTGTATAACCATGTTCAAGCTGAAGCGCGCCCGGTCCCCGGCTCATATTAAGCCCTTTTACCACCTTTGTGTTCTTACTTATTTCTTTCATTTTGTCCTTATCTAAGTAAGGAAGTAAGATAGTTGCTTTAATTATACCGCTTGGTGTATCATCGGCAGCTTCCAGCCATGAACCCAGCGCACCAATATATTCGCCGTCTTTTTCTCCGATCATAAAACCTGAAAGATAATAATTATAATTGGGAAGATTTTCATAAAGCACTTTGCGCATAATTTCTTTGAACTTTTCTTCAGTTAAACCAAAAACATTGCAAGAACTGATTACATTAGAACTACTCTTTTCAGATTCGATAATTGCTTCGATAATAAAATCCATATCATCTAAAGCCGCTTGTCTTACATTTAAATTTTCAATCATTAATAACTCTTTTTAATTTAAATAGTTATTTATCTTAAATTCATGCAGTGCTAAATTTATTCCGCTATGAGTGAATAATACTAAATAAAATAATACATTTAAAAAAATATACGATATTTAATTTATTTCCAACTTACCTTATTCTAAATTGTGTCGCAAATCTCGACCTTTCTTTGTCAGCTCATTCCTGTCAATCTTTCCGTTAGCATTTAGCGGGAAATAAGGTATACTGGTAATTTGAGAAGGAACCATGTATTCAGGTAATTTATTTCTCAAATGATTTTTAATATCAGATACATCACCGTTATAATTTTCAACAAACAAATGAATCTGCATTGTGCCGAAATTATTTTTATATGCGATAGCAACAACATTAATTGTTTTTAGATACTCGCGTGCAAAATGTTCAATTTCTCCAAGTTCAACCCTGAACCCGTAGATTTTAATTTGATAATCCTTCCTTCCACAGTACATAAAATCATTCTGCTCATCCTTAAAAGCCACATCGCCGGTTTTATAAAATATTTTTTCTTCGCCGTTAACCTTATTGATGAAAAATGCTTTCTTATTTTTCTCCGGGTTATTTAAATAACCCTCGGTTAATTGATACCCTGCAAGGCATAATTCACCTTTTTCGTTTTCCGGAAGAACTTTATTTTCATCATCAATAACAATTGCCTCCATATTTTCCATCGGTTTACCGATGGAAACTATTTCTGTATAAACTTTGTTCTTGGAATTATCTCTGCTCCAATTGTAAACAAGACAAAAAATTGTTGCTTCCGTTGGACCGTACACATTTTGTATAAGTGCATTAGGAACGCATTCGTTCCACTCGTTTAGTATATCTGCCTGTAAAGCTTCACCGCAAAATAAAGAATAACGCATTTTCTCCAAACGAATTTCATTAAAGAACGGACGCAGACAAGATAGTATGGATGGTACCATTAATGCAAAAGTAATTTTATGCTCTTGCAGAATACTGTATATGTTTATGTACTTTATTCCTTCTTCGGGTACAGTATAAACACAGCTCCCTTTGGTAAGTGGAATCATGTAACACATAATCGAGAGGTCAAACAGAAGAGTAAACGATTGCAGGAATCTGTCATTCTCATCAATTTCATAACCGAGAGCAAAGAATGCATCCATGAAAGAATTTACATTCTTATTCGAAATTGGAACTGCTTTAGGAACTCCCGTACTGCCAGATGTAAACAATATGTAAACAGCATTATCAGGTTTAATTTTAGGCGGCGTTAAATTTATTATGCCATGATTTGATTTTAGAAGTTCTTTTGTGTTTATAAATTTAACATTGGTAAACTCTTTCTCCATTTTACTAATATTATCGTCCTGTCTGCTTGTAAGTATAATGCTTATTTCTGCCATATTTATAGCCAGTGAATTCCTATCAATAGGATTGGTAGAATTAATAGGCACAAATGTTAAACCTGAGAACATTATCGCATAAATTGAAGCATAGGTTTCAATATCATCAAAAGAGATAATACCGACAGTTAAAGGAATTTCAGAAGTAATTTGAGAATTATTGTCTATAAAGGATCTTATTCCGGAAATAATTTTTGCAAATTCAAAGTAAGTATAAAAATTATTATTTATGCAGAAAGCGTTCCTCCCTGGAAATTTTTCAACGCATTTCTGAAATCTGTTTAATATGTCCATACTTTCTATTGAGATTTCTTTGTTGTGAGTTTATAAAACTTAATTAAATAATGGACTAAAAATAAAATAGGAGATATTTAATCTATTATCAACTAATCTTTGCAAAATTATTTTGCGAAACCGCCTTGAAAGGAATATTGCAAAACAAAATTTCTTCCGTAGCAGGATTTTGCATAGCTAAAAGTATTTTAGCTAGTCCCAACTTATTCAATAGTAGTAGCAGTGCCAAAATCTGAGCAATTTTAATTACTCTGAAGAAGCGGACTGACCTTTGGAAAATGACATGGCTTTGAAAACAAAAATGGAATTCTAAAACACTCCCTGCTGCGAATCACGCCTGCTTGAATGGATGCAGGCGCTGTTTCGCGTTTAGAAAGATTAAAGTTAATAGTCAAATTAGCATATTGTTTATTAATATTTTATAAGATTAATTATACTGTAACTGCAAATCCTGTCCCATCATTGCCAGCTCTTTCCTGTTAATCTTTCCGTTAGCATTTAACGGGAAAAAAGGAATGCTGGTGATTTGAGAAGGAACCATGTATCCCGGAATTTTGGTCTTCAAATGATTCTCTACATCCGATACATCGCCGTAATAATTTTCAATAAACAAAAGAATCTGCATGGTGCCGAAGTTATTTTTATATGCAGCTGCCACAACATTAATTGTTTTTAAATACTCGCGTGCATGATGTTCAATTTCTCCAAGTTCAATGCGGAAGCCCTGAATTTTTATCTGGTTATCAATTCTGCCGGCGAACATAAAATCTCCTTCCTCATCGCGGAAGGCAAGGTCGCCCGTCTTGTAAAAAATTTCTTCTTTACCGTTGATTGTGGCTTTGAAAAATGTTTTTGCATTCTTTTCATCGTCTTTCCAGTAGCCTGGAGTTAATTGTATGCCTGACAGACACAGCTCGCCTTTCTCTCCAAGATCAAGTATTTTCTGATTTTCATCAATGACAACCGCATTCATGTTTGCCATCGGTTTGCCTATACATACTCCGTCGTTAAATGATTTCGTTTGAGAAATTTCTTTTTCCCATTGGTACGTTAAGCAGAATACTGTGGCTTCAGTAGGACCGTAGGCATTAATTATTTTGGCATTCGGAGTGCAGTTACTCCACCCTTCTGCAATATCATTAAGAAGTGTTTCCCCGCAGAAAAGCGAGTACCGCATTTTCTCTAATTTTATTTCATCGAAGTAAGGCTTTAAATATGAAAGCGCCGAAGGCACCAGGCATGCAAATGTAATTTCATGCTCCTCCATTACCATATAAACATTCGCAAACTTTATGCCTTCCGAAGGAACTGTATAAACGCATGCGCCTGCACATAAAGGTACGGTATAACAAATAACCGAAAAATCAAATGTTAACTCAAACATCTGCAGAAACCTGTCGTTTTCATTAACATTATAACCTAGCTCAATAAATGCATCAACAAATGAACTTAAATTCTTTCTTGTAATCGGAACGCCTTTAGGAACTCCCGTACTGCCCGACGTAAAAAGCAGGTAGGCAATTTCGTTCTCATCTATTTCGGGTGGAGTCAGGTTTATTGGAACATTCAGCAAATCTGCAATACTTACGACCTTTGCGCCGTTGGTACTGGCAATTGCTTCAATTGATTCATCTGTTTGTCTGCAAAGTATGGTTTTAATTCCCGTTTGTTGAAGTATGGAAGCATTACGGCTTAAAGGATTTTCCGGCTTAATTGGTACATAGCCGTAACCCGCAAAAAGACAACCGTAAATTGCGGAGTAAGTTTCTATATCGGATGCCTGCCTTGCAATAAGTCCGATTAACTTTTCGCCTCTGCTGCAATGCGATTCTAAGTATGCTCTTATATTCGATGTAATTTGTGCAAATTCTGAATATGTGTAATAACTGCCGTTAATATTAAATGCATTCCTACTTGGGAATTTTAAGTATGATTTCTGAACTTTATCAAGCATTTATTTAATATCTCCTATGATGTAAATACAAATACCTTCCTTATAAATTATTCCGGAAATGTTTTAATCGCTTATTGAAATTGCAATTTATGATAAACACAATCCCGGCATTTAAAAGCCTTTATGCTATCGATTTAACCAAAATTGTACCAAGCAGAATATCAGCCTTTTAAAGCAGTTTATGTAAAGTTTCAAGTATGGTTTGTGTCTCATAAAAAGCCACATTGAAAAACTTAGCTCATATTGAGATTTATTTTTGTCCATTCCTTGAACAATTTTTCTATTCAAAGTATCTTTGCAGGTAACTATAAACAATTGATATCCCTTTGAATCTTAGCGTTTCTGCCGAAAATTTTTCCCTTGTAAAGGCAGTCATATTTAGAATTGATAAAGAAAGAATAATATGCAGCATGGATTAAGGTAAAATATTTCCCGTACACACTAGAGCTAAAGCATATTTTTACTGTTGCCTCGAACTCCCGCGCCACCACTCCGGTGGTTATAACGGAGATCGAATATGAAGGCTGTAAAGGCTATGGTGAAGCTTCTATGCCTCCATATCTGGGGGAGACTCATGAATCTGTTATGAAATTCCTTTCCAGTGTAGACCTTTCAGGATATTCAAATGTATTTGATCTTGAAACAATATTAGCGGAAGTAGATGAGATAGCTCCCGGCAACACGGCAGCCAAGGCTTCAGTAGATATTGCCCTGCATGATTTGAAAGGAAAACTGATGAACCAATCATTGTGCAATATTCTGGGGCTCAATAAAAATAAAATCTCTTACTCATCGTTTACGATAGGAATAGATACTCCCGATGTAATAAGAGAAAAAATAAATGAAGCCGTAGAGTACAAAATATTAAAAGTGAAGCTTGGCAGAGATAATGATAAAGAGATTATAGAAACTATCCGGGCAGTTACAGATAAGCCGATTACTGTTGATATAAATCAGGGTTGGAAAGATAGGGAGCAGGCTCTTGATATGGTACACTGGTTGAATAAAAAAAATGTCATACTTATAGAACAGCCATTTTCTAAGGATAGGATTGAAGATACGGCATGGCTTACAAAATGGAGCCCGCTGCCCGTTATCGCCGATGAATCCGTGCAAAGACTTGCTGATGTAATTAAAGCAAAAGGTATTTTTTCCGGAATAAACATAAAACTTATGAAATGTACTGGTATCAGGGAAGCCTATAAGATGATGATTCTTGCAAAAGCGCTCGGTCTTAGAGTAATGATTGGTTGTATGACGGAGACATCATGTGCAATATCAGCAGCTTCTCAACTCTCGCCCCTAGCGGATTACACGGACCTTGACGGATCGCTATTAATAAATAATGATGTATTTGAAGGGACGAAACTAGTTGACGGGAAAGTCATGTTAAGCGATCTGCCGGGGATAGGGGTAAAGAAGAAAGACAATCGTGAAATATGAAATGTTCATTACTTCAACTATCCCGACTTTTTTTGAGACTTTTATTTAATTGTTTTAATGTGAAATTCTGCCTTTTAAAAGTTTCGTTAAATAAAATTTTTAATGAGCTTTTGCCTAATATCTAAATTGTCTGCACAACATAAAAAGGAAATAGAGTTATGAAATTAACAATTCCTCATTCGACATTGGTAATATTCATGCTGTTTACAGCCAATTTTTCAAGCGTGTTACCGTGTACTACGTTCGTGTTGCGCAGCTCTAATCATTTATTATTTTGCAGAAACCTAGATTGGTATACCGGGAGCGGTATACTCATTACTAATCCAAAGAATATAGAAAAGACAGCATGCATCGATTCTGCGCAAAACCCTGTAAAGTGGATTTCCAAATACGGCAGTATTACTTTCAACCAGGTCGGCAGGGATCTGCCTTTCGGGGGTATGAATGAAACAGGATTAGTGGTAGAGCATATGTCATTAAGTAATACATCATACCCGCCTGAAGATGAACGCCCTGCAATACAAGCCTGCCAGTGGATCCAATTCCAACTTGATAATTACTCGGCTATAGATGAAGTGATTAATAGTGATAAAATATTAAGGATTGTTGATGCTAACTCAAATTTTCATTTCCTTGTATGCGAAAGATCCGGAAAAACTGCATCAATAGAATTCTTAAACGGTAAAATGATTTGCCATTGCGGTAAAGATTTACCTGTTGAGGCTTTGGCAAACAGCACTTACGAAGAGTCTTTAAGTTGTTATAAAAAAAGCACTGAACCGGGTGATAATGTATCTTTAAATAATTTTTGTAAAGCCGCACAAATGGCAAATAATTTTAAATTTGTAAATATTGAATCAGATATTCAATATGCTTTTAAAACATTAAATATGGTTAGTCAGGGCGTTTTTACTAAATGGAGTATAGTTTATGACATTACCAATATGAAAGTGTATTTTAAAATTTTTGAAACTCCCACGGTAGTCGGCAAGCAAATAATTTTTCTAAATGTGCCCGGTAAGACAAAAATTAAAAGTGTTGATATTAAGGGATTCGATTTTAGATACTCAAATACATCAAAAGTAATTGATTTGAATATAGATAAAGAAGGTTCAGTAGATGATTGTTTTACAGATTATTCTACCGCAATAAATAAAGAATTTATATTTAAGGCATTTGATTTTTTTAGAAAATTGGGAGTTCTGGTCAAAATTTCGGATGATGATTTGGAAAAATTATCAAAGTATCCTGAGACTTTTAAATGTGCGGCAAAAGATTAAATGCATTTAAGTACATAAATTAGAATTTTACGGCAATGAATTGTTGCATTACAACTTAATATTATTTATTATATAGTACTATCAATGACAAATAATAATCATCCAATATCAAAATTAGATTTTCTCCTTGGTATCTGGAATCTTGAGTACAGGATCCCTAAAAGTGTCTTTTCTGAAGAAGATAAAGGTTCCGGATCGGGCGAGTTTAAAAGAATACTTAATGATGAATATGTCTCGTTTAATTATGAGGCAAAACTATCCTCAATAGAATTAAGCGCACATGCAGTATTCGCTTGGGATGAAAAATCAAAATCCTATAGATTCTGGTGGTTCGAAAGTTCAGGAAATTTTCTAACCGCTTCATGTAATTTTATTAATGATGATACTTTAGGCCTTAACTGGCATGACAGTCTTCTTGTTCAGACATTCAAAAAAGAAAGCGTCGATAAAATAGTACTTCAAATGAAATATCCGGTTAATGACAACAAATATGAAACAATTCTGGAAGTGATTCTTATGAGGAAAATAATGAATTCCTGATGTAATCTCTTTAATAGGGAAGTAATATCGATTTGTCTTTTTTTAAAATAAAACTGGAGTTGATACTAAAATAGTATGCAATATTATTTAAAGAGATATCCCGGCGCTTAGATTGTAAGTTCAAGAAATATTAAAACAAATGTAACCTTAGAACCAGATGCAAATAATTAATAAAGTATCATATTTCTCCCATTAACTTTTTTGTCGGGCAAAATATAGTATAACCCGCAAAAAGTTGTTAAATTATCCGCATACCTTTTAGACATTTTTAATAAATAATTGAAGGCAATAATAAATGGTAAGTTTATTATCTATTTCAAAAATGATTGATCATTCTTTACTTCACCCAACGTTCACAGATGAATTTTTACGGGCAGGGTGTCTTTTAGCAAAGGAATTGGATACGGCTTCTGTCTGTATAAAACCATACGCCGTGAGCATGGCAAAGGAGATTTTAGCAGGAAGTACGGTTAAAGTTTGCACGGTAGTTGGATTTCCACATGGCAGCAACAGCATAGTCCAAAAAGTAAGTGAAGCTGAATCTGCTTGTGCGCAGGGAGCGGTTGAAATAGATTTCGTGGTCAATACCGGTAAAGTCCTGGGTAATGATTGGGATTATGTATCTAACGAAATCAAATCCATAAATGAAGAGGTAGTTTCACTTGGTGCAGTGACAAAAGTGATTTTTGAAAATGATTACTATATAGATGACTATTATAAAATAAAGTTATGCGAAATTTGCAACGTGTATAAACCGGCGTTTGTAAAAACATCGACGGGCTACGGCTTTGTAAAGCAACCTGACGGTACATATAATTATCAAGGTGCAACTGAGCATGATCTGAAATTAATGCGGGAGAAATGCCTGCCCTTTATTCAAATTAAAGCAGCAGGCGGAGTAAGAACGCTAGATGATTTATTGAGGGTAAAAAATTTGGGTGTCACAAGAATCGGTGCTACAGCCACTAAAGAAATTATATCCGAAGCTATAAAAATGGGATATAAATGAGTGATACAATTGAATAATCAATTTAGGGAGCAATAATGAAAAAAAAATCATCATTCGGGGAATTGATTAAAGCAACAAAATATACTTGTTGTCTTATCATTTTTTTAACTACGGTATATACTTACGGTCAAAAATTTGATCAACTTGCAAAAACACCTCCAATGGGTTGGAATAGTTGGAATAAATTCGGTTGTGATGTTAATGAAAAAATGATTCGTGAAATTGCAGACGCAATGGTATCATCGGGCATGAAAGATGCAGGTTATTTATATGTCAATATTGATGATTGCTGGCATGGTAAGCGCGATAGTCTTGGATTTATCTGTCCGGATTCCGATCGTTTCCCTTCAGGCATGAAAGCTCTGGCTGATTATGTCCATTCAAAAGGATTAAAACTTGGTATTTATTCCGATGCAGGTTCACAAACCTGTGGCGGTAAGCCTGCAAGCCGTGGACACGAATATCAGGATGCTATAACTTATGCACAATGGGGGATTGATTACCTAAAGTACGACTGGTGTAATACCGACGGTTTAAACGCAGTAGGCGCATATACAACTATGCGCGATGCTTTATATTCAGCGGGCAGGCCCATGGTTTTTAGTATGTGTGAATGGGGCAATAACAAACCCTGGTTATGGGCGAAAGATGTCGGACATTCATGGCGTACCACAGGAGATATTTACGCCTGCTTCGATTGCAAAGTAGATCACGGTACTTGGTTCTCATGGGGCGCTATGTATATTCTTGATATGCAACAGGGATTACGTGATTACGCCGGCCCGGGACACTGGAACGATCCCGATATGTTAGAAGTTGGCAATGGCATGTCTGTAAATGAGGACCGCGCGCATTTTTCTTTGTGGTGCATGCTTGCAGCTCCTTTAATTTCTGGAAATGATATCAGAAACATGTCCAATGAAACAAATGATATTTTAACTAATAAAGAAGTAATTGCAATCGATCAGGATTCGCTTGGATTTGAAGGTTTTAAGTACTCCGCAAATGATAGTGTGGAAATATGGTTTAAACCACTTGTAAATGAAGACTGGGCAATGTGCATTTTAAACCGTAGTATAAATCCACGCAATGTTTCATTTGATTGGGGAAAAGAAGTTGTTTCCGACAACCTTTCTAAAAAAAATGCGGCATTTGATAAAGCTGTTTATTCACTCCGCAACCTTTGGACTAAAGAAGATGCAGGGACTACTAAGCAGGAATTAAAAGTTGAAGTGCCGGGACATGATGTTTTGGTGCTAAAGCTTAGTAAAAAGTAGTAATATAAATTTTTATGTATGTAATCATTTGGGGGGTTCGTGCTTTGAACCCGGTGGGATCTGATTTATTATATCCATGAAAACTTCCGGGGAATTTTTTCAATATTCTCTTAATATGAATTACAAATGATCAAATGAAATTAGCTGGTAAGTACTATGCTGTATTAGGATTTGGTTCTTATCCGCCATGGTATCTTTGAACTTGATAGTTAAATTGGTTCTGCATTATATTGTACCGGAGCACCGTAATGTTTTATCAGGTTTGGAAATTATTAAGGGAATAGAATAAATATATATCGTTTTGAAATAAGCTATTAAAAAGGGAACTACCCCTACTGCGGAATAATTAAAATATTTTTTTGCTTTTAAGTATTAAATAAATTTATTGTCTTTCATTTATTGGTATTTAATGGAAAATCGACGTAAAATAATATTTATAATTTATTAATATATTTTCAGAAAGAGTTCTCTTATTGGCAAATTCGAGAGCTGAGATTATAAAAAAAATAATGTGAGCTTAAATACATTAAAGTAATTTCCTGCTTCCTTTTTGTTAGAATATTCCAAATAGTTGCGATGATATGATTTAATTTACATTTCAGTTATTTTTTATTAATGAAAAATTATTAAATTTGGCAAAATGCTTGTTTGGAGAAAATTATGTCAAAGAATTTTATTTCTAATAAAGATTTCACTGTCAGGATGTTTGATAATAGCTTTATGGAAGCATGTTCAAGAGTTCATCCTGGCGTACCGTTATTAATCTATATACCTGTAATAGGTTATTTCTTTTATAAAGCAGTTGAAGTTTTTAATATTCCATTCTATCATATACTATACATAATTGCATTTGGAATAATTATTTGGACTTTTACTGAATACACGCTGCACAGATTTATTTTTCATTATAGACCTAAGTCTGCTTTTGGTGAAAAATTACATTTTATTTTTCATGGAGTGCATCATGATTACCCTAATGATTCAAAAAGACTTGTAATGCCGCCATCTGTGAGCGTTCCGCTTGCGGTACTCTTTTATTTTTTATTCCAGGGGTTACTTGGTAAGAGCAATGTCGCTCCTTTCTTTGTGGGGTTTTTAACCGGATATCTATTTTACGATATGACACATTATGCCGTCCATCATTTTAATATCCATAATAAATTATGGCTGGCATTAAAAAAGCATCATATGAGACACCATTTCCAGGATGCTGAAAAGGGATTTGGAGTTAGTTCACCGATGTGGGACTACTTAGTCGGAACAAATTTTCCTGAAGTAAAAAATTAAACGAAGTAGATTTTGGGTCCTAATTTTTTCCGATCCTATATTGAAGGGAATTTTTATTAATTGTGCCGGTATTTAGTGTAGCAAACTCGGATGGACGAAAAAGAATTTTAATTATCGAAGATAATATCGATTCTCAATTAATTTTAAATGTGTATCTAAGGCAGCTTTATTTAATCAATATTGCCGAAAAGGCAGAATCAGCCTCGGTTTTCTTAAAAATAATATTTTCGACTTACTCCTTCTGGATATTAATCTTCCAGGGAAATTATACGGGAAAGATGTTCTTAGAGAAATTCGATTAAATCCGGTGCTTAAAAAACTTCCGGTTATAGTTATTACTGCTTATGCTTAGAAAGTTGATAATCAAAGATTCTTACAGGGAGCTAATGATTATCTTTCCAGACCTGTGGGAAAACTTATTCTGCGTGCTGCTATTACAAAGTATTTATCATAAAAATTATTTCGAATTATTGTTATCCTTATATAAATCAATAATATATACGCCTTTCGACTAAACTCCCGGTTTGTAATTTATCCATGTTATCTCTTCAGTAATTCAGTTTATTTCATCTGTCTGTTTTTCGGTAAACATGCATGTGTTATGCAGGTATTTCATTGCTCAACCTTGGCGAAAGTGAGTTTCTGGATAAAGGGATTTTGTTGACCGGGTGTAAAAACGGTAAATAAATTAAATCTTTGTTGAAAAAGCTTAAAGTAACTGTCAAATAAAAGTTGATAGATTGATCTTGATGAACTAATTGATAAATATTGTAACGATTTGATGGTAATTTCTTAATGCAATTGAGTTCCCGTCCTTTTTTAAAAATCACAGGAAATATGTATTTTTGCAAACCTTAAGTAATAAATGATGAGCCGGATAACGTTCCCGTGAATCACTATCCATAATTGCAAGTTGAATTATTAATGAAATTATTCAATAATTATTTATTAAATCTTATCTTCATCTGTCTTACATTGAGTAACTATGGGGTTTCCGCCGGTAATCAGTATAATATATTTATAAGGACAAACCAGGTCGGATACCTTTCAGATGATATTAAGACTGCCGTCATTATGTCTGAAGAGCCTGTTGTTTTTACAAAATTTGAAATTAGAAAAAAAGAAAATAGTAATGTTGTTTTTTCCGGTATTCTTAAAAAATTAATCCACAGTTACGATAAATTCAAATATTGTTATTCCGCTGATTTTTCAAAACTTATAGTAGCGGGAAGTTATAAATTATATATTAATAGTTTTTCATCTTATCCATTTAAAATAAACCGGAATATATATAATAATGTTGTTGATTCGTTAATGCTGTTTTTTAAAGAGCAAAGATGCGGTCCGACAGAACCTATCTTGCATAAGACATGTCATCTTTCAGATGCATCAAGGCTGGTAGGGGATACAGAGCATCCCGGCGGAGTCGATGTTACGGGCGGTTGGCATGATGCAAGCGATTATATTAAGTTCCTGTCAACAACAGCTTATGCAACTTATATGCTGATTTTTTCTTATGACTTTGACAAATCAAAATTTAGTTTTGATAATGATAAAGATGGTGTCCCGGATGTTCTTGCGGAAGCTAAGGTCGGACTGGATTGGCTATTAAGATGTAACTACTCAAAGTATAAACTTGTTACGCAGGTTCAGGATTTAAGAGATCACGATGTTGGATTCAGGATGCCGGAAAATGATACTCTACGGTATGACCGCCCTGCTTTTAGCGGGCTAGGGAAGAACCAGATAGGTATTTATGCCGCTGTTTTAGCACTTGCTTCAAGAGTCTGGTCAGAAAAATTTAATAATTATGATTTTGCCAAACAATGCCTTACAGCAGCGGAAAACTTATATTCAATCAGGAATAATGTACCTGATATTGATATAAGCGGGACGGGCACTTATAGAGATAATGCTTTTTGGGGAAAGCTAGCACTTGGAGCTACTGAATTATATTTGACAACAAAAAAACTAAGCTATCTCTCAGACGCAATGCTCTATGCAGACAGTGCCCGTTCCGATTATTGGTGGAGCTGGGGAAATATAAACTCACTTGCAGATTACAGGCTTGCTAAAATTAATCCCAGATTTACTGTTTACATTTTAAATAATCTTAATGCTTTTAATGCAAATAAGGATTCTTCAGCTTTTAACGAAGGGCTTGTTTGTACTTGGGGTACGACTAATTCATTGCTAGGTCTTACTCTTCAGGCAATATTATATAAGGATATTACCGGCATAAATCAATTTGATTCTTTAGCTGTAGATCAGCGCGATTATGTGCTTGGAAGAAATCCTTGGGGTATTAGTTTTATTTATAATATTGGCTCGGTGTTTACTAAGCATTTCCATTCTCAAGTTGCATTTTTTAACGGGGGATATTTGCCGGGAGCATTGTCTGCCGGACCCGCGCCGGATAGCCTGCTTAAAAAATACAAAATAAAAAATACTAACTGTGAGTTTGATCTTTTCAATACTAATCTTGTAAGTTATTATGATGATCTTGCCAATTACATTACTAATGAACCGACAATAAGCAGTAATGCTACCGCCCTGTTTGTTTATGGGTACTATTCGGATAGAAAATAAAAGATGATTAAATGATGACTCCTTGTTTGCAGGTTACATTCATGAGTTACTTTCGGACACGAAGAAATAATTGGTTTTATTTATTGGAATTGTTACTTTTATTTATAATTAAAAATATTTTGTATAGTGATATAAAGAATGTCATTTATTTCAAAAGCTATTTATCTAATTTGCAGCATTACAAAAATGCAAAACATTTAGAATGTATATATAATTTAGAAGAAAGAACAACCTAAGAAACAATCGTTTTAGAAATAACGTTTATGAAAAGTAGTCAATAAGAATGGATTGAGATATTTTATTGGTTTTGACCATAACTATATACTGCTGCATATGTTTCATACAAAACTTATTGCCTGTTGCATTATAGTACATATAACATGTTTTGTCTCTGTTTAGATCACATTTTTTCTTTCTTTGATGTTAATTAACAATTATTTAGTTATTTTCTCCGGCATAATTTTTGAAACTCCGATAAAAAATGTGATAACATTATGAAAAAAAAGATACAATTATTAAGGTCTGGTATTACACTTATTGACAATAACTGGGGTGGATTGTACCAGGGTGGTACCTATCTGTTGATAGGTTCTAGAAAATCCGGTAGAACATTGCTTGGACTGCAATTCGCTATGGAATGTGCCGCACAAAAAGAGGTTTGTTTGTATTTTACAAGCATGCGGCCTAAGGATTTAATGATTCAGGCAGCTTCAATTGACTTCGACCTTCAACACTATATGAATCAGAATCTTATCATTGTTGTGCGCGTTGCTCCACCATCCGATTTCTTTGAAGTTGGAAACCCGGATGAATTTTTGGTCGAATATATGAATGATATTGTTACTGTTGTTGATCAGTATCAACCGAATAAAATTGTATTTGATGAATTGACTCCTTTCATCGGTTTCAATAACGTGAATCTTCTTCAGAACGTATTTATGCATACAACCGAAACGATAGAAGATAACGGAATAACAAGTTTATTCATTTTAGGTGAACCAGCAACTCCGCTTGCAGAATCAATTGTTGATGCTATTGCTGCTTATTCGACAGGAATAATTTACTTGAAGAAAAAGGATGATGAAGTTGGTAGTTCGAGCGGCGGAGTAATGATTATCGCTCCGAATGTCGGACATACTGAAGGGAAATTTAATGCCAATTATTGCATTGAGCCTTATAAAGGTGTTACGATTGAAACAAAGAAATCACAAACACAGCCCCAACCTAATCCATCAAGATTTTCTGTCACAAACCCCTCCGATTCGGATAGAAGATATAAATCGCTTGCCGATATAGATCTTCCCGATGAAAATATTTTTATCCCGAATTATTATCCAATTAATGATTTCTACCTGATTTTAAATAACCAGATTGCTTTATACAAAAGTACAGGCCAGATATTTACAATTATTTCTTTCCGGCTTGATCAAGCTGCTGAAAAATCAGGCTTACTCACTTTTACTCAGTTGCAAAATGCTATAAGGCTTTCCACAGATAAAAAAGATAAATTGTGCATTCTTAATAATAAGGTTGTTATACTTGTAACTAAAGATGATCAAAAAAGCATTTTAAGTTTAATAGGCAAGGTTAAAAGCAATCTCCCCAATAACGATCCCATCTATATCAAAAATATCCTGCAGTATATATCCGTGTATACGGTTAAAGTGGATCAAAATGTTCAAACAGCCGATGATATATTCCAGCAATTTGCTTCCGATGAGCATCAAGAAAAGAACGAATTAGGATTTTATTAACAATACTATAATAATGAAAAAGCTTTCTTTACTATTAGCTGTTTTAATTTCTGTATTTATACAGCAGTACGAAGTTAATGCCCAATCTGTCGTTGATGCAATGAAATCTGAAGCTTTAAGGGAGATGCAGGCAGGGCGTTACGGTGAAGCTATTGATTTACTAAACAGATATATATCAGCCCGCCCGCAGCAAGCCGACGGGTATAATTACAGGGGTATTTGCTATGAAAAAAGACAGCTGTATGAATTCGCTGTTTATGATTACCGCTCTGCACGCAAACTGGAACCTAATAACAAAGAAATTATTAATAATTTAAACCGTGCTACAAATAGCTGGTACTCTATTCTTTATAATGAAATTGAAGGATATAGAAGAGAGATTGCCATTAACCCGAATTATCCTGATAACTATCTTGCGATAGGAAAAGACTATAAAAACTTAGGGCAATGGCCTGTAGCCGAAGTTTGGTATGATAAATACTTAACTCTAGCCCATGCTTCTCCTGATGAGATAATACGCTATTCGGAAATATTAGCAAAAAATAATCATATTGCTAAGGGCTGGCCCATTTTAAATAGGTATACTCAAGAATATCCGGATGATCAAAGGCTATGGTCAAGATTCGGATATTTTTCTTTGTGGCTGGGTAAAAATAAAATTGCAATTAGTTCCTTTGAAAGTGCACTCGCGCTCAAGCCGTATTTCAAAGAAGCAATGGATGGTCTTGATTTAGCTAAAGGCAAAGGTTACGTATTTACTGTGAATGATACTTCGTACAAAAACTTTAATTATGGTCTACCCCCTGCAAAGCCGACATTTATTTATCCTATCGATAAGTACTACGGCATTATAAGGAGAAAACCTTCCGATAATGAAACGAGGCTCAAGCTACTTAAAGCATTGATCGAAGTTCAAAGATATGAAGAAGCGCGCCAGCAGGTTATTGCTCTTCAAAATGCAAAATATGATTCTCTTGAAATCGTTCCGATTTCTGCCCAATTGGATTCTATTAGTTCTACGCTTTATCAAGTTAAAATCAACGAACTGATGGCTAAATTCAGCCATGATTCAACCAATAAAAACACGGTGATTAATTTAGGTGCATATTACTGCCGGATGGAGAATTATGATTCTGCGCTGGTAGTTTATAATGTCTATCTTGATAAATATCCGGAAGATGAAGAAGTCCTTTTTGCTTATGCACAGGCTGAGGCAGGCAACCGGGATTTTAACAGAGCGCTTGAAAAAATGACCATTCTGCTTAATATCAAACCTAATAGTCTTAAGTATATACTTTTTACGGCGCAATTGGATGTTTGGCTTGATCAGAATTTAGACACTGCAAAAGTTCTTCTGGAAGATGTATTGCGGCATGATCCGGATAATTTGGGAGCTTTAATTGCATATAGTTCATTAAATATGAGGCAGAATAATTTCACTGTTGCTCAAAATTATATTGAAAAAGTTAGATCTCTTAGTCCGGACAACCCTGATCTGAAATCATTAGAGACCACATTCGAAACCCAAAAGCTAAGGTATCAACAGGAACAAAACTATGTAATTCTTCAGGAGGGTAGAAAGCTTTGGGGTGATGGTCAATGCAGTGATGCTGTAGCAAAATATGACGAATTCATGTCTAAGTCCGAGCCAAATATCTTAATTGAAAAAGAATATGCTGATGTTAATGTTTGCGCGCATAATTATCAAAAAGCGATTGATACATACAATAGTATTCTAAGCCAGGGCTATGATTTCAACACCGATTTAAGCAAAGCGGAAGCTTATTTTGCAATGGGTGATTCGGTTAATTCCCTTCAAGCTTTTCAGAATTTGAAAAGCTCGCATTCTGATGATTTTACTGTGAATTTATATCTTGGTGATTCTTTTTTAAAAATGCACGAATATAAAAAAGCCCGTGACGTTTATGAGAACATGGAAGATAGTTTGAAACTTGATTCTTCTCAAACCGCAATGGTTCAAATGAGGTACAAATGGCTGCCGGTTACCGGATTTAAAAGCTTTATTAATTCATTTCCTACTTATGCTTTAATTACCGGCACTGCATCTTTTTATGCTGATAATATAGGAACAAGAAATTATTCGGAGGGTTTAAGGCTAGATCTTGGCGTTACTTCATTCCTTACCGTTGGTGTTGAGGGATTCAGAACAGATTTATCATATAATTCCTACCAGGTCCTTTCAACTACATTCCGGTGGGACTTTACTTTGCGGTTGGCAGAAAGAATAATATTTGGGCTAGACTTCGGCGATAATTATTATAATTATTCTAATTCCCCTACTTATACTCAGCCGATCGCCGAAATTTTGCTGCGTACGGAAGAACCTAACTACTATTTGGTATACGGCGATTATTTAAGAACAGACGCTTCACAGGTAATTTATTCTGAGTACACCATCATCAACAGGCTTACTGCAGAGCTTACAAGAGCAGGCGGTTATTACCAGTTTAAATCCGGACTTAAATTTTCCGTTGACGGTACTTACTTAAGCTTTTCAGATGGCAACACAGGTTATAATTTAGCGCTAAAACTTGGCAAATATTTTTATCCGGATTTCATGCTTGGTTTTGAGTATTATACTGCTTCATTCAATCATACAACTCTAAATTATTTTTCACCCGCAAGCTATTCAACCGACAATATTTTCGCTGATTGGGATATTATAAAAGATACTACCATAACCGTAACAATTGGTGGACTTTTAGGGTTTATTTCCAACAGTTCCTATATATTGCGTCAGGGTTATGCATCAGCAACGTGGAAAGTGTTCGATAGGTTAACCTTAACCGGCAGAATAGCAGGCGGCAGTACCTTCCTAAACGTTGTTGGATATAGTTCATTCTCAGCAATCTTTGCAGCCTACTGGGCATTATAAAAAGATTAGATTCACATCAATAAATACGTGATTTGTACTAACTCTTGCCTTATTTAACATTGCCTTATTTGTCCGGGGTTCATTAAATTATTATATTATAATATGTACTTAGCATCTTTTCAGAATTAAATCTGAATTTCTATTTTCAAAAACAAACGAAAAATTCTTTTTACTTCCATTTTATTCTAAAAATTGTACATGTTTTAATTTGATACATACCGGTGAAAATTCTTAATCTGTTACAAAATAAATTGTGTAATACTCTAAACTTGCCCTTAGATTCTTGTTTTATATGGCATTATAATTGCTAAATCCTACTAAAATTAGAGAATTAATGTACTATGGAAGCAAAACAGGAAATAAAAAGATCGACGGTAGTTTTCGAAGACCACGAACACTTTGAACCGACTGAGGATAAGGGCAGAAAGTATTTTAAAAGAATAATTATTAATGGTATAATTTCTCTTTTTTTAATTTTAGTTATTGTTTATACTCTTCCTAAAGCGGTTTTAACTATAAAATCCCTGTTTGAATATGCAACAATTGTCGCGCTGGTTATTTTTCTGTTCATTTTACTTATCAGGTACTTTTCAATTCTTTTATTGGCATATCTATATATAAATGAATATACTTACTCTTCTCCCGCAGGCGGCTACTTTCCATTTGTTTCTATCCTTGTACCGGTATATAATGAAGACAAAGTTATCGCTGATTCCGTAAAATCTTTACTGGAGCTGAATTATCCAAATTATGAAATTATAATAATTAATGACGGCTCTACTGATAAGACCAAGCAAGTAGCGGAAAATCTTGTGGGATACAAAAAAGGCATGATCTCAGACGTAAAAGTATCTCTTATAAATAAACCTAACGGCGGTAAAGCTAAAGCTCTTAATACCGGTGTAAAATATTCCAAAGCAGAAATTGTACTTTGTATGGATGGCGATTCACAACTCTCCCCGGATTGTGTTAAGCTTGCAGTAAGACATTTTGCAAATATGGAAATAGGCGCAGTTGCAGGTAACGTAAAAGTTCTAAACAGGGGGAAATTATTTACGGACCTTCAGGCGCTGGAATATATCGAAGGTTTGAATATGGCAAGAAGCGCCCAGAGTTTTGTACGTCTCGTGAACATTATTCCTGGTCCTATCGGGTTGTTTAGGAAAAAAGCTATTGAAGAAGCAGGATATTATTCAAGCGATACTTTTGCCGAAGATGCAGATCTTACGTTAAAAATTCTTGCCAACGGCTGGAAGATTTATTATGAACCAAATTCAGTTTCATTTACTGAAGCTCCGGTTAAGCTTCAGCAATTATTAAAACAAAGATATAGATGGACGCGCGGTATTATTCAGTCAATTAAAAAACATAGAAAATTAATGGTTAATCCTAGTATAAATTTTGGGGATACATTTATTTTATGGACTATGTTCTATGAAGCGCTTATTTGGCCGGCTATGAATATTGGAGCAAACCTGTTCTTCATAATTGCAGCTTTTGCCTTCGGGTTTTCATCACTAATCTTTTTCTGGTGGGCTGGCTTAGCGCTGCTTGATTTAGTTACAGCGCTGTACTGTGTAGCCGCAGAAAGAGAAGAGTTTAGGCTGGTAGGTTATTCAATTATCTACCGGATGTTTTTTATCCTTATAATTGATATTTGTAAGTTAATGTCTACCATTGAAGAACTCCTCGGCATAAAAATGACGTGGGGAAAGCTTGAACGTGTAGGCGTAGCACAAACATAGAGTTCAATTTATTTATTTGAGAGGTTTCTTATGGAACTGATTCCTATACTATCTACAATCATTTTGGTTGCAACAATAAGCACTTTCTTATTGGCGATTGGAGCTTATATACTTTACAAAGTTAGAGAAAGAAGAGGACAAATTGCAGTTGCACCGCATGAGGCTGAAATTAGAGCAGAAGTTGTTACTCCGGCTGGTATTCCCGCTCCTCGGCAGGTAGAACAGCAAAGACCGGCACTACAGCCTATATATGTAGATCGTCAACCTGTAATAATCCAGCAAGCTCCGGGTCAGTCACAGCAGCGTGTTACACAAAGGCCCCAGCCTTATACAGCATTCAGGCAGCAGACTGCTGTCTCTACCGAACAGCAGCCAGGGCAATATAATGAAGCCGGTTTTGTACAGCAGCGTGGTTTTCAGGTTCCCCGAAATGGCAATCAACCGGAAGAAGCAAAACAGCAAAAAGATTCTAAGTTTTTGAAGTATACTACCGAAGGTTATGTATCTACTAAAGAGAATAAAGAATCCGGAGCGGTAAGGTGGCGATAAGAATTAAAACTGAGGGTCGGGTTAATCAAATCCTGATTTTTTTTAGCGGTGTGATTTTCCTTATTGGCGCTATTTTAATTTATCTTTTCATCCTTAGAGGTGTATACGGCAGGTTCAGCTTTGCCGAATTGTTGCCTGATTCCGATGCTATTAAAAATTTGTTATATGGAGGAAAACCAACTGTAGGAATTTTATACTCTAAATATACTCAGAACATGCTGCCCGAAGGAAGTACCTGGCTTGATGATAATATTTCTTCCTGGAAAAAATTTCTTGATAATTCCGGTTACAGATATGAAATTATTGCCGATTCTACTATAGAACTTGGACAAGAAAAAAATTACAAAATGCTCATACTGCCAGGTTCAAAATCGCTTAGCGATAAAGAGATAATAGAATTGAAAAAATATATAAGTAACGGTGGTAGTCTTTTTGCTACTAGCGGTATTGCTTCTTATTCGCAAGACGGGAAATGGAGAGGCTGGGATTTCTTTTCTGAGGTTTTCGGATTAAAGTTCTCTAATGAAATTTCAAGAGATGAATTTACAAAAGTTCATACTTTACGTGGTGGACTTCCTATTACTGCAAACATTCCGGCAGGATACCCATTAAAGGTTGCTACATGGGATCGGCCCATTTCCGTTGAAGTTTTGGACCCAAGAACAACACAGGCTAGTTTCTGGTACAATTATCAAATGCAGAACGGATTAACACGGGATGAAATAAAAAAGAGCGCCGGTATTGTTTACGGTACCTTCGGTTCCGGTAGGTTTGTCTGGATGGGATTCGAAATAAATTCTGTTATCGGTGTTCAGGAAGATTATATATTCTTCGACCGCTTATTTAATAACTGTACAGACTGGCTTACTTATAAGCCCATTATTTTTGTAAGAGATTGGCCAGCAAGCTATAGTGCCGCTGCTGTTATTATGCCTAATATATCTAAAGAGGCTCAAAATATTAATAATCTTCTTCCTGTTCTAAGAGAGGAAAGTGTTTCTGCTACATTTTTTGTTGACCCTTCTCTTACTGAAAATAACCCCGGAATTATAAGAACTATTTCTAATTACGGTGAAGTTGCTTCGCTTACTGATGTAGGATACGTCACTGCGGTTACGGATACGAATAATCAGTTGAATGACTATAATACACAATTTGATAAATATTCAAATGCTAAGAGCAGTATTGAAGCGCTTTCAGGCTCCAAGGTCATCGGCAATGCTCCATATTTTGGAATTTATGATCAAAACTCAATTAGGGCTTTGATTAACGCGAAATATAAATATGTATTTACTGATTCTATTGCTGACAGGTCCGTTCCTAAAACTATTATTAGAGGAGACAGCCTATTTGTTTCCATTACTAAAACCGGAAGAGACGATTATGAAGTGATAAGAGATTATGGTCTTACTGATCCGGAATTCCAATTCTACACTTACCAGGAAGATCTAGACCGTATCCTTTTTGAAGGCGGCTTATATACAATGAAACTACACACGGAATTTCAATGCAAATCCGAAAATATCGGCGTTGTCAAAAAAGTAATTGATGATCTTAAAAGAAAAGGATACTGGATTGCAACTGCAGAGCAAGTGGAAAACTGGTGGGCACGACGTAATTATGTGGAAGTAAGAGTTAATAAGCGGGGCGATACAAGAATTGAACTAACAATATCAAATCCCGGTAGGCAGACTATTAGCAGCCTTGTTCTTCAGCTTGATATTAGCGAGTCAGCAGCTAATATTTCTATGAGCACCGAAATTATCGGTACAAAGTTGGCGAAGTATAATTATGATAAAGCTAACCGCATAATTTATGTCTATATAAATGATTTTAATGCAGGCGAATCCCGAACATATTATCTTGATTATTATATTCCGAACACATGATTATAAAGTAAAGTAGAGTCTTATTTGAAAGCTACCTAAACATTATGAGCACAAAGGTAATTTATAAAATAATATTAATTGCTTTGGCAGTTATTTATTTAACAAGCTGCACTGATTTGTTTACGAATCCCGGTAATTCCGCATCAAGCGGAAAACTGAGTATTACCATTTCCAACCCAAAATCTGCTGATTCTATTGCGTATAAGGGTACTACTATTACTTATACGATTATTAAAGATTCCGGAATACATGCTGTTGAACTTTATGTTAACGGTACTATATATCTTTGGAGCGGCGTTAATTCCGACGGAACTCAGCCTACTATTCCTTTAACATTTGATTCCACTTATATAGGCAAACGGATAAGCTATTATTTGATTTATTACGATAACGACGG